>JAAIGE0100481873.1_pt1 | contig 24908 bp, 25 predicted proteins | sample 6487951 | NCBI WGS metagenome assembly JAAIGE01 (sample SAMN13974128, study PRJNA590717) | phyllosphere metagenome | biome: tomato field; feature: multiple bacterial spot infested tomato fields; material: tomato leaves; isolation source: leaves from tomato fields | host: Solanum lycopersicum ...
GAGGGATCGTCGACGGGAGGATCGGCGATCCCGGTGGCGGCGGGCAACGGATCGGGGGACGACGAACCGCTCAGGAGGGCGAAGACGCCGCCGATGCCGACGACGAGCAGCACGATGAGCGCGCCCACGACGCTGAGCACGATCGCCGTGCTGCGCGAGCTCGACCGGGCGGGAGGCGGCGCCGCCGACGAGATCGGATACGCTCCGGCCGCGTACGGCGGCTGCTGCGGATAGCCCTGCTGCGGAGGGTACCCGGGCTGTGCCGGGTAGCCCGGCGCGGGTGGATACCCCGGCGCGGGCGGCACGGGCGCTCCGAGCGGCGGAGCCAACGGGATGCCGGACGGCTCGGCGCTGCCGGGCTGCGGTGCGGCATCCGCGGGCGGCGGTGGGACGACGTGCTCCGGCTGCGCGGCAGCATCCTTCTCATCGGTCATGACGACGGCTCCCCCCGTGATCGGCCGCTTCCGCGGCACCTCGGCCAGGCTAGCCGAGGCCGACGACGTCAGCTGACGGTGCCCGCGCGCGAGGTGCCGCCGTCGCCGTCGATGTGCAGGAGCGATGCCTGAGACTGCTCCTGCTGGAGCTGGAACTCGAAGCGGGAGCGATCGCCGCGGTGATGGGCGACGAAGTACTCGATCGGCACGCCGTCGGGGCCGCGGCTCACGCTGCGCAGCCGCAGCAGGGCGGAGCCCGCACTCACCCCGAGGTGCTGGGCCTGGTCATGCGTGGCGACCGTCGCCTCGGCCGACCGCACGCCGCTGGTGGCGACGATGTCGTTCTCGGCGAGCAACCGGTAGAGCGATCGCTCCGACAGGTCGACGCCGAGGGTGACGGTGCCCACCGCCTCGGGCATCCAGGTGGTCGACAGCGACCACGGCTCGCCGTCGACGTGGCGGAGGCGTTCGAGCATGACGACCGGCGCCCCTGGCGCGATGTCGAGCGCCCTGGCCACCTCGTCGTCGGCGAGGGCGGGCTCGTGCGCGAGCACGTCGCTGTGGACGTGGCCGCCGCGTCGTTCGACGTCGTCGTACAGGCCGACGAGAGTGTGCACGAGACTTTCGCTCGTGCGGGGTCGGGAGACGAACGTGCCCTTGCCCTTGACCCGCTCGACCAGGCCCTCGTGCTCGAGCTGCGCGAGCGCCTGGCGCACCACGGTGCGCGAGATGCCGTAGCGCTCGCAGAGCCGATGCTCGCCCGGCAGCGGATCGCCGGGCTGGAGGCCGTCCCTGGCGATCCCGTCGACGATCAGCTGCCGGAGCTGGTCGTACATGGGGGCCGCCGAATGGCGGTCGATCGCGTCGTTCATCTCAGTACGCCACTCCCGCGTGCAGGATGACGTTGGCGTACGGCGTGAACTCTCCCGATCGCACGAAGGCACGTGCGGAGCCGGTGAGCGCCTTGAACTCGACGTGGGGGATCATCTCGATCTCGAAGTCCTGGTCGGCGAAGCGCTCCCGCAGCGCGTCGAGCACCTCCGGGCTCTTCTCGGCGACCTCGGCCGACACGGTCGCGCCCTCGACCACGAGTTCGGCGAGCACGGTGTCGAGCACGTCGAAGAACGCCGGAGCGCCGGGGCGGTACGCCAGGTCGATCCGCTCGGCGCCGGGCGGGATGGGCAGCCCGGCGTCGGTCACGACGATCAGGTCGGTGTGACCCGTCTCGCTGATGACCCGGGAGAGGGCGGGGTTGATGGTGGTGGCGGTCTTGCGCATGATGATCCTCGTCTCGGACGGTGGGTGCGGGCGTCGTCGGTCGGGCCCGATCAGGCCGCGTCGCGGGCGGTGAGGAAGGCCTCGACCTCGGCCCGCACGGGAAGGCTCGGCGATGCCCCCTGCTTCGTGACTGCCAGTGCGCCGGCCGCGGTCGCCAGGCGCACGGCCTCGGCCAGCGAGCGGCCGTTGGCGAGTGCCGCGCCGAGATAGCCGGCGTAGGCGTCGCCCGCCGCGGTGGTGTCGACGGCCTCGACGGGGAACGGCGGGATGATCGACGCGCCCTCGGCGGTCACGACGCAGGAGCCCTGCCCCGCGAGGGTGATGACGGCCGCTCCGACGCCGCGGTCGAGGAACCAGCGGCCGGCCTGCTCGGCGGTCGCGGCGTCGACGACCTCGATGCCGCTCAGCAGCGACGCCTCGGTCTCGTTGGGGGTGACGATGTCGATGCTGCGCCAGACGTCGTCGGGCAGCGGGGCGGCGGGCGCGGGATCGAGGATGACGGTCATCCCGTGCTCGCGACCGCGGGCCGTGATGTGGGCGGTGAGTGCCGACGGCGTCTCGAGCTGCGTGAGCAGCACCGACGTGGTGGGGGCGAGCGCGGCCAGCGCGGCGTCGATCTGCTCGGCGCTGAGTGCGGCGTTGGCGAGCGGCACCATGACGATGTCGTTCTGGGCGGAGGCGTCGACGCGGATGTGGGCGATGCCGGTCGGCCCGGGAACCGTCCGCAGGTGCGCGAGGTCGACGCCCGCATCGCTGAGCCCGTCGACGACGAGGTCGTGGAAGAGGTCGTCGCCGACGCATCCGACGAAGCTCGTGCGTGCCCCCGATCTTCCGGCCGCGACCGCCTGGTTCGCGCCCTTCCCACCCAGCATGAGGGTGAACTGGTCGCCGAGGATGGTCTCTCCGCGCGCGGGGAGGCGCGCGGAGAAGGTCGTCACGTCGGCCGTGACGCTGCCGACGATGACGACCCCCGTGCGATCGGTCGGGATGGCGGATGTCATGGCGCTCCTGATCGTCGTCGATCCGCGGAGCTTTGACATCGCCCGCGGCTGTCATTACATTAGCCGAATCCGAACCTGTAACGACAGGTTGTGCACAAGGAGACCCGATGACGTCGCTGGCCCCCCGTCTCTATGTCGACAGCGCCGACACCACTCGGGTGTCCGCGCTCCTGGCTGCGGGGGTGGTGCACGGCGTGACGACGAACCCGACCATCCTCGAGCGCGGAGGGCGCACGGCGGCGGAGATCCCCGACCTCTACGCGCGGTGGTCGGAGGAGGGTGCCGGGGAGATCTTCTTCCAGACCTGGGGCGGCGACACGGCCTCGTTCCTGCGGAACGCCGAGGGCATCCGTGCGCTCGGCGACCGCGTGGCGGTCAAGGTCCCGGCGACGCGGGACGGCTTCGGCGCCGCATCCGCGCTCGTCCGCGACGGCGCGACGGTGCTCGTGACCGCCGTGTACTCGGTGGCGCAGGCTCTCGCCTGCGCCTCTGTCGGTGCGCAGTACATCGCCCCGTACCTCGGACGGATGAGGGATGCCGGCATGGACGGCGACGCGCTGATCGCCCGCATGCAGGAGGTGTGCGCGGGCAGCGGCTCCAACGTCCTCGCCGCCAGCCTCCGCTCTCCCGACGACATCGTCGCGCTGCGTCTCGCCGGCGTGCCGTACTTCACCGCGGCCCCCGACGTGCTGGAGAGCGCCCTGTTCCACGACGTGAGCGACAGCTCGGCCGCCGAGTTCGACGCGGCCATGGTGCGCCTCGGCGCCTGACGGCCTCGCCGCGGTCAGGCGTTGGCGGCCTGGCGCAGCCAGCGCTCGACGCCGGCGATGTGGGCCGTGGCCAGCGACGTCGCGAGGGCGGGGTCGTGCTGCGCGATCGCGTCGGCGATCGCGCGATGCTCGGAGAGGGTGCGCTCGACCGCGCCTGCCTCGGTGAGACCGCGCCACACGCGGGCGCGCACGGTCTGGCTGCCGAGGTGCTCGATGAGGCTCGCGAGGTAGGCGTTGCCCGCCATCGCCACGATCGCGCGGTGGAAGCGGATGTCGTGCTCCACGAGGTCCTCGATGCCGACCTCCGCGTCTATCGACGCGACCTCGGCCTCGATGCCGGCGATCTCGTCGGGCGACCCGAGGGTGGCGGCCAGGCCCGTCGCCTGCGACTCCAGCATCCGTCTGACGGCGAAGATCTCGAGCATGGAGTCGTCGTCGTGCATGTCGACGACGAAGGCGATGGCCTCGAGCAGCAGGTGCGGCTCGAGGCTCGTGACGTACGTGCCGTCGCCGCGGCGGACGTCGAGGACCCGGATGACCTCCAGGGCCTTCACGGCCTCGCGCATCGAGTTGCGCGAGAGCCCCAGTCGCTCCGACAGCTCCTTCTCCGGCGGGAGGCGGTCGCCGGGCGAGAGCTCACCCGACACGATCATCGCCTTGATCTTCTCGATCGCCTCATCGGTCACTGCCATGGCGCTCATCCTAGCGATTGATCGGATGTCTGAGGCAGGATGGGCGCATGCGCGTTATCGATTCGCACCTCCACCTCTGGCGCCCCGACCTCCTCACCTACACCTGGCTCGAAGGACCGCTGGCGTGGGACTTCGCGGTGCGGGAGATCGACCTCGCCCGCGTGGAACGCGCCGCCACGGAGTCGGCGGTGTTCGTGCAGGCCGAGACGATCGAGGACGACTTCCTCGACGAGGTGCGGTGGGTCGCGTCGATCGCCGCCGAGGCCGGGGTCGTCGGCATCGTCGCGGGGGCTCGGCTCGATCGCGGCACGGACACCACGGCGCACCTCGAGGGGCTCGAGGCCGAGCGGCTCGTCGTGGGGGTGCGACACAACCTCCAGGGAGAACCCGATGGGCTCGCCGTGTCGGCGGCGTTCGTGACCGGTGCGCGGGAGGTCGCCGCGCGGGGGTGGGCGTTCGACGCGTGCGTGCGCGCCTCCCAGCTCCCCGAGATCGCGCGGCTGGCCGGAGCCGTGCCCGAGCTGCGGATCGTGTTGGACCATCTCGGCAAGCCGGAGGTCGGTACCGCGAGCACGCCCGTGGCCCCGACCCCGGAGTGGGTGCGCGACATCGACGACCTCGGACGGCATCCCCAGGCGTTCTGCAAGCTCTCCGGCCTTCCCGCGGAGGCGGGCGGCGACTGGTCGCTCCCGCAGCTCGAGCCCTTCCTCGATGCGGCCGCCGACGCGTTCGGCCCGGACAGGCTGATGTGGGGGAGCGACTGGCCCGTGTCGGTCATCGGACCGGCCGAGGACGGCGATCCGCACGCGCCCGCCGACGGTTCGGCCACGTATCAGCCCAGCGCGCGGAACAGGTGGGCGGACGCCGTCGTCGACTGGGCCGAGCGCCGAGGGCATGATGTCGACGCGATCTTCTGGCGCAACGCGCGGACCTTCTATCGCATCGGAGAGCGGCCACTCGCCCCGACGTCGACGACGGACGCGGAGGAGGAGAGGCCGCGTCGCCGCGGCCTCCTGGGGTGGCTCCGGGGGTGAGGCGGGGCCGACGGATCGGACCCGCCTCGGGTCAGCTGCCGACGGGACGCAGCCGCAGCCGGGCCATGCCGCCGTCGACCTCGATGAATGTGCCGGTGGTCGATCCGGCATCCGGCGAGACGAGGTAGGCGACCGCAGCGGCCACCTCGTCGGGTGAGACGAGGCGACCGTGCGGCTGCCGTGCCTCGAGAGCGGCGCGCTCGGCGGCGGGGTCCGCGGCCGAGTCGAGCAGGCGACCCACCCACGGGGTGTCGGCGGTCCCCGGATTGACGGCGTTGACGCGGATGCCGTCGCGCAGGTGATCGGCGGCCATCGCCCTGGTCAGGGCGGAGACGGCGCCCTTCGACGCGCTGTAGAGAGCGCGCTGCGGGAGACCGGTCGTCGACGCGATGGATGCCGTGTTGCAGACGGCCGCGCTCGGCGATCGCTTCAGCCAGGGCAGTGCCGCGGAGGTCACCCTGGCGATGCCGGTGACGTTGATGGACAGCACGCGGGCCCACTCGTCGTCGTCGTTCGCGCTGATGTCTCCCTGCGCGCCGACGCCGGCGTTGTTCACGACGATGTCGATGCGGCCGAACCGCTCGCCCACGGCGTCGACCGCCGCATCCACCGACGCACGGTCGGAGACGTCCGCCGTGAAGGCCGCGTGAGCGGGGTCGGCGCCGGCGATGTCGCGGTCGAGGATCGCGATCTGTGCGCCGTCGGCGTGCAGCCGGGCGGCGATGGCGGCGCCGATGCCCGATGCGCCGCCGGTGACGATCGCCACGAGTCCGTCCAGGCTCCGTGCCCGGGCGCCGCCGGTCGGCGCGGTGTCGATGCTGCTCACTTCTGTGCCTCCCATGCGATGAACTCCTGTCGCTGATGACCCAAGCCGTCGATCTCGACCTCGACGACGTCGCCGGGCGCGAGGTAGGGGAAGCGCCCCGACAGCGCGACGCCCTCGGGCGTTCCCGTGAGGATCAGGTCTCCGGGCTCGAGGGTGACGTACTGCGAGAGGTGGTGCACGATCACGCGCACGTCGAAGATCATGTCGGCGGTGTTCGAGTCCTGGCGCGGTTCGCCGTTGACCCAGCTGCGCAGGCGCAGGTCGTCGACGTCCACCTCGTCCGGTGTGACGAGCCAGGGGCCGGTGGGGTTGAAGCCGGCGGCGATCTTGCCCTTCGACCACTGGCCTCCCGACACGTCCATCTGGAAGGCGCGCTCGGAGACGTCGTTGGCGAGCACGTAGCCCGCGATGTGGGCCGCGGCCTCCTCCGGGGAGTCGAGGTACGCCGCTCGGGCGCCGATGACGATGCCGAGCTCGACCTCCCAATCCGTCTTCTCGCTGCCGCGCGGGATGGTCACGGTGTCGTCCGGGCCGACCACGGTGTTCGGCGTCTTGAGGAAGATGATGGGGATCTTCGGCGGCTCCGACCCCGATTCGGCCGCGTGCGCGGCGTAGTTCATGCCGACGCAGATCACGGCGCCGGGGCGCGCGATGGGGGCTCCGATGCGCTGCGCCGGGGCATCCTCGATCTCCTCGAGCACGCCTGCGGCTCGCGCGTCCTCGACGCGAGACCGGAAGTCGCCCGCGAGGAAGTCTCCGTTGACATCGGATGTCACGGGCCGGAGGTCGAGGTAGCGGTCGCCGTCGACGAGGGCGGGGATCTCGGCGCCTGCGGGGCCTAGACGTGCGAACTTCATGTCTCTCCTGATCGCTGGTGTCGTGGGGGTCGCTGCTCGGCGAAGCGGCGGCGACCTCGTTGACAGTATAGACATCCGATGTTTACACTCCAAGGGATCCGCACGAATCCATCCGTGCCCGAGAGGAACCCGTGAGCCGCATCGTCGCCCTCGACACGACCGACATCCGATTCCCCACGTCGCTGAGTCTCGACGGCTCGGACGCGATGAATCCCGATCCCGACTACTCGGCGGCCTACGTCGTCGTGCGCACCGACGCCGGCGACGGCGTCGACGGGCACGCCTTCGTGTTCACGATCGGGCGGGGGAACGACGTGCAGGTCGCCGCGATCGACGCCCTCGCCGGACACCTCGTCGGCCGGGAGATCGAGCCGCTGCTCGACGACATGGGCGGCACCTTCCGCGACATCATCGGCGACTCGCAGCTGCGGTGGCTGGGCCCCGAGAAGGGGGTCATGCACATGGCCATCGGCGCCGTGATCAACGCCCTGTGGGACATCAAGGCCAAGCGTGCGGGTCTCCCGCTCTGGCAGCTCCTCGCGCGGATGACCCCCGAGGAGATCGTCGGCCTCGTCGACTTCCGGTACCTCACCAACGCGCTCACCCCGACGGAGGCCCTCGAGATCCTGCGTGCCGCCGAGCCGGGGCGCGCGGAGCGCGAGCGCGAGCTCCTCGCCACGGGGTACCCGGGATACACGACGAGTCCCGGCTGGCTCGGCTATTCGGACGAGAAGCTCGAACGCCTCGCCAGGGAGGCCATGGCCGACGGCTTCACGCAGATCAAGCTCAAGGTCGGCGCCGACCTCGAGGACGACATCCGGCGCTTCCGCAAGGCCCGCGAGGTGTGCGGCCCCGACTTCCCCATCGCGATCGACGCGAACCAGCGGTGGGAGGTCGCCGAGGCGATCGAGTGGGTGAACGCGCTCGCCGAGTTCCACCCGGCCTGGATCGAGGAGCCGACGAGCCCCGATGACGTGCTCGGCCACGCGGAGATCGCGCGCGGGGTCGCCCCCATCCGCGTCGCCACCGGCGAGCACGCTCAGAACCGTGTGATCTTCAAGCAGCTGCTTCAGGCCGAGGCGATCTCCGTGATGCAGATCGACGCGGTACGCGTGGCCGGGGTCAACGAGAACATCGCGAACCTGCTGCTCGCCGCCAAGTTCGGTGTGCCCGTGTGCCCGCATGCCGGGGGCGTGGGCCTGTGCGAGGCGGTGCAGCACCTGTCGATGTTCGACTTCGTCGCGGTGACCGGGACGCGGGACGGGCGCATGATCGAGTTCGTGGATCACCTGCACGAGCACTTCGTCGTCCCGACCGACATCCGGGGCGGCTCGTACATGGCACCCACCGCGCCCGGTGCCGGCATGGAGATGAAGGCCGACAGCATCGCGACCTACGCGTGGACGGGTGAGCATGTCGTCGTCTGATCCGCTCGCCGTGCCGACGCTCGGCTACGGTGCGGCGAACGTCGGCAACCTCTTCCGCGAGCTGACCGACGACGACGCGCGGGCGGTGCTGGAGGCGGCCTGGGAGAGCGGCATCCGCTTCTTCGACACCGCCCCGCACTACGGACTCGGGCTCTCCGAGCGTCGGCTCGGCGCGTTCCTGCGCACGAAGCCCCGCGACGAGTACGTGCTGTCGACGAAGGTCGGTCGTCTGCTGCGTCCGAACCCCGACCACGACGGCGGCCTCGACACCGCGAACGACTTCCACGTGCCCGACGACCTCCGCCGGGTGTGGGACTTCTCGGCCGACGGCATCCGCACGAGCCTCGAGGAGTCGAGGGAGCGCCTGGGGATCGACCGCATCGACCTCGTGTACCTGCACGACCCGGAGCGGCACGATCTCGACCTCGCGATCGCTGAGGCGCTCCCCGCGCTCGAGCAGCTGCGCGCGGACGGACAGGTCGCCGCCGTCGGGATCGGGTCCATGGTGTCCGAGGCTCTGGCGGCGGCGGTGCGCGCGGCGGACCTCGATCTGGTCATGGTGGCCGCGCGCTACACGCTGCTCGAGCAGCCGGCGGCCGTGGAGGTGCTCCCCGCCTGTCGCGAGACCGGAACGGGGATCGTCGCGGCATCCGTCTTCAACTCCGGGCTGCTGGCGTCGAGCGAGCCGCGCCGGGACGGCCGGTACGAGTACGGTCAGCTCCCGGAGGAGCTCTGGACCCGTCTGCAGCGCATCGCCGCGGTGTGCGCCGCCCACGACGTGCCGCTGCCGGCGGCCGCCGTCCAGTTCCCCCTCCAGGCGCCCGAGGTGCGCTCGGTCGTCGTCGGCGGCAGTCGCCCCGGTCAGCTTCGGCAGAACGCCCAGTACGCGTCCCTCGACATCCCGGAGGACCTCTGGCGGGAGCTCGCGGAGGAGGGGCTCATCCCCGCCTGAGCGCCGCGGTCAGCGACCGACGGTGGACTCCCGCACGACGAGCTCGGCGGCGAACGGCGTGGGCTCGGGGAGGGGCGCCGTGGGGTCGGCGAGCTGAGCCAGGAGCGCGGCACCGGCCGCTCGACCGATCTCGTACCCGGGCTGGCGCACGCTCGTGAGCGGCACCACGCTCTGGTGCGCGTGAGCCACGTCGTCGAAGCCGACGAGCGCGATGTCGTCGGGAACGCGGATGCCGGCGCGCAGCAGCTGGGTCATGACGCCGATCGCGACCATGTCGTTGGCCGCGAAGACCGCATCGGGCCGGTCGGCGGGCGGGAGCGCGACGATCCGCGCACCGGCATCGAGACCGTCCTCCGTGGTGAGGTGGGCGACGTCCTCGACGGTGACCGATGCCGCGTCGTCGGCGACCGCGTCGAGCAGTCCTCGTCGTCGATCCTCGGACTGGCTCACCGTCGGCGAGCCCAGGAACAGGATGCGGCGACGGCCGAGAGCGAGCAGGTGCTCCCCGGCCAGACGACCGCCGCCGCGGTCGTCGAAGAGGATCGATCCGACGGCCGACGACTCCCGGATCGGTCCCACCACCACGGAGCGGATGCCGCGATCGGCGAGCTGCTCGAGACGACCGACGACGTCGTCGAGGGGATAGATCACGATGCCCTGCACCCGGTGTGCCTCGAACATGTCGATGTTGCGTCGCTCGAGGTCGGCGTCCCGGCCGCTGTTGCTGAAGAACAGCGACCAGCCGCCTTCGCGCGCGACGTCCTCGACCCCGCGGGACAGCTCGTGGAAGTAGGGCAGCCAGGCGTCGAGGAGGATGAGGGCGAGCGCCTTGCTCGACCCCGCCCGGAGCTGTCTGGCCGACTCGTTGGGCACGTAGCCGAGCTGTTCGATGGCCTCGCGGACACGACGGGCGCTGTGCTCGCCGAGGACGTGAGGGTGGTTGAGATAGTTCGAGACGGTGGACGAGGACACCCCCGCGAGGGCGGCGACATCTTTGACGCTGGCGGGCATGGAGCTCCTCTGGGTTCCGCGGGCGTCCTCAGAGTAATGCACGGATTGGCACGTTCCAAGAATTTTCTTGACAGGGCGGACGCGGGGGACGTAGCGTGGCATCCGGTCGACTTGGAACGTGCCAAGTCGCACGAGGCGACGGTGCCGCACACCCGCCTCCGAGAGGTGCCATGAACATCGGATGCCACGGACTGGTGTGGACCGGACGTTTCGACGCCGAGGGCATCCGCCTCTCCGTCGAGAAGACGAAGGAGGCCGGCTTCGACCTCATCGAGTTCCCCCTCATGGACCCGTTCTCGTTCGACGTGTCGGCCGCACGCTCGGCCCTCGACGAGCACGGCCTCGCGGTCAGCGCCTCGCTCGGGCTGTCCGGCGAGACCGACGTCACGAGCTCCGACCCGGCGGTCGTGCAGGCCGGCGAGGCCCTGCTGATGCGCGCGGTCGACGTGCTCGCAGAGATGGGCGGCTCGCACTTCTGCGGCGTCATCTACAGCGCGATGCAGAAGTACATGGAGCCCGTCACGCCCGAGGGGCTGGAGAGCAGCCGACGGGTCATCGGCCGGGTCGCCGACCATGCGGCCGAGCGCGGTGTCTCCGTCTCGCTCGAGGTCGTGAACCGCTACGAGACCAATGTGCTGAACACCGCACGCCAGGCCCTCGACTTCGTCGCGGCGGTCGATCGACCGAACCTCGGCATCCACCTCGACACGTACCACATGAACATCGAGGAGTCCGACATGTTCGCCCCCGTGCTCGATGCGGCGCCGAGCCTCCGCTACGTGCACATCGGCGAGAGCCATCGCGGGTACCTGGGCACCGGCACCGTCGACTTCGACACGTTCTTCAAGGCGCTCGGGCGCATCGGGTACGACGGCCCGATCGTGTTCGAGTCGTTCTCGTCGCAGGTCGTCGCACCTGATCTGAGCCGCATGCTGGGCATCTGGCGCAACCTGTGGACCGACAACGTCGAGCTCGGCGCCCACGCCAACGCCTACATCCGCGACACGCTCGTGGCCGTCGACTCGATCCGACTGCACTGAGCCTCGCGGCGTCGACCGGGAAACCTGTGGCCAACTTGTTATTACAGGTCTTCCTTTTCGATACCCCTCTTAGATACATTTAGGTACATCTTGCGGTGAGGGTACCGTAGGACGCAGAATTGATCCGATGTTTCCGGACCCGACCGGATTCATCGAGATACGACCTTCAAGGAAGCAGGTGAGCGCATGAGTGACCCCATCCTCCGAGTGGAGGGGATCAGCAAGGGGTTCCCCGGCGTGCAGGCGCTGAAGGATGTGCACCTCGAGGTGCGCTCCGGAGAAGTGCTGGTGCTGGTGGGCGAGAACGGCGCGGGCAAGTCCACGCTGATGAAGATCCTCTCGGGGATCTACACCAAGGACGAGGGCACCATCACGTTCGAGGGTCGAGAGGTCGAGCTGACCAGCCCGCTGCAGGCGCAGCAGCTGGGGATCACGATCATCCACCAGGAACTCAACCTGATGCCCGACCTCACCGTCGCGCAGAACATCTTCGTGGGGCGCGAGCCCACCACGGGGCCGTTCCTGTCGGAGCGGAAGCTCAACACCCAGACCGCGCAGCTGCTGCAGCGGCTCGGCATCCGCCTCGACCCGCGCCAGCTCGTCGGAGAGCTGACCGTCGCCGAGCAGCAGATGGTCGAGATCGCGAAGGCGCTGTCGTTCAACGCCAAGGTCCTCATCATGGACGAGCCCACCTCGGCGCTCACCGACTCCGAGGTCGAGACCCTGTTCCGCCTCATCGAGCAGCTGAGGGCCTCCGGCACCGGCATCGTCTACATCTCGCACCGCATGGACGAGCTGCGGCGTCTCGCCGACCGCGTCACGGTGCTCCGCGACGGCACATACATCGGATCACTGGACAAGTCCGAGGTCAGCATCCCGAAGATCATCGAGATGATGGTCGGTCGCGTGATCGACGAGGGGACGCGCCCGCAGGCGCGCGACCACCTCAACGACCCGGTGGTCCTCGACGTGCAGGGCCTGTCGACGAAGAGCCTGCTCAAGGACGTCTCGTTCCAACTGCACAAGGGCGAGATCCTCGGATTCGCCGGGCTCATGGGAGCCGGTCGCACCGAGACCGCCCGAGCCATCATCGGCGCCGATCACAGCGACGGCGGCACCGTGTCGATCGGCGGGCGCACCGCCCGCATCTCGCAGCCCGCGGATGCCGTGAAGCACGGCGTCGGGTACCTGTCGGAGGACCGGAAGCTCCTCGGGCTCATGCTCGAGCAGGACGTGACGTTCAACACCGTGCTCGCGTCGCTCGGCTCCTACGCCAACGCGATCGGCTGGATGGGCGACGGCAAGGCCAAGAACCGCACGAAGGACTACGTCCAGCAGCTGCGCGTCAAGACGCCCTCCGTCAACCAGGTCGTCAAGCTCCTCTCCGGAGGGAACCAGCAGAAGGTCGTCATCGCCCGGTGGCTGATGCGCGACTGCGACATCCTCATCTTCGACGAGCCGACCCGAGGGATCGACGTCGGCGCGAAGGAGGAGATCTACCGCCTGATGCAGCAGCTCGCCGATCAGGGAAAGTCCATCATCGTCATCTCGTCGGAGCTCCCGGAGATCCTCCGCGTCGCGAACCGCATCGCGGTCTTCGCGAACGGACGCATCACCGGAACCCTCCGCAACGAAGACGCCAGCCAGGAGAAGATCATGCAACTCGCAGCCCACGGAGAGGAAGACTGATGAGCGCTCCGCAGAACGGATCGTCCACGACGACGATCATCCAGACGGCTCTCGATGAGAACACCGACAAGCGCGACGTCGTCGGCTTCCTGAAGCGCCAGGTGCAACAGTCGCTGGCGTTCGGAACCCTGATCGTGCTCGTGATCTTCTTCTCGATCGCCAGCCCGAACTTCTTCACGTTCAGCAACATCGCCACGGTGCTGCTCTCGACCGCCGTCATCGGCATCCTCGCCCTCGGCACGACGTTCGTCATCATCACGGGAGGCATCGACCTCTCCATCGGCACCGGAATGGCCCTGTGCGCGGTGATGACCGGTGTGATCGTCACCAACCTCGGCCTGCCCGTCTGGGTCGGCGTGATCGGCGGCATCGCCACCGGAGTGCTCATGGGGCTCGTGAACGGCGTGAACATCACGTTCCTCCGCCTGCCCCCGTTCATCGCGACTCTCGCGATGATGATGATCGCCGGCGGCCTGGCCCTCGTGATCTCCAACGTGGCGCCGATCTACTTCTCGACCTCCGCTCCGGACTTCAAGAAGATCGCCCTGGGCGTGATCGTCCCCGGCATCCCGAACGCCGTGCTCATCACCGCCGCGCTGGCCGTCGTCGCCTGGCTCGTGCTGTCGAAGACGCTCCTCGGCCGCTACACCTTCGCCATCGGATCGAACGAGGAGGCCACCCGCCTCTCCGGCGTCAACACCCGCCGCTGGACGATCTTCATCTACATGTTCGCGGGAGCCTTCACCGGCATCGCCGGCATCGTGATCGCCGCCCGCCTCGACTCGGCGCAGCCGCAGATCGGCACCGGCTACGAGCTGCAGGCCATCGCGGCCGTCATCATCGGCGGCACCTCGCTGCTCGGCGGGCGAGGCTCCATCCTCGGCACCGTGATCGGCGCGCTCATCATGAGCGTGCTCGTCAACGGACTGCGCATTATGTCGATCCAGACCGAATGGCAGAACATCGTCGTCGGCATCGTCGTGCTGCTGGCCGTGTTCCTCGACTCCCTGCGCAACCGCCAGCACACCTGACCCATCCCTCCACCACGCACCAACCCACCACACAGAACAATGGAGTTTTCATGAAAATCGGCAAGAAGACCGCCTTCGCGGCACTCGTGGCCGCATCCGCCCTCGTGTTCGCCGGCTGTGCCGGCGGCGGCGACGTCATCGAAGAGGGCGGCAGCGGCAGCGGCGGCAGCGGCGACGGCGAGATGTACATCGCCATGGTCTCGAAGGGCTTCCAGCACCAGTTCTGGCAGGCCGTCAAGAAGGGCGCGGAGCAGAAGGCCGAAGAGCTCGGCGTCCGCATCACCTTCGAGGGCCCCGCTGCCGAGACCGAGATCGCACAGCAGCTCGAGATGCTGACCGCCGCGATCGACAAGAACCCGGACGCCATCGCCTACGCCGCCCTCGACCCCGAGGCGTGCGTCGCCCCGCTCGAGCAGGCGAAGTCGAAGGACATCCCCGTCGTCTACTTCGACGCCCCCTGCGACGGCGACGTGGGCCTGAGCCTCTCCGCCACCGACAGCAAAGTCGCCGGTGCACTCGCCGCAGAGCACATGGCCGAGCTGATCGGCGGCGAGGGCGAGGTCGCCATCGTCGGCCACTCGCAGATCAACTCGACCGGTGTCGAGCGTCGTGACGGCTTCGTCGAGAAGATCGAAGCCGACTACCCGGACATCGACATCGTCGACATCCAGTACGGCGACGGCGACCACCTGAAGTCGGCCGACATCGCCAAGACCCTCATCGCCGCGCACCCGAACCTCAAGGGCATCTACGGCACCAACGAGGGCTCCGCGATCGGCGTCGTCAACGCCGTGAACGAGCTGGGTCTCGAGAAGGGCAAGATCACGATCGTCGGGTTCGACTCCGGCGCCGCTCAGATCAATGCCATCAAGGACGGCACCATGGCCGGCGCCATCACCCAGGACCCGATCGGCATCGGCGCCCAGGTCGTGCAGGCCGCCTACGACGCCGCCAATGGCGACTCCGTCGACGAGTTCTACGACACGGGTTCGTACTGGTACGACAGCACCAACCTCGAGGACGACAAGATCGCCGCAGTCCTCTACGAGTGATCCGACCGGATCGACGGAAGAGCCCCTCGCCTCACGGCGGGGGGCTCTTCCGCCGTCCGGCGGGTCTCGATCGCCGCGGCGGGTTTCGGTCGTTGAGCGAGCACGGCGGAGCCGAGCGAGACGACACGGGGTGAGCCGGTCTCGGGGTGTCGCCGCGTTTCGTCTCGGGCCGCTTCGCGGGCCTCGCTCAACGACCGGGGGCGGAGCCGAGCGAGACGAAACGGGGTGAGTCGCTCCGTCAGATGCGGCGGAGGAAGGTGAGGATCGACGACGGCTCGACGATCAGCTCCTGCAGGGCCGCATTGAACGGCACGCCCGCGGGAGACGCGAGGTGCTGCTGGAAGGCCTCCTCGTCGCGATACACCTCGAAGACGAAGAACCGGTCGGGATCGTCGACGAGCCGCGTCGCCTCGAACAGCACGTTGCCGATCTCGGCCCGCACGACCTCGGCGAAGTCGCGCAGCAGGTCGGCCACGCGGTCGCCCTCACCGGGGCGGGCGGTGAACACGGCGTGCAGGATCGTCTGGTCGGACATGAGTGCTCCTTCGGGTGGGACGACCGGGGTCAGTGTGCGGCGAGGGTGAGGAGGCGCGCAGGGTTGGCGACGAGCATCCGATCGACGGCGTCGTCGCCGACCGCGGTGCGCAGGCGGGGCAGGTAGCGCTCGCCCAGGTACGCGAGCCCGGGCATGCCGCCGTAGGCGATGTACCGGCTGCGGCGGGCGACGTCGCCGCCCAGCACGATCCGATCGACGGCCCCGCGCTCGATCACCTTCTCCGTGAGGGCGAGCAGCTCGGCATCCGACCTCGTGCGCGGCCGCGCGAACCCGTCGTAGCCGAGATACGCCCCGCGTTCGGCGAGCGAGGCGTGCAGTCCGGGATCGGGGTCGCGGTCGGCGTGCGCCAGCACGACGCGATCGGACGCCACGCCCTCGTCCGCGAGGAGGTCGAGGACCTCGTGCGCCGCGGTGCAGAACTCCAGGTGCACCATGAGGGGCGCGCCGGTGGCCCGGTGGGCGGCGGACAGGGCGAGAAGGGTCGTGCGCTCGAAGTCGCTGATCCGCCAGTAGTCCGCGCCTCCCTTGAGGAGTCCTGCGCGCACGGAAGCACCGCCCGGTGCGACGGCCCGCGACCCCGACGGTGCGTCGTCGTGCGCCGGCATGCCCTCGGAGATCTCCCGCTCGAACTGCGCGGCGAGGGCCTCGGCATCCGCCTCCCGGGTCGGATGTCCGTCGGCGTAGTGCGCTTCCCGGTGCCGGCCGGTGGTCGCCACGACGTGCAGACCCGACGACGCGGAGATGCGGGCGAGGGCGTCGGGCCGGCGGCCGAGGCCGAACGGCGTGGCGTCGACCATCGCCGAGAACCCGCTGCGGCGCAGCATCCCCGCCTCGGCGGCGGAGCGCTCCTCGTCGTCGAGCTCGTCCCCGGGGAGGAGGGGCGAGATCTGGAACAGGTGCTCGTGATGGTTCACCGGCCCGAGCACCGCCGGGTCGACGTCGCCGAGGACGGTGCGGATCATCGGCGTGCGGTCTCCGCTGCCTGCGCCAGCTCTTCGACGATCTCCGGGGTGAGGTCGAGTTCGAAGACGTCGGCCACCACCTGCGACCAGCCGTGGATGAAGTAGCGCCAGCCGTCCACGACGTGCAGGGACCGTGCGGTCTCCTGCGCGCGCGCCTGGTGAAGGAACTCGAGAGATCCGCGGTAGTTGAACTCCCACACCCACGCCTCGCGGGGGAAGACGACGTCGTCGGGGAGGGGGGATCCGGGACGGTCCTTGCCGAGGCCCGTCGCATTCACGATGAGCGACCCGTCGGGTGCCCCCGCGACGATCGCCGCGGCCGCCTCCGCGGTGTCGGTGCGCACGTACGAGATGAGGTCGTCCCGGGTGCCGTGCTGACGGTGCACCTCGCGCAGGTGGGCGAGCTTGTCGTCGTCGCGCGCGGTCACCGTGATGCGCGCCGGTGCGTCGTCGCGCTCGGCGAGAGCCCAGCTGAGCGCGGTGCCCGAGCCGCCCGCCCCGAGGATGACGACCTCCGCCCCTGTCCGGGCGAAGTGGTCGGAAGGCAGGAAGTCGCGCAGGGCGAGATCGACCGTGAGGGGGTCCTTCGCGCGCCCGATCAGCTTCTCGCCGCGGTGGGAGATGCTGGAGATCTCCGAGCACGACACCGCGAACGGGTCGAGTTCGTCGAAGAGATCGGATGCCGCGGCGAACACGTTCATCTTGTGGGTGGTGACCAGCGCGCCGCGGTGATCCGGGTCGTCGCGGATCTGCTCGACCATAGCCCGATACTGCGCAGGCGTCGCGTCCATCGGCAGGTCGTGGCCGACCAGCTGCGTCGTGGGGAGGCCGAGAACGGCAGCCCACTTCGGGAACACCTGCATGATCGACGACGAGCCGGTGCTGACGCCGATGAAGCCCATGTATCCGGCGGCGGTCGTGGGGGTGTTCTCGGTGAGGGTCATGGCGGGTCCTTCAGGGTCGGGGGGTGACGGGATGGGCGGGCGCGCCTCCCGACAGCACGGCGAGCACGTCGGCGAGGGACAGGGAGCCCATGTTGTCGACGGCCTGCGTGGTCTGCGCGCCGAGGTGCGGGGTGACGGTCACCCGGTCGGCGAGGTCGGCGGCGAGGAGCGGGCTCGCGCTCGCCGCGGTGTCGCCGGCGAGCGTGTCGGCCGCGTAGGCGGCGAGACGGCCGTCGCGCAGGGCGTCGGCGAGAGCGGTCTCGTCGACGAGGTCGGGGCGCGCCGTGTTCACGATGATCGCCCCGGAGGGGATGTCGCGCAGGCGGGCAGCGTCGACGAGCACCTGGCCGCCGGGAGCGTGGAGCGTGACCAGATCGGCGGTGCGGAAGAGCTCGTCGAGCTCGACGGCCTCCGCGCCGTGGGCGGCGATCGTCTCGGCGGGGACGAAGGGGTCGGAGGCGAGCAGCCGGGGCCCGAACCCGCTCAGTCTCCGGGCGACGCCCTGCCCGATGCGACCGAAGCCGACGATCCCGACGGTGGCCGCGCCGAGCTCGCGTCCGCGGCGGACGCTCCAATCGCCGGCTCGCACCCGTCGATCCCCGTCGGGGATGTGGCGCAGGGCGGCCAGCATCAGACCCGTGGCGTGATCGGCGACGGCATCCGCGTTCGCCCCCGGCGTGTTCGTCACAGGGATGCCTCGACGCTCCGCCGCGGCGATGTCCACGGCCTCGGTGCCGACGCCGTAGCGGGCGACGATGCGCAGGTGCGGCGCGGCGGCGAGATGCTCGTCGGAGACGGGGCCGGTCCCCGCGATCCATCCCTCCGCGGTGGCCAGCAGCGGCGCCAGCTCGGCGAGTCCGTGGTGAGCGGGGCCCCGCACGATCTCATGACCGGCGTCGCGCGCGCGTGCGACGAGGTCGACGTCGCCGTCGGAGAACGACCTGCTCGTGGCGAGGATGACTCCCATCAGGCATCCCTCGCGCCGGGGGCGGCGGCGAACCACGGCTCCAGTGCGGTGTACGCGTCGACGAAGCGTGCGTGGCGGCGCAGGTAGGTCGCGTGGCGCCCTTCGTCGGGTGAGAACTCCGCGGTCACCTCGCTCAGCTCCCGCGCCGCCGAGAAGTCGGCGAGGCCGAGTCCCACCGCGCCGGTGACCGCCGCGCCCAGGCTGTTCGCCTCCTCGACGATGGTGCGGCGTCGCACGGGAACGCCCCAGACGTCGGCGAGGATGCCGAGCCAGGCGTCGCTCTGGGCGCCGCCTCCCACGGCGTCGATGCGGTCGATCACGGCGTTCGACTCGCGGAACGCCTGGATGCAGGTGAGCAGATTGAAGGCGACGCCCTCGAGCACCGCGCGGGTCAGGTGCGCTCTGGTGTGGTGCCGGCCGAGGCCGACGAAGGCGCCGCGGGCGTGCGGATCCCACAGCGGCGAGCGCTCGCCGAGGAGGTAGGGCAGGAAGTAGAGGTCCTCGGTGTCGAGGTCGCCGGCCGCCTCGGCGGTGAGTCGACCGGTCTCGGGCCGCGACGGATCGGGTGACAGCGCCTCGGCGATCCACTGCACCGACGCGCCGCCGGCCTGCATGGTCGCGGTCGGCACGAACGAGCCGGGCACGACGTTGTCGAAGGTCATGGTGCGCATCCCGGGGTCGTGCAGAGGCGTCAGGCTCGCGAACGAGATCCACGACGAGGTGCCCAGGCACACGTAGGCGCCGTCCTCGGGCGCGACGATCCCGGATCCGACCGCCGCGAGCGGACCGTCGCCTCCGCCCATGACCACCCGCACGCTGCGGGGGAGCCCGAGCGCGTCGGCGGCATCGGCGGTCAGCGATCCCGCCACCGTCGCGGACTCGAGGATCTCGGGGAACAGGGCGACATCGAGTCCGGCGGCGGCGAGCACGCTCTCCGACCATGTGCCGGCGAGCTGGTCGTATGCGTTTGTCCCCGAGGCGTCGGACCGCTCGGTCGCGAGCCGGCCGGTGAGCCGGTAGACGATGTAGTCCTTCGCGACGCAGAAGTGCCGGACGCGCGCCCAGACGTCGGGTTCGTTGTCGCGCACCCACATGATCTTCTCGAGCGAGTACGTCGGGTTCAGGCGGTGCCCGAGCACCCGGTAGGCGTCCTCGGCGCCCAGGGCGCGCTCCAGAGACCTGGTCTGCTCGCCCGACCGGGTGTCGGCCCAGATGATCGCCGGCCGCACGGGATCGCGGTGCGCGTCGAGCAGCACGGTGCCCATCATCTGCCCGCTCACGACCAGACCGACGACGCTCTCCGCCGCGGCTCCCGAGCGCGCGAGGAGGTCCCTCGTCGCCGAGACCACCGCACCCCACCAGTCCGCGGGGTCCTGCTCGGCGATCCCCCCGGCCGCGAACCGCGCGGGGTAGGGGACGGTCACGGAGGTGACGAGACGCCCGTCGTCGTGGTGCAGCGAGGCCTTGTCGCCGGTGGTGCCCAGGTCGTGCGCGATGATCATGGCCGGAGCCTATTCCGCGGCGGGGGCGGCGGAGTAGGGGCGCAGGTCGACGCCGTCGGCGCCGCGGTACGCGCGCGAACCCATGCCGTGCTCGAGCACCCACCCGTAATCGTGGCCGGCTCCGCCGGGGTACACCGCCAGGAACGCGTACGGCTCGTCGCCCGTGTTCACCGACCGATGCGCCCACCCCGGCGGGATGTAGCCGATGGTGCCGGGCAGCATGTCGAGCCATTCGGTGCGCTCGCCGTCGAACATGAGCAGCCCGCCGCGGCCCTTCAGGGCGAGGTAGATCTCTCCCTGGTGGTCGGGATGCTGGTGTCCCTTGGTCATCCAGAGCTCGCCCGAGGTGTCTCCCGGCATGATCGTGGTGATCGACTGCGGGAGCTCGCGATCGATCTCCGGCACGGGGGAGCTGACGACGGTGTAGACGACGGGGTCGTCGCCCTGCGCGGAGGCCGCCCAGGCGTCGGCATCGAGGAACAGTCCCTCGAGGTCGGACATGCGCCGTGTGAGCGTCGGCCCTTCCGGCGAGAGGGTGAGCTTCTCGGCGTCGAAGGCGATCGCCATCGGCGAGATCGGAGGCGTGTGGTACTGGGGCATCGGTGCTCCTCGTGCGGATGCTGCGTCGGTACGCAACCTGTAATGACAGGTTGAGCGTACCTGTTATGACAAGTCGTGTCCAGTGCTCATCTGCGCAACCTGCGCGCCGCATCTGCGGAGGGCGGCGCGTTCCGCGGATCAGGCGGCGGAGAAGGCGCGATCCAGGTGCGCGAGCGTGTCGCGGACCGCGCGCGCGGTGACGGCGTCCGACCCGGGGTGGTCGGCGTGTCCGGCCGGAAGTACCGCGAGCTCGAGGTCCCGGACCGCGTTGGCGATGGCGAACTGCCCGGCCGGCGGCACGAACTGGTCCCAGAGAGCCGCTTCGACGCGGACAGGGATGCGGAGGAGGGTCGCCGCGCTCGACGCGTCGAACGCGCGCAGGGCGTCACGCGCAGCGGGATGGGCGTCGACATGGGCGCGCACGACCTCGCCGCTGCCGAGGCAGGGCACCGCGAGTCGCTCGTCGTACTGACCGAAGCTCGGAACGATGAGGGTCGCTCCGACGAATCTGTCGTCCCAGGGCAGGGCGAGCGCTCCGATCCCGCCCCCGAAGCTCTCCCCGACGTAGTACATCGGCACGTCGCCGACCACGGCCACGAGCGCGTCGGCCGCCAGCCAGAGGTCGCGAGCGCAGAGCCCCAGCGCGTAGCGATCGGGATCGTCGATGCCCGAGAGCACGTGCTCCTCGACCGGTTCGGGGGCGCCCACCCCGGCGTTCAGGGTCGGCAGGCCGCGGGCGACCGGGAAGATGGCGGCGGCGTCGGCGGGCACGCGGGCGATGTCCGGCGCACCCCGACCGCCGTATCCGTGACCGTGCACGACGGCGCGTCGCACCCGGCCGTCGTCGGGCTCGACCACCCATGCGCGCAGGCGCACCCCGTCGACGCCCGCGTGCTCGATGAGCGTCACCCGTCGACCGGCCGAGCGCGTCGACGACAGGGCGAGCGGCGCGGCATCCACGGCCCTCGCCTCCGCCCGCCATCGCGACCAGAGGGCGGCGAAGCCGTCGGGTGGCGCGATCGGCGCCACGGAGCGCAGCGTGGCGAGGGAGTGGCCGTAGGTGCCGTCGAATGCGGCGTCGGGGAACCACGTGTCGTAGGGGGAGCGGAAGGTCATGGTCGCCCCGAGGCTAGCGAAACGGGTCGGCGTCCCTCACGCGCCCGCCCGGCGTGCCCGATACGCCGCCACGGCGTTGCGGTTGGCGCAGGTCGTCGAGCAGTACCGCTTGGACCGGTTGCGGGAGAGGTCGAGGGCGAGGGCCTCGCAGGTGTCGTCGGCGCAGACGGAGATGCGCGACCCCTCGTCGGCCCGGATGACGTCGATGAGCGCCATCGCCGTCTCGACGAGCATGCGTTCGGGGAGCGGCCGGTCGTCGGCGACCCCGTGCAGGTGCCAGTCGACGTCGTCGTGGCGCACGAGCCGGGGGGTGAGACGGATCTCGCCGAGCACGGCGTTGATCTCCGCCGCCATGTGGTCACGGGAGGCGAGCAGCATCGACCGCAGCCGTGGCCGGATGCCGCGGACGGCGGCGAGCTCGGCGGCGTCACGGTCGAGGCGTCCCGAGTAGGGGAACTCCTCGAGGAACGACTCGTGGTCGGCCAGGGTCTCCAGGCTCTCGGGATCCTCCGCGGAGTTCACCAGCCACACGGCGGCGCGCAGAGCCTCCGACGTGTCATCTGTGAAAAGCATATTGACACCTTACATCCCGCGGCGTAGCGTCATCTGCCATGAGCACAATGACGAGTGACACTGGGCGGGCGATGCGGGCCGGTCTTCCGCTCGCCATCGCCGCCGCCTTCGCATTCGGCATGTCGGGCGCGTGGGCGCGCGGCCTCATCGACGCCGGGTGGACGCCGGGCGCCGCCGTGACCGTGCGCGTCTGGGTCGCCGCTCTCGTGCTGCTGATCCCGACCGTGGCGGTGCTCCGCGGACGATGGCGCCTGCTCGCCCGCAACGCGGGAACCATCGCCGCGTACGGTCTCCTCGCCGTGGCCGGAACGCAGCTGTGCTACTTCCAGGCCGTCGCCGTGATGGACGTCGGTCTGGCGCTGCTCATCGAGTACACCGCCCCGATCGCCGTGATCGTGTGGCTCTGGCTGCGCCGCGGAGAACGGCCGACCCGACGCAGCATCATCGGGGCGATCGTGGCCTTCCTCGGTCTCGTGCTCATGCTCGACGTCCTCACGGGCGCGCGGGTCGACATCGCCGGCATCCTGTGGGCGCTCGCCGCGATGATCGGCGCGGCGGCGTACTTCCTCCTGTCGGCCAAGGCCGACACGGGGCTCCCGCCCCTCGCCCTCGCGGGGAGCGGGCTCCTGCTCGGCGCGCTCGGGCTCACCCTCGCGGGGGCCGTCGGCATCCTCCCTCTCGCTTGGACGACGCAGGACATCTCCTACCGCTTCGGGTCGGTCCCGTGGTTCGTCCCCGTCCTCGCCATCGGGCTGATCGCCACGGCGCTCGCCTACCTGCTCGGCATCGCCTCGACGCGGATGCTGGGCTCGCGGCTCGCGTCGTTCCTCGCCCTGTCGGAGGTGATCGCGGCGCTGCTGTTCGGCTGGCTGCTGCTCGGTCAGGCTCCGAATCTCCTCCAGGCCCTCGGCGGGGCGCTCGTGCTGATCGGCGTCGTGGTCGTCAAACTCGGCGAGCCCCGGGCCGAGGCCGTCGCCGAACCCCTGCCCGCAGTCGCCGGGCCACAACGCTGACGCCTGGGAGGGTGAGTGTATACGCCGTGAGGTTTTCGGCTCGATCCGATCGCCTTTCCGCCCGCCTTATGTATACACTGAGGCCATGAGCCTCCCCGTCGCCCGCACCTCGGCGAGCGATCGCGCGTATGCCACGCTGCTCGACGACATCCAGTCCGGCGTGCTCGCCGCCGGCTCGGTGCTCGGCGAGGTCGAGCAGGCGACGCGTCTCGGCATCAGCCGCACGCCGATGCGTGAAGCGCTGCGCCGCCTGGTCGCCGACGGCCTCGTCGTGCAGCAGTCCCCCCGGGTGACGGTCGTCGCCGACCTCTCGGTCGCCGACATCCGCGAGCTCTTCGAGATCCGACGCGCTCTCGAGGAGACCTCCGCACGGCTCGCGGCGCAGCGGGGTGACGCCGCCGTGTTCGCCGCCCTCGCGGACGAATTCGCGCACGTCGACCTCGCGGGCGACGAGGGACGCGACGCCTACTACGCCCTCATCGCCCGCTTCGACACCGCCCTCGATGCCGCCGTCGCCAACGACTACATCGCCTCGGCGCTGCGCACCGTGCGCACCCACCTCGGCCGCGTGCGCCGCATGGCCCGCGACAAGCCCGCACGACTCGCGGCCTCGGCGGCGGAACACCGCACGATCGCCGCCGCGCTCGCCGCTCGAGACGGCGACCTCGCCGCCCACGCGACCCACGTCCACCTGCACAACGCCCTCACCGGCATCCTCGACTCGCTCACCCCCCGCACCAGTGAAGGAACGACATGACCGTCACGCACTCCGTCCGCGTCCACCGCAGCGACGAGAACCTCCGGCGCTCCGACCAGCTCGCGTGGAAGATCGCCGAGGTCGCGGCCGACCCCGTCGACGTCGAGCAACCGGTGATCGACATGATCGTCAACCGCATCATCGACAACGCCGCGGTCGCCGCGGCATCGCTCACCCGGGCGCCGATCAACGCCGCCAGGGCGCAGGCGTTCAGCCACCCCGTCTCGACGGGAGGGGTGGGAGCGACGGTCTTCGGCGCCGCGCTCTCCCGCCGCACCAGCCCCGAATGGGCGGCCTGGGCGAACGGGGTCGCCGTGCGCGAACTCGACTACCACGACACCTTCCTCGCGGCCGAGTACTCGCACCCCGGCGACAACATCCCGCCGATCCTCGCCGTCGCCCAGCACACCGGCGCCGACGGCCACGCCCTCGTGCGCGGCATCGCCACCGGATACGAGATCCAGATGGACCTCGTGCGCGCCATCTGCCTGCACAAGCACAAGATCGATCACGTGGCGCACCTCGGTCCCTCCGCGGCCGCCGGCATCGGAACCCTGCTCGGACTCGACGTCGAGACGATCTACCAGGCGGTCGGCCAGGCGCTGCACACGACCACAGCCACCCGCCAGAGCCGCAAGGGCGAGATCTCCACGTGGAAGGCCCACGCGCCCGCCTTCGCCGGGAAGATGGCCGTCGAGGCCGTCGATCGGGCCATGCGCGGTCAGACCAGCCCCGCACCGATCTACGAGGGCGAGGACGGCGTGATCGCCTGGCTCCTCGATGGCAAGGACGCGGCCTACGACGTGCCGCTCCCCGCAGCAGGC
>JAAIGE0100252106.1_pt1 | contig 24874 bp, 18 predicted proteins | sample 6487951 | NCBI WGS metagenome assembly JAAIGE01 (sample SAMN13974128, study PRJNA590717) | phyllosphere metagenome | biome: tomato field; feature: multiple bacterial spot infested tomato fields; material: tomato leaves; isolation source: leaves from tomato fields | host: Solanum lycopersicum ...
ACCGTTCTTTCGACAAACCCCGTGGTGAACGCAGTTTTGATAAACCCGAACGTCGGAACGATGAATTCCGGCCCCGTCGGGAAAACGACCGCTCCTTCGATAAACCTCGTGGCGAACGTAACGTTAATAAACCGGAACGTCGCAGTGATGAATCCCGGCCTCGTCGGGAAAATGACCGCCCCTTTGATAAGCCTCGCGGTGAACGCTCGTTTGACAAACCCCGTGGCGAACGTAGTTTCGATAAACCGGAACGTCGCAATGACGAATTCCGTCCCCGGCGAGATAACGACCGTTCGTTCGACAAGCCCCGTGGAGAGCGGAAAGAAGGAAGATTTGATTCCGCGTCTAAAGGAGAATCCAGATTCGAAAAAGGATCGGATCGTCCGGGTAAACGTAGCTTTGACAAGCCCACGTTCCCCAAAGGAGAAAGACCCGAACGCTCGGGCTCCGATAAATCCGATAAAAAAGAGTTACCGTCGCGGTACGGCAAACGGGCCGATCATGATCCTACCCGTCGATCAGGTCGCCGAGGTCATTCCAACGAGAATGAAACGGTAAAAGCCACGCCGAATTATAACATCGACAAGTACAAGGAAAACGCTCCTGAGAAAATCAAGAAAAAGATTGAGCGGAATGAAAAGAGCAGCGATACGACCCGCCTGAACCGCTACATAGCTCTGTCAGGGGTGTGTTCGCGGCGGGATGCGGACGTATTGATCGAAGCCGGAGAAATCTCGGTGAATGGGAAAGTAGTAAAAGAACTGGGGTATCAGGTGAAACCCGGTGAAGTGGTTCGCTACGGACGCCGTGTTCTCAATCCTGAGAAAATGGTCTACGTACTGCTGAATAAACCCAAAGATTACATCACGACGGTAGAAGACGATATGGATCGTCGTACGGTGATGGAACTGGTGAAAACGGCTGCCGAACAACGCATCTATCCCGTGGGACGACTCGACCGGAACACGACGGGTCTGCTGTTACTGACCAACGACGGCGAAATGGCCGAAAAGCTGACGCATCCTTCGCATCAGATCGAAAAAATTTATCAGGTTGAAATCGATAAACCCATTACGACGGAAGATTTTGAAGCCATTCGCAAAGGGGTTGAACTCGAAGATGGCCTCATCAAGCCGGATGAAGTAAGTATCATTACGCCCGACGCTCAGGTGATTGGTATTCGCATTCACTCGGGTCGGAACCGGATTGTACGCCGGATTTTTGAGAAATTCGGTTACGACGTAACGAAACTCGACCGAACTTCTTTTGCCGGATTGAACAAGAAAGAACTACCCCGCGGACAATGGCGGTATCTGACGGAAAAGGAAGTAATCCGACTGAAGTATCTGGTATAAAACAAAAGGCCGTTTGAATGGAAGTTCAAACGGCCTTTTTCGTAGGAATATCTGCAGTTAAATAAAAATCACGTCCCGAACGACCTCTTCACCCATTTCACGGTTGAGTAACTCAATAAGCTTGGTTTTAGCCAATACCAGTTCCTGCCGTAAAGGAGCCGAAAGAATCTGTACGTATAGGGTACCTTCGGATACGTATAGTCTTCCCGTGCGGCTGGCAATGGATTTCCCCACGAGCTTTTCCCAAAAAGCCACCAGATAGGTCTCGCTATACTTATTTTTGAGCTGATACGCCCGCAGCATTTCATCAATGGCTGCTTTCAAGGTAGTAGTGCCGGGCTTGCGAGCCTTATGTTCCTGAATAAGGGGCATGATTGGTGTTGTTTGAAACAAAGGTAGGGAGGGCAGGTTAGAAATCAACGGCACCGTAAGTTTTAACGGCTCAGAATTAGTTGATTCTGTCATTTTTTATGGATAAAGTTTAACTTTGCTAGACCTTTTCTCCACCGCTCTTGAATAAGAAGGAAAATGTAACCTTTCCTTCATGTTACATCCGTTCGGAAATATCTTATGCAGTCGTGCGAATAACTTCTTTTGAATTGTTAATTTAGCAGTACTGCCCACTAGTTTTTACCCGATGGTATCCCAAAAAATCGTATACGTCTATCAGTTTTTCAGAACTCCGGCGGAAGGCGGCATTATTCGCTCGTACTATCTGTCGAAAGCTCTGTCCGATGCGGGTTTCGAAGTAGAGGTAATTACGAGTCACAATGAAAAAACGTATCAGCGAAAACAGATCGAAGGACTGACCGTCCATTACCTGCCCCTCCACTACGAGCAACGGTATGGGACGCTTCGTCGCTTGTACGTATACGCAGCCTTCGTACTGAAAGCTATTTTTTGTGCCTTACGTATTAAAAACGTCCAGACCTGTTATGTGGCTTCGGTACCTTTAAGCGTCGGTTTCATTGGTTTGGCCATGAAATGGTTTCGGGGCGTTCCGTACTATTTTGAAGTAGGGGACCTCTGGCCGCTGACGCCCATTCAGATGGGTTATTTCAAAAATACCCTGCTTCAGAAAATGCTTTATGGATTGGAACATCTGTTCTATCAGCAGGCCGAAAAAATTATTGGTCTTTCGCCCGCCATTCAGCAGGATATTCAACAGCGAATCGGTACACCTTCCAAAGTACATTATATCTCGAATATTGCGGACTGCGAGTTTTACCAGCCCCATGAAAAAGATGGGTCGCTGGAAGAACGCTGGCAGGTAACCGGGAAGACGGTAGTCACCTATTTCGGCTCCGTTGGGAAAGTAGTAGACCTGGACTCCCTGATTGACATCGCCCGGTACGGAGCCAATCGTGCAGAAGTAGCTTTCCTGATTGCGGGTACGGGCTCAGAGCTGGCTCGTTTGAAGCAGAAAGCCGTAGGTCTGACGAACGTACAATTTCTGGGACATCTCAATAAAGGGCAATTACGGGAAGTACTCAATGTGACCGACGTTGCTTACCTGTCGTACCTCGACGTACCGGCTCTGGGCACCAACTCACCGAACAAACTATTCGAGGCTCTGGCCGCGGGCAAACTCAGTGTGATCAACATACGGGGCTGGCACTGCGATCTGATTGAGCGGGAGGGCTGTGGTTTCTACGCAGACCCGCGTAACCCAGCAGATTTCTTCGAAAAACTGCAGCCTTACCTGCACCAGCCCGAGCGATTACGTCAGGCAAGTTTGCAGGCCCGACGTCTGGCTGAAACGCAATTTTCCCGGCAAAAACTCGGAGCTAAACTGGTTGCTCTCTTTCAACCGGAGTTGGTAGAGGAGCGGGTACGCATGGCCGTAGAATAAACGTTATCGACACCATTGCTGGAAAGAGAAAAGCCAGAGGAGAGGAAAATTTGCTTCTACTTTGGCTTTTTCTCGTTTATTTGGCCTTTCACCCAAGGTACTGATGAAACCATGCGTAAAAAGATCGTCTTGATGGGACCGCCGTCAACGGGAAAAACCACGTTGGCCCGTCAACTCGCCGAACATTTTGGTACCAACTGGATTGAGGAGTATGGTCGGTTGTACTGCGAACGCTTTGGCAACGACTGCGATGCGATGGATCACTGCCACATTGCTGCCGGACAATTGTATTATGAAGAGCAGGGAATGCTCGCTTCCACGCATCCCCTGTTGTTTTGTGATACCGATGTGGTCGTTACCCAGACCTTTGCTGAGCTTTATCTGGGCGAATGTCCGGCCATCGTGCAGGAATGGGCCGCTCAGTATTACTATCCGCTTACGCTTTTATTAAGCCCCGACGTACCCTGGATTCAGGATAACCTTCGTTTATTTGCGGATCGGCGGGAATGGCACTTCAACCGGCTTCGCGAGTTACTGGAACGCTACCAGCGGCCCTACGTTCTCATTTCAGGGAACTATGAGCAACGGTTGCAACAGGCCATTCAGGCCGTAGAAACGCTACTGCGTGAGCCATCGGCTAACATCGGTTAAATTTTAATAACCCTCATCTAAACTTGAAGCCGAAAAAAGGGGTCTTACTTATAAATGGAAAATTTAAGGCCCAGTTTTTTCGTTACATCATTGTGTATTTGAACGGTATCTAAAGACATGAAACGCATCTCAAAATCACTTTTGCTCCTAGTGCTTAGTGCAGGGATCTGGACGGCTTGTGAACGCGATCCGGTGAAAGATCTCGACCCGAACGACTCGAAGGTATTCATTACCAACCACAGCAACGTCGATTACAAAGCCTATAAAACGTTCTCTATTCCTGACTCGGTTCTGATCGTTGAAAACGACCGGAGTGGTCGGGGAGCAGCCGTACAGGATTTGGTCTACATTGATCGGATTGCGAGAAACCTGATCGCCAATGGCTATACGCGAGTGGCCCGTACAGCAAAGCCGGATCTGGAAGTAACGCCAGCCCGGATTTCGTATACGCAATCGGGTTATGTACCAACGTACAATCCCTGGTTCGATCCCTCTTGGGGGTATGGTGGATACGGTGGGTTCGGAGGTATTGGCTACGGTTATGGATATCCCGTATTCTATAATTACTATTCGTACAACGAAAATTACTGGTACGTACGGATTGCTGATCTCAAGAACATCAGTGCGGATAATAAGGCCAACGTCATCTGGGATGCTCAGATTCGGGGTGACGGAATCTATCAGGAATCGCAGATTACGAGTCTGGTGGATGCCATTTTCGCTCAGTCGTCGTATTTAAAAGCCAATTAGCAGAATCTGCCGGAAGTATCCAGGTCGATTCTTTCCTAACATTCTCACATTAATCCATTTGTACGTATGAGACGCTTGCTTTTGCTGGCATTGGTTGGACTAGCCTCTGGGGCGTACGCTCAACAAAACCCAGACTACTATAATAAAAAACAGGATTATGAGTACCGTAGCGTACCAACCCGGACGATGGGATCTCCCTTCGAACGCTACACGCACTATCAGATTTCCGCCCGGTACGGTGTTGCTTCTCCACTGGGTAGTCTGAAAGACTATACGAACGCAACTTCCAAGTACCACTATAACGTGTCCGGTGAATTTATCTTTCCCAAGAACTTCTCGCTGGGCTTACAGTTTAATTATTCCTACTTTAAGGAGCGTTCACCCCGTCAGGTTTACACGGAAGGAGACCAGGATATTTCAGCGGTTCAGACGCGTTCGCTGGGAGCTACTTCCTTACACGCCTTCGGTAAATACCACTTTACGGGTTCGAATGCCCCGATACGACCGTATGTGTTAGCGGGACTCGGCGGTACAGCCATGCGGAACCTCACGTACTTCGGGTACCTGGAAGAAGGCAAGAATTCAGTGGCGTTAAGTGGGCAGGTTGGCGTAGGGGCTCGGTTCCTGTTTGCCAAAAATGGCAACTTTGGAGCCGATGTACAGGCTACTTACTTCTATTCGCCCTTCAAGAGCGATTACCTTTCGAATGTTACTAACGTTTCGGCATCGGCCGGACTGTTCTATCGCTGGTGGTAAACCGCCAGAAGTATTGATAGACAAAAAACCGCTGAACGTTTTTTCAGCGGTTTTTTTGTGGACTAATCCCAAGTGATTCCCACTTGCACGTACAGATTTAATAATGTGAACGTATTGTTAACCAGCGTCTTGTATTCTTCTTGAAAGCGTAAAATGCCATTGAAAAAGGGATAATTTTTATAAAATATCTTGCGATATGGAAGTACGCACCCATTTTCGCACGATTGTCCTTTCGGATATCCATTTAGGCTCAAAAGGGTCGAAAGCCCGCGAAGTAACCGCCTTTCTCAAACAGTACACCTGTGACAAGTTGCTGCTGAACGGTGACATCATCGATGGCTGGCAATTGAAGAAGTACGGCAATACCTGGAAGAAAAAGCATACGGGCTTTTTTCGTCAGGTACTCAAAATGATTGAGCAGTACGATACAAAGGTCATTTATCTGCGGGGCAACCACGATGATTTTCTGGACCACGTCTTACCGCTACGCGTGGGCAAATACTTTTCCATCCGCCGCGACTATATCCTTAAAACCCACCTGAACCAGCATTACTACGTCACGCACGGAGATATTTTCGACCGCATTACCACGCATTTGAAATGGCTGGCTTACGTGGGCGACGTCGGGTACAATCTGCTGCTGGGCATTAATAAATTCTACAATCACTGGCGAGCTTGGCGGGGGTTGCCGTACTATTCGCTTTCGCAGGAAATCAAACACAAGGTGAAAGCGGCGGTCAACTACATTTCGGATTTTGAGGAAAAACTGGCGGATCTGGCTCAATCCAAAGGTTGTACCGGAATCATCTGCGGGCATATTCACCAGCCTTCCATCCGCATGATCGGCAATGTACAGTATCTTAACTCAGGCGATTGGGTAGAATCCTTAACTGCTTTAGTAGAAGATCACGAAGGTGTCTGGAATCTGTTGTACTACACGCCAACCACCGTGGATAACAAAGAAGAGGAAACTTCGACCGAAGAAGAAGACGATCAGCAGGAAGACCTATTGAAAAGCCTTATATCTTTGAGTGCGATGAAAGCGTAAGGTATGCGAATTCTTTTTTTTATTCAGGGCGAAGGCCGTGGTCATCAGACGCAGGCGGTTGCTCTGTACGAAATCCTGCGAAATCAGGGACACGAGTTAGTAGGAGCCATCGTGGGTGTCGCTCCAGAACGGGAAATCTCGCCGCTGCTTCGGCAGTACCTGCCTACGAATTTTAAAGCGGTGGAAAGTCCAGCCCTGCTGTATAGTGACAAAACCAAAGCCCTTGCCGTAGGGCCTACACTGCTGACGAACGCCCGCAAAGGCACTCGTTTCTGGCGACAGGCCGCAGAAATCAATGCGTTTATCCAGGAAAAAAAGCCCACGGTCATCGTTAATTTCTACGAAATGATGTGCGGGGTCTGGCAGTGGCAATACCGCTCGTCGATTCCGGTGGTCTGCATTGCTCACCAATATTTATTACAGCACCGCCACTTCGAGCTTCCCGCCGAAGGCGTACTCAACCGGCGGATCGTTAACACCATCACCTGGTTGTCGGCCGTCGGGAGCCGCCGGAAACTGGCCCTGTCTTTCTACGAAATGGCGGATGATGTGGCCGCCAATATTTACGTCATTCCGCCTTTACTCCGACAGGACGTATTGGAACTGGAAACGACCGAAGAACCTTTCCTGCTGGCCTACACCACCAATTACCGCTTAGCCTCGGATCTGGAAGACTGGTGCCGTACGAATCCCGATACCCTGGTACAAGCCTTCTGGGATCGCCCGGGAGCCGCAGCGGTCGAACAGCCGTTGCCGAATCTAACGCTTCATCAGGTGAATGCCACGGCTTTTCTGGATGCCATGCGTCGCTGCCGGGGGCTGGTGAGCACGTCCGGCTTCGAGTCGATCTGTGAAGCCATGTACCTGGATAAGCCCGTCATGTTATTCCCAACGCCGGGGCATTTTGAACAGGCCGTGAATGCCTTGGATGCCGTACGAGCCGGCGTCGGTATACGAGCTACGTCGTTTCTGGATCTGGATCGCTTTCTAACGTATTTACCCAAGCACCAATCCATCCAGGCCCGTTTTCAGGACTGGCACCGACGCGGTTCCGAGCTGATCGTACGGCATCTGGAAGAACTCAGTCGTTAAGCTTTGGTCTGTTCGTTGATACGATCAATCAGCTTCTTTAGCTCTTTTTGACGGTCTTCACTGCTTTCAGGATAATGCATGGAGAGGCTGCTGAGTTTTTCCAGAATCAGCTGGCTTACGATCAGCCGCATGTTCTTTTTATCATCCGCCGGGATAATGTACCAGGGCGATTTTTTCGTTGACGTTTGGTTGATGGTTTCTTCGTAGGCCTGCATGTAATCGTCCCAGTAGTCCCGCTCGTTGACGTCACTTTCTTCAAATTTCCAGTTTTTCGAAGCATCTTCAATACGACTGATGAGGCGACTGGCCTGTTCTTCCTTCGAAACGTTTAGAAAGAATTTCATGACCTCAATGCCGTTATGCCGCAGGTATTTTTCGAATGCCTTGATGTCTTTATACCGGTGTTTGAAAAGCTTATCCATGTCTTCGGTAAGCTCATGGGGTAGCAGTTGGGTATTTTTAATAATCTCGGGATGGACTTTCGTGACGAGTACTTCTTCGTAATAGCTGCGGTTAAAAATACCAATGGTACCCCGCTGCGGAAGTCGCAGGCTCGTACGCCACATGAAATCATGTTCGAGTTCCAGTGAAGAAGGCTTTTTGAAATTATGAATATTGACGCCAAAAGGGTTGACGCCGGTAATCACGTGGCCGATGGTACCGTCTTTACCAGCGGCGTCCATGGCCTGAAAAATCAATAAGAGTCCGTAACGATTATGAGCGTACATCAGGCTTTGCAAATCATCGATTTCCTGACGATACTGCGTGAGCAGCTCTTCGTATTCATCCTTGTTCTGATAGAGATCTTTAATTTTCGTTACGGCTTCCTTCATCTTGAAAGAACCCTTACCTGTGAACCGAAAATCATCGGAATTGAGTGATACATTCATAGAAAATATGAAACTATAGGGTAGAAAATTGGGTGTTACCCATGCGGGGTGGTACAGTAGTGGGCAATATTAACAAAAGATGTGCCCGTCGGTCCAATGAATAGCGAAGGGGTATAATCAAAAGATAAGAATGGCAGGGAATATTCCTGGCGGTACGCAAACTATCCTGACACGCTTGATGTTATTAGAACACATGAAAACATTCATTCAAACGCTCAAATGGAGTCTTCTGTCGGTGGCAACGCTTATGGCTTGCCAATCGCCCGCACAGGAGCAAAAGAAAGCTATGACAACGGACAAACCTCTGCCTAAAACCACTGTAAACGTACCTGCGGGTCTGGAAGTAGCCACCTTAGGATCCGGCTGTTTCTGGTGTACGGAGGCGGTGTTTCAGCGGCTGGAAGGCGTCGTGAAAGTGGAATCGGGTTACTCGGGTGGTTTTGTGGAAGATCCTTCTTACAAAGCGGTCTGTACCGGACAAACTGGTCACGCGGAAGTAACGCAGATTACCTACGATCCCAAGAAAATTAGCTACGCTGATCTGCTGGCCGTATTCTGGCGTACGCACGATCCAACCACGCTGAACCGTCAGGGCAACGATGAAGGCCCGCAGTACCGCTCGGCGGTTTTCTATCACAATGAAAAGCAAAAAGAAGAGGCTGAACACTGGAAAGCGGAAGTAGACAAGGCGAAAATCTACCCCGATCCGCTGGTAACGGAAATTACGCCCTTTACCAACTTCTATAAAGCCGAAGCGTACCACCAGGATTATTACAACCAAAACGGTCGTCAGCCCTATTGTTTGTTTGTGGTGCGACCCAAAGTTGAAAAGTTTGAGAAAGTATTTAAAGATAAACTCAAACAAACGCATTAATTGAATGCTAGGCCTGGCCTGCTAAAGTCTCCGTCCTACGGGCGGAGACTTTTTGTTTTGCCCCGACAAGCCCTAATTTCGCAGTACATAGACCGAAAGGCATTGGTGTTTGATCACCTACTTGAGGTCCTTAATCAACGAGCCATGTCCGTACACAATCCCGATATCAAGCGAGTTACGACGCATACGTTACAGGAATTAAAAGCAAAAGGGGAGAAGATCAGTTGTTTGACTGCCTACGATTTCTCGATGGCCAAGCTCATCGATGCGGCTGGCGTAGAAGTCATTCTGGTGGGGGATTCGGCTTCGAATGTGATGGCGGGCCATGAAACCACCCTGCCCATTACGCTGGATCAGATGATCTATCACGCTCAGTCCGTGGTACGCGGCGTGAAACGGGCTCTGGTGGTGGTCGATTTACCTTTTGGTTCCTACCAGGGCAATTCACAGGAAGCTCTGCGGTCGGCCATTCGGATTATGAAAGAGTCGGGAGCCCACGCCGTGAAACTGGAAGGAGGAGCCGAAATTCGGGAATCCATTGAACGCGTACTCAGTGCCGGTATTCCGGTCATGGGTCACTTGGGCCTGACGCCCCAGTCGATTTACAAGTTCGGAACCTACGCCGTACGAGCCAAGGAAGACGCCGAAGCTCAAAAGCTGAAAGACGATGTACAGTTGCTGGAAGAACTCGGCTGCTTTGCGTACGTACTTGAGAAAATCCCGGCGACTCTGGCGGCGGAAGTGACGGCTTCCGTACATATTCCCAGCATCGGGATTGGAGCGGGGGCGGGCTGCGACGGACAGATTCTGGTGATGCACGACATGCTGGGAATCAATCAGGAGTTCAAGCCGCGTTTCCTGCGTCGGTACGCCGATCTGGCCGGAGTAATCCAGGAGGCAGTATCCCACTACGTAGACGATGTAAAGACGAAAGATTTCCCTTCCGAGAAAGAAGGTTACTAAACGCTGGAAAGCTATGAATCCTCAGGTGGGCAAGTGGCTGATGGGGCTGGGCGGATTCCTGCTCGGTGCCGGATTGCTGATTTATTTGTTTTACGCCAAATTGCATTGGCTGGGCCGGTTGCCCGGCGATATTCGAATCGAACGAGAAAATTTTCGAATGTACCTGCCCATTACGACCTGCCTCTTGGTAACGATACTCATTAATGTCGTTCTTTGGCTCGTGCGGAAATGGTTTTAGTATCAGTAAATGATAATGCACCATCGGTTCTTTTCCGGCAACCCTTTTACTTTTGAACGCTCTCTTTCAGAACATTTCAATCAATGAAAAACGTATCTCGCAGAAAATTCCTGACGACTTCTGCCGTAGTGGCGGCAACCCCCGCAACGGTATTACCCGCGGCCGCGGCTCCATCCAAAGAACTCTTCGTACACCACGTGTACTTCTTCCTGAAAAATAAAGGAAATGAAGCTGACCGGAATAAATTGATGGAAGGTCTCGAAAAACTTCGGAAGGTTCCGACCATCCGCCTGAGTCACATTGGCGTTCCGGCTCCTACCAACCGTAGTGTGATTGAAAAAGGCTACGATGTTTCGTGGATGTTGTTCTTTGATAACCTAGATGAAGAAGAAATTTACCAAAAGCACCCAATTCACCTTAAATTTGTGGAAGATTATTCCCATTTGTGGGAAAAGGTAATTGTCTACGATTCCATTGGTCCTGCTCCCAAAAAAGCTTAACGATAGCATAATATGAAAGCCCCTTTGATCGAACCGACCAAAGGGGCTTTTGTTTTATATAGCTGAATTAAAAAATCCATTTGGCTCGCAGACTCAGGTTACGACCCTGATCATCGGAGTAGTATCGGAAGCGATTGAGGTAATCCCGATAGCGGGCATTGAAGGCATTACTAACGCTCAGACTTAGCTGCAATGGCTGACGATGTACGGAAATAGAACCGCCAATGGCCGCATTCCAGAGCCAGTAGGCGGCTGGGGGAGGAGCAAAGTCACCGTTTTCGGGAGCCCGGATTTGTTTAGCTACGTAAGAATGCCCGGCTTCCACAAAGAAATTCGTCAAGCCCATCACGGCCTTTTCGGGCTGCCATCGCAAAGAGTTTTCCAATCGATCCGGTGGAATTTGTACGAGTCGGGCCTCGTGTTCAATATCCTTTGCCCGTACTAGGGCGTATTTGGTTTGCCAGCTTAATGGTTTGGTTATCAGGTACGTAAACGAAGCGTCGATTCCCTGGAAAACAGCATCAACCTGCGTGTACTTGAAATAAGGGAACGCTCCGCGAATGGTCAGGATGGGTTCCGCCTGCGGTTTCAGATAAATGAAGTTCTGAATGTAATTGCGGTAAACGGATACCTCTGCCCGCAGCCGCTTACCCGTATACTCGGTGGTATAGTCCAAGTTAAACGCCGTTTCGGGTTTCAGGGTTGCATCGCCTTCTTCGTAAGCGGCGGCTCCGTGGTGAACGCCCGCACTATACAGCTCATTGACATTCGGCGGTCGCCAGGCCATGCCTCCATTCAACCGCATAGACCAGTGCGAGCCCAACCGTCGAAGGACCCCCAGGCTACCCGAGGCATTTCCAAATTGCAAGTGTTCATAGGTACGAACGCCCCGACTGGGAAAAAGAGTAATGCGTTGATAACGAAAGTCATAGCGTACCCCCGCTTCCATCTCCCAGTTCTGATGCGTATACTTTTCCAACCAGAAAAGGCCTGCTGTAGCTTGTCGGAAATTAGGAATCAGTGGACGCCCGTATACCAGGTTCCGTTGATACGAAAGACTTAGTCCGGCTGAACCCGTAATTTTCCGGGCAATGGCAGGATGCTCCCAAACCAGATCGGCCGTAAAGCTGGTCAGCTTGAAATTTAACTCCGGTCGGTTCAAATTCGCTAAACTATCGTTACGGGGACGGTGTAAGTCGTACTCGGCCCGTTCGTTGACTTGCCGGGCTAGCGTAAGGCTCCAGACGCCCCGCTGAGCCGGAGCGTAACTGACTTTCAGCTTCTGTAGCGTATGAGAAACATCCTGAAAAGGGCGATTAATCTGGTAACTAAAGCCACTTTTAATGAAAGGTTCGCCGTTTTTCAGTACGTTTTCCAGATCACTCACACTGCCAATGTGTGAACCACTGAAAATGCCCAGTTCGGTCGAAAATTGACTCATGAAACCTTCCAGTTGCCAGTTTCCCCGCCGATAACCCAGTGTTATGGAATAATTACGTTCAGAGATACCCGTATTATCCAGAAAATAGCCGGGTGTACGGATGTTGCCCCCGCGTTTGAGGGTACCCTGTACCCGCCAGGCCAGACCAGGTATTATGCCCAAGCCTCCCTGTAGCTGTAAAGAGCCAACGCCCTGTCGTCCATTACTGAAACCAACTAAGTTTAATTCGCCCTGAAAGTCAGGCTGTTGCGGCAAGGGCTCGGGCTCTACCAGAACTACACCTGCCAGGGCTTCCGGTCCATAGCGAACGCCCGCTGCTCCTTTCACAACCGTTAGCCGTTTGGCCACAAAAGGATCGATTTCAGGAGCGTGTTCACTGCCCCATTGCTGCCCTTCCTGGCGGATACCATTATTGAGAATCAGTACCCGATTGGAATGCATACCGTGTATAATAGGCTTACCAATACTACTACCCGTTTGCAGGGTAGTAACGCCCGTCACATTCTTTAAAGCATCGGCCAGGGTCTGCCCGCGAGTTTGGTCAAGGGCTGTACCTTCGATGGTCGAGCGGGTGAGCAGGGAGCTCTCCAGTCGTTGGGCAGTTACGGTAACATTCTGTAAGTGAACGTCTTCCTCTTGTAAATGCAGGTCCTGTTCCAGCTCTTCGTGGCGTAATTCGATGGAAAGGGTGTCGGACTGATAGCCCAGGACCTGGCAAACAAGCTGGTGCTTACCCTGACAAAGGTTACGTAGTTCATACCGCCCGGCGGCGTTCGTTTGCGTTTGCCGCTTAGCCTGAGGCAACCAGATGACGGCACCCGCTACCGGCTGCCCGGTTTGCCGATCGTTGACTTCCCCTCGTAACGTACAGGAGCAGTGCTGAGCATACAGCGAACCACTCATCAACAGCAATCCTAATCCAGTCAACCAGCGAATCATGTGATATCAATAAAACCCGAAAGCAAAGGTACGTCTTTCTTGCAATACTGTTGCAAAAGTGGCTGTTAGGGGTCAATTGATTATTAGAAATAGATTAGAGTTAAGATGAATTTGTTTAATTCTAAGTTCCCAAACCTTCCGCAAAGTACCGTGGCCCAATTTTTTAAGCATCTATGACCGTCTTTGAGCTAAAATGATTATTTGTTCCAATCAACCCTTAAGGACCTTATAATCAATGATTAAAGCAGGAAAATTACCAGCCGCCCTGAATTTTTGAATTCAATCTGTTTTAAGCCATTGTTTAACCAAACAAAAAATTTCTTAAACATACCGTCGCCCTACACAGCCCATGACTGCTCTTGAATTTACTCATCACGTTGGCCATGTGTCCAAATCTCTTCGACCCTTTGCGTTACGGCTGACGAAAGATGCTGAAGAAGCCAACGACCTATTACAAGATACTCTACTGAAAGCTTTTACCAATCGTGATAAGTACGCTGATGGAACGAACATCAAAGCGTGGCTCTATACGATTATGAAAAATACGTTTATTACGAACTACCAGCGAATGGTTCGTAAGAACACCTTCATTGATACCTCCGACGATCTGTACTATCTGAATTCGCTGGAGAGCTCAACCGATAATCAAGCCTATTCAACCTTTGCTCTGGAAGACATTAACGCGGCCATTCGGATCCTCGATGATTCGCATAAGACGCCCTTTATGATGTATTTTCAAGGGTACAAGTACCACGAAATTGCCGAGCAGTTACAGATTCCTATCGGTACAGTAAAAAACCGTATTCACTTGGCTCGTAAAGAGTTGAAAGATCGACTCAGTGTGTATGAATATGCCTACTAGTCGTACTGTGTAAGCATGTAGTAAAAAGGCCGGGGCTAGCTCCGGCCTTTTTACTTACGTACGGCCCCCAAACATTTGTGGGTTTCTTCAGTTATTGTATTGATTTTTCACCTGCACCCATGGGCAAACGAGTAATAGTTATAGGAGCTGGATTTTCGGGACTGGCAGCTGCTACGGCTCTGGCTGATCGCGGATATTCCGTAACGATCCTGGAAAAAAATGAAACACCGGGGGGACGAGCCCGCCAGTTTGAGGCCAAAGGTTTTGTATTTGACATGGGACCCAGCTGGTACTGGATGCCGGACGTTTTTGAACGGTACTTTGCCCGTTTTGGAAAGAAACCTTCGGATTACTACGAACTTAAACGTCTGGATCCTTCCTATACGGTAATTTTCAATACCGAAGATGTTATTGATTTGCCCGCTAATCAAACGGAACTGGAGCAACTGTTTGAAAACATAGAACCCGGTAGTGCACCCCGTCTGCGGGCTTTTCTGAAACAGGCCTCTTATAAATATGACGTAGGGATGAATAATTTCGTCTGGAAACCCAGTCGGAGCCTTACGGAGTTTTTAAGCCTTAAATTACTGGCAGATGTTAGTCGGCTGGACGTACTGCAATCTTTTCATCAGCATATTCGGAAATACTTCAAGCAGGAGAAAATTCTTAAACTGATGGAGTTTCCCATCTTGTTTCTGGGGGCTATTCCACAAAATACACCGGCCCTGTATAGCCTGATGAACTACGCCGAAATTGCCCTGGGTACCTGGTATCCGATGGGTGGGATGCACGAAATCGTGAAAGCGATGGTGAGTCTGGCGGAGGAAAAAGGCGTACAGATCAATCTGGGTGAGGAAGTCGAACAGATCATTATTAAAGGGGGAAAAGTACGGGAGGTACAAACCAAGCTCGGCACCTATCAGGTGGATACCCTGGTGGCGGGGGCGGATTACCATCACGTGGAAGATGCCCTGGTAGAACCTCAATTCCGGAATTATACCGAAGATTACTGGAATAGCCGGACGATGGCTCCTTCTTCCATTCTGTTTTATCTGGGCGTCAACCGACGCATTGATAAACTTCGGCATCACAACCTGTTCTTTGACGAAGATTTCAGTCTGCACGCCCACGAAATCTATACGCAGCCGCAGTGGCCTTCCAGGCCTTTGTTTTATGCCTCAGCTCCATCCAAAACGGATCCGAGCGTGGCTCCAGAAGGCTGCGAAAATTTATTTTTACTCATTCCGGTAGCTCCAGGATTGTCCGACGATACCGAAACGATACGCGAACAGTACTACGACCTGATTATGGATCGGCTGGAGCGGTACGTAGGGCATGCGATACGTCCGCACGTCGTTTACAAACGCAGCTACGCCCACCGGGATTTTATTGACGATTATCACGCCTTTAAAGGCAATGCTTATGGACTGGCCAATACGCTGCGACAAACGGCTTTGTTGAAACCCACGCTGAAGAACAAAAAAGTCAGCAATTTATATTATACCGGTCAGCTGACCGTACCCGGACCAGGGGTACCGCCAGCCTTGATTTCGGGTCTGGTGGTCGCCGATGAACTCCACCGGGAACAGCAGGTATAGTGTGCCATTTTTTAAGTACCTTGCTTTACTAAACCTGGGTTACGTTGATGAAAGATATGCTGGCTTTATACGAACAAACCACGCTGGAATGCAGTCGCCTGATTACCCAGCGGTACAGTACTTCCTTTACCTTAGGTATCAAAACTCTGGACCCCAAACTCCACTGGGCCATCTATGCCATTTATGGGTTCGTTCGGTACGCGGATGAAATTGTGGATACTTTTCACGATTTCAACAAGAAGGAATTACTGCTGCGGTTTAAGCACGACACGTATCAAGCCATCGAAGAGGGAATCAGCCTGAATCCCGTTCTGCATTCCTTTCAGAAGGTAGTCAACCAGTTTGGTATCGAACGACCTTTGATTGAAGCTTTTCTCCGGTCCATGGAAATGGACCTCGATGAGACCAAATACAACGAAGCAGGGTATGAAACCTACATTTATGGCTCGGCTGAGGTCGTGGGCCTGATGTGCCTTCGAGTCTTCTGCGAGGGCGACTGCCAGCAATACGATCAGTTGTGCGAACCGGCCCGCCGGCTGGGCTCGGCCTTTCAGAAAGTGAATTTTTTACGGGATATTAAATCCGATTTTCACGATCGGGGGCGGGTTTACTTCCCGGGCGTTGATTTCAGCCGTTTTTCTCCTCAGGATAAGAAAAGCATTGAAGCGGATATTCAGGCCGATTTTGATGCGGCTCTGACGGGTATTCGCCAGTTGCCGCGTTCGGCCCGGATGGGCGTGTACCTGGCTTATTGTTACTACCTACGCCTTTTCGCTAAAATCAAGGCTCTCCCCATTGCCCGTATTCAGGAGGAGCGAATTCGGGTACCCGACGTACAGAAGCTACTCATGCTCGCTAAAATTTACCTCTCTTTCCGCACGATTTAACGCTCGCAGTTACGTATAAAGGAATCGGCAAAATCGTAAGACTTTTCAGAACGATTTTGCCATGCGTACGTATGTTCTTTCCTGAATGTCATTATATTCGCTGAAATTATAGTAATTCTATAGATTTTATATAGTAACTACGAAATATGAATATATCAATAAAATACTAGTAAAAAATTGTAAAAATAATATTTCGTGAAAGTCACAAATCCATATGTTTAATAACAGTATTTAGTGATTTTATAAATTTTTGTGTGTTAAATACTTTATTTTAAGCATATATTATTCTAATTTGTAATTCGCTTTTGAAGCTATTGTCTGACCCACACCTTTTAGTAATGTTGATCAGGAATTGGATTTAATTGATACGTACTAATTTTTCAATATGTAGTTGATTACCTGGTAAATAAAAAAACCGATAGCCGGCCAGGGCTATCGGTTGATGAATAAGGATTCGTGGGTAACGCCAATCACCTGTCACGAATCTTCTATTCGCGGTTTAATCCATCGTGTGCACCAAACCAATTTCAAAAGTATGAAAAAAAAGTACCTTACTCTTTTTCAGAGAGCTGGGCAAGGGCATTTTAAACGGAAATTAATGCTTCCGGCCCTGATGATTACCCTAAGTGCTCCGCTGGCGGAAGCTGCTCTGACGAAGAAAGTGAAGCTGGAGCATGGCCCAGTGGCAACACTCGATCGCACCATTACGGGTACGGTAACCGACAAGGATAACAAGGAAGGGCTGCCCGGCGTTTCCATTCAGGTAAAGGGTACGTCGATCGGTACGACGACCGATGCTCAGGGAAAATTCAAACTTACCATTCCCGAGCAGGGTATACTGGTTTTTTCGTTTGTGGGTTACACAACGGTGGAGCAACCCATCGGCACACAAACGAGCTTCTCCATTGAATTAGCCAGTAATTCCAAAGAACTGACGGAGGTACTGGTCGTCGGTTACGGTACGCAAACCAAGAAGGAATTCACGGGTTCAGCAGCCCAGGTATCCGGCGAGGCGATTAAGGAATTGCCCGTCCAGAGTTTCGATCAGGCCTTGGCCGGACGGGCGGCTGGCGTAAGCATTGCCCAGCCCAACGGCGTATTAAACAATCCACCCGTTATCCGGATTCGCGGGGTGAACTCCATTTCGTTGAGTTCGTACCCGCTCATCGTGGTGGATGGGATTCCCATCAATACCGGTAACGTTTCTTCCGATTCGAACGTACCCAATAACCCCTTAAGTGACATTAATCCAGCGGATATTGAGTCGATTGATGTACTCAAAGATGCGGCTTCTACTTCTATTTACGGCTCGCGGGCGGCGGCGGGGGTACTGCTGATTACGACCAAACGCGGAAAAGAAGGCCGGGTGAAAGTAGGATACGAAGGCTGGGTAGGGGTGACCAATGCCGTACGTTTGCCGAAGCTGCTCAATGCCCAGCAGTTTATGGATATTAAAAACGAAGCGGTACTCAATGCGAAAATTCTGAATGGGAAAGCCAACGACGAGAACGTACCCTCGCAGCAATTTTTCCCGATGTACAATGCCGACGGATCGCTGGTGGAAACCAACTGGTACGACGTCATTTACCGGACGGGCGTATCGCAAAACCACGGCGTAAACGTAACCGGCGGTTCAAAAACCACGAACTACTATTTCTCGGCCAATTACTCCGATCAGCAGGGTTTTCTGGTGAATAATAACTTCAACCGGAAAGCCGTTCGCTTTAATATTGATCATGCCGTTACGGATTGGTTCAAGCTACGGGGGAGTGTTAACTACAACACTTCCTTCAACCGTTCCCCCAACTCGGGTTCACTGCCCGGAAACGCTCAGCTGATCATTGGTGCCGCCCGGATGGCGATGACCTTGCTCCCCAACGTACCTGTCTACAATGCTGACGGCAGCTATAACTTACGCGAAGTAGTGGGCAACGGTACTATTGGGAATGGGAAAAATACGATCATCAGTAGTTACTACAACCCGGCTGCCCTGTTTGCTCTGAGCCGGTATACGTCCGAAAACGACCGGGTAATCGGTAGTTTCGGAGCCACTTTAAAACTCGCGAAAGGACTGGAATTTTCGACGACGTATGCGTTGGATCGTCTGCGTACGGATAACGTTGCCTTCCTGAGTGCTGAACGCGGTTCGAGTTCTTCCAGTAATGGAAACGTAACCAATGTAACGGCTCTCCGAAACAACTGGGACTGGACGAGCACGCTTTCGTATGACCGTCGTTTCAGTCACCACCATTTTGCGGCCCTGGCGGGGTATGACGTACAAAAGTTTGACAATTCAGCCTGGGGTGCGGCTCAGTCGCAGGCGGCGGATAGCTACTTTAATGACTATCAGGGAAGTTGGGGAACGATTACGTCTTCGGGAAACCTGCTCAATAGCCGTTCGTACATTTCGTACTTTTCGCGGGTAACCTACGACCTGAAAGACCGATACTTCTTCACGGTCAACTTCCGCCGCGACGGGAACTCGGCTCTGGGAGCCAGTACGAAGTTTGGTAACTTCGGTGGCGTATCAGCGGGTTGGGCTTTGTCTGAGGAAAGCTTCTACAAGAATGCAGCCCTGGCCAATGTACTCAACAACGTGAAACTACGGGCCAGCTGGGGTCGGGTTGGCAATGGGAACCTGACGAATGCGTATGGTTCGCTGGAATTATACAATTCTTCGCTGTACGGCTCGGCGGCTACCTGGCAACTGAATCAGGCCGGTAATACAAACCTGGGTTGGGAGACCAGTCAGCAAACCAATATTGGTGCCGATCTGGGACTGTTCAACAACCGGATTCAGCTGGATCTGACGTACTTCAACAACAACGTCGATGGCTTGATTCTGAATGCTCCGCAGTCGCCGTCGAAAGGGATTCCCGACAACGTAATTCTGCTGAACGTTGGGTCCATGTACAACCGGGGTTTTGAAATAGGTATTAACGCCAACATTCTTCGCAAAGGGGATTTCTCCTGGACGGCTAACCTGAATTACTCACACGTGCAGAACAAGGTAACGGCTTTGGGCGAAGGTAATGCCGACATCATTGGTACGACTTCGACAAGTTCCAACTCCTTCAACGTCACGCGGGTAGGTTATTCGGTAGGTAGTCTGTACGCGACGAAAACCGATGGCGTTAATCCCGAAAACGGTCGCCGTATTTTCATCAATGCGAAAGGTGAACGCGTGCAGTACAGCTCCGTAGTCGCTCCGGGTGAAAGCAATTACACCTATCTCGACGGTCGGGCTGCTCCGGCGATTTCTTCGGCGGATTCGTACCTCGTAGGGAATGCCCTGCCTAAATGGTACGGCGGCTTTGTCAATAACTTCAAGTACCGGGAATTCGATGTCAGTATCAACCTGACCTACGCAGGCGGTAACTACATCTACAACGGAACGAAAGCTACCCTGCGGGATCAGCGGTACTTTAACAACGGCGTGGATGTACTGAACCGCTGGACCACGCCTGGTCAGATCACTGACATTCCCCGACTGGTTTACAACGATCAGACTTCCAATGGCAACACTTTTCCGATTGATGCCAACGTCGAAAAGGGCGACTTCTTACGCCTGCAAAACCTGTTAGTGGGCTATCGGATGCCTTCGCGTTTGTTCGGTAAAACGGGCCTGAGTTCCGTTCGCGTGTACCTGTCCGGTTCCAACCTGTTCCTGCTGACCAAGTATACGGGTGCCGATCCCGAATCATCGTCCAACAGCAACAACAATACTTCACCTGGGGTGGAGCTGAACTCGGTTGGTTTGGGAAGAACGTTTACGCTGGGACTTAATGTAGGATTTTAAGAAGGAAACTGAACATGAAACGATATACAACGATTCGCCGGGTTGGTACCTGCCTTTCCCTCAGTGTTTGGCTGGGCCTGACGGCATGTAGTGAAGAAAAGTATTTACAAACCGTACCGCCTACCTCCATCGGTTCCGAGGATGTATTCTCGACTCCCGACCGCGTATTGGGTTTGGTAAACGGTTCGTATGATGCCCTGAAAAGTTCGGATTTTTACGGCGGACGTTTCCTGATCTATACGGATGTGCGGGGCGAGGATTTCGTCAACGTTACCGGTAATACCTTTACCGCCTACGAAAGCTGGACGAATGCGTATGCGTCGGGTTCCAACGACGTGAATACGCTCTGGGCAGCTGCGTACCGGGTTATCAATCGGTCGAATATCCTGATTGATGGTTTGCAGAAATACCCTGGCAAAGTCACGGAAGCACTCTCGAAACAGTATACGGGTGAAGCGAAGTTGTTACGGGCTCTTTCATATTTTAGCCTGGTGACGCTGTACGCCCGGCCGTACGTAGAAAATCAGGGAGCTACTCCCGGTTTGCCGCTACGGCTACAGGGTGAAACAACGCCCGCCAACAATGATCTGGCCCGTAGTTCCGTCGCCGAGGTGTACGCTCAGATTCTCAAGGATTTGAATGAAGCCGAAGCCGCCTTACCTGAATCATACACGACGCCTCTGCTCAACACAACCCGTGCTCATAAGAATACGGCCATTGCTCTGAAAACGCGAGTATATCTGAACATGGCTAATTACGCCAAGGTCGTGGAAGAAGCGAAGAAGATCGTACCGCAAACCACGGCACCTTTTACTGCTACGACGGGAGTGAAACATGCCTTACAGAATATCGTAACGATTTTCACGGAAAACTATACGTCCACGGAGTCCATTTTGTCGATGCCGATGACTGAACTGGATACTTACACCGGTCAGTCGTCGATTGGCTACATCTACAATACCAACTCGGAGTACTACGTGAATCCGAGAGGTATTCTTGGTGATCCGCAATGGGCTACTGGTGACGCCCGGCGGAACTTCCTGCGAACGGCGTCGAACCAGCAGTATTTCAAGAAGTACGCGAAGCCGTCGCCCTTCCTGGACTACATTCCGGTGATGCGTTACGCCGAAGTATTGCTCAACTACGCCGAAGCCGCAGCTAAAACGGGTAACCTGACGCTGGCTACGAATTTGCTGAAAGCGGTACACGGCCGTTCGGATGCCAGCTACGTTTTTCCGGAGAGTGCAGTAAGTACTGAAGCGGCTCTGGTGAGTACAATCTGGAAAGAACGCCGCATTGAGTTGTTGGGCGAAGGTTTCCGCTCGAATGATCTCCTGCGTAACTTACAGACCATTCCCGGCAAATCAGGAGGCTCGCTCATTGCGAACCCGGTCGCTCCTTCGGCGGCTAACTACATTTTCCCCTTACCGAATACGGAGATTTCAACTAATAAATTGTTGCTGCAGTAACGGTGGATTTGGATACAAAAAGTCCCGGTCACGTGGAGTGGCTGGGACTTTTCGTTTCAATAGAACTCCATTTAATTATTGACTATTATAGGGTCGAGAGATAAAACAAAAAACCTCCGACAGTCGAACTGCCGGAGGTTTAAAAGCTATACTATAAACGCTTACTCAGCCGTGGCGTACTCTTCCAGCGGCGGGCAGGCACAAATCAGGTTACGGTCACCGTACGCTGAATCGATGCGGCTAACGGTCGGCCAGAATTTGCTGGCTTTCACGTAGGGCAGCGGGAATACGGCTTTCTCCCGCGTGTAGGGACGATTCCAGGAATCCACCAGTACAACGGACTGCGTATGCGGAGCCATTTTCAGGACGTTCACGGATTTATCCGCTTCGCCCGCTTCTACTTCAGCAATTTCGTTCCGGATGGCAATCATCGCGTCGCAGAAACGATCCAGTTCCGCTTTCGATTCGGATTCCGTCGGTTCCACCATCAGCGTACCCGCTACCGGGAACGAAAGTGTGGGAGCGTGGAAACCGTAATCCATTAGACGTTTAGCAATGTCTTCGGCTTCAATGCCGGCCGACTGCTTGAACGGACGGCAGTCCAGAATCATTTCGTGAGCACAACGTCCCTGAGAACCTACGTACAATACGGGGAAGTGTGGCTCCAGACGAGCTTTGATATAGTTGGCATTCAGAATGGCCGTCTGCGTAGCGTGCGTCAGACCGTCACCACCCATCATGGCAATGTATGCGTAGGAGATCGTCAGAATGCTGGCTGAACCATACGGAGCTGCGGATACGGCAGAAATGGCCTGATCGCCACCTACACCCGATACCACCGCGTGACCGGGCAGGAACGGAGCCAGGTGAGCCGCTACGCCGATGGGGCCCATACCAGGACCACCACCACCGTGAGGGATACAGAACGTTTTGTGCAGGTTCAGGTGGCAAACGTCCGCTCCAATCGTACCGGGAGAGGTCAGACCTACCTGAGCGTTCATGTTCGCACCATCCATGTACACCTGTCCACCGTGTTCGTGGATCAGCTGACAGATTTCAATGATCGATTCTTCAAATACGCCGTGCGTTGAAGGATACGTCACCATCAGACAGGACAGGTTTTCACTGTACTGCTCGGCTTTCGCTTTCAGGTCGGCTAGATCGATGTTTCCGTTTTCGTCGGTTTTCGTCACGACTACCTTCATACCGGCCATTACTGCCGAAGCCGGGTTCGTACCGTGGGCCGAAGCCGGAATCAGGGCAATATTGCGGTGCGTATTACCCCGAGCTTCGTGGTACGCCCGGATCACCATCAGACCGGCGTATTCACCCTGAGCACCGGAGTTGGGTTGCAGCGACATGGCCGCGAAGCCCGTAATCTCGCACAACCAGTCGTTCAGATTCTTGAATAAGGTCTGATAGCCGGCTGCTTGGTCTTTCGGAGCAAAGGGGTGCAATTTGCCAAACTCAGGCCAGGTTACGGGAATCATTTCCGTAGTGGCGTTGAGTTTCATGGTACACGATCCGAGCGAGATCATGGAGTGTACCAGCGATAAATCTTTATTTTCCAGCGATTTCAGGTACCGCAGCATTTCGTGCTCCGAATGGTGCGTATTGAAAACGGGATTGGTGAGGAATGCAGATTGACGCGTCAGTACGTCATTGAATTCCCAGCTAAGAGCCGATTCAACTTCGTCCAGGTTAACCGATTTGCTAACCAGCGTGGAGAAAATGCCAATCAGTTGAACGGCGTCCTGGTACGTCTTGGTTTCGTCGAAAGAAATGCCAACCGTACTGTCACCGAAATACCGCAGGTTGATTTCAGCGGCTTCTGTGGCAGCTTTTACTACGCTTTCGTCGGCAACCTTTACACGAACGGTATCGAAGAACGCTTCCGTCAGTACTTCGTAGCCCAGTTCTTTCAAAGCCAGAGCCGTGAGTTGCGTCAGAGCGTGCGTACGCTGGGCAATTTTCTTCAGACCTTCGGGACCATGATACACGGCATACGCCGCGGCCATCACCGAAAGCAATACCTGAGCCGTGCAAATATTAGACGTAGCCTTTTCCCGGCGAATGTGCTGCTCGCGGGTTTGCAGGGCCATGCGAAGAGCCCGGTTTCCTTCGGCATCCACCGATACGCCGATCAGACGACCGGGCATCTGGCGTTTGTATTCGTCTTTCGTAGCGAAGTAGCCCGCGTGCGGTCCACCGTAACCCATGGGAACGCCAAATCGCTGAGCTGAACCTACCACGACGTCGGCTCCCATTTCGCCGGGAGGCGTCAGCAGTGTCAGAGCCAGCAGGTCGGCGGCTACGACTACTTTAATATCCAGTTCGTGAGCCGAGGCAATCCAGTCGCTGTAATCAAATACCGCTCCGTCCGTAGCCGGGTATTGTAGCAGGGCTCCGAAAATGTTTTCGTTGGTTAAATCAATCGTCCGGTGATCGCCTACCAGAATTTTTACCCCAATCGGCGTCGCCCGCGTGTGTAGTAGGTCGATGGTTTGGGGGTGGCAACGATCCGAAACAAAGAAGGTATCAGCCTTTGCCTTGGCCCCTTTTTTCAGGGCGTGTAGCAGGTGCAGGGCTTCGGCTGCTGCCGTTGCTTCGTCAAGTAAGGAAGCATTGGCAATTTCCAGTCCCGTCAACTCAATGATCAGGGTCTGAAAGTTAAGCAGCATTTCCAGGCGGCCCTGTGAAATTTCGGCCTGATACGGGGTATAGGCCGTGTACCACGCGGGGTTTTCCAGGATGTTGCGCTGGATCGCGGGCGGCGTCACCGTGCCGTAGTAACCTTGCCCGATCGCCTGCGTCATCACGCGGTTCTTGGCGGCCACTTCGCGCATCTTCGCCAGAAGATCGTGTTCGGAGAGCGGTGCCCAGTCCAGCGGCGTGCCTTGGCGGATGGAG
>JAAIGE0101154091.1_pt1 | contig 24858 bp, 20 predicted proteins | sample 6487951 | NCBI WGS metagenome assembly JAAIGE01 (sample SAMN13974128, study PRJNA590717) | phyllosphere metagenome | biome: tomato field; feature: multiple bacterial spot infested tomato fields; material: tomato leaves; isolation source: leaves from tomato fields | host: Solanum lycopersicum ...
ATAGGCATTGCGCCGCTGGTGATAGGTGAGTTCGGTGGGCAGGCCGATCCAGTAGCAGCGATTGCCATCCAGCTCGCTGAACTCGACCGGATGATTGATCTCCCAGGTGACCTTGATGCCTTCGTGGAAGCTGTCCACCCGGAACGACTGGCCCTGTTCGAGCAGACGTTCGGCCTCGCGTGGGATGAACTCATCCAGCGCGATCAAGCCCTTCGCCTCGTCGATCTCGACGACGAAGCTCTGGAATTGCTGCCCTTGGCGATTGAAGGTGATCCGCAGCGGGATGTGCTGCTGTTGCGCCGGCCGCAGACACGCCAGGATCTCGCCCTTGGAGCGATAGACCTGGGGGGGTTGGGGGGCCACGCGGAACTGGCGCACCTCGCCGCCCATCGGGATGACCTGCGCGACGCCCGGGATCGAGAGCAGGCGGGGCCGGATGGTGAAGTCGGCGAGCTCCCGCAGCTGCATCGGCGAGACCGTGCCGCCGCTCAGCGCCACCATGACGATCTGGCCCATGATCGAGGAGACCGGACCCATCATCGGGTTGACGGTGGGGGGAAGTTGCGGCCGTACCATCGCGAGCCGCTCGGACACCTGCTGGCGGTTGCGGTAGATGTCGGTGCCCCAATCGAACTCGACGTAGATCACCGACAGGCCGACACCCGAGACCGAGCGGACGCGGCTGACGCCGGGCAGGCCGTTCATCTGCGTCTCGACCGGGAAGGTGACGAGTTGCTCGACCTCCTGGGGCGCGAGGCCTTCGGCCTCCGTCATGATGGTGACGGTCGGCCTGTTGAGGTCGGGGAAGACGTCGACCGGCAGCTTCGTCACCGTGAAGGCGCCGTAGACGACGAGCACGGCGGCAAGCGCCAGCACCAGCAGGCGGTTGCGCAGCGACTGCGTGACGAGGAGGGTGAACATGGGCGCGTCTCCTCAGCGGACCTGGTTGAGGAGCTCGGCGCCCTGGGTCACGATCCGCTTGCCCGGCGCCAGCCCGGACACCACCAGGACCTGCCCGGCGTCGAGGGGCTCGACCCGGACCTCGCGCGGCTCGAAGCGCTCGGGCCCCGTATGCTCGTAGACGATGCTCTGGCCGTTGCCGCCCCGCACCACGCTCATGCGCGGCAGCGCCAGCCCGGCCTGCTGGGCATCGGTCGCCGCCAGCACGGTGACGAACTGCCCGGTGCGCAGCTCCGGCGGCGCGCCCTCCACCGCGAAGTGCATCGGGACTGCCTGACTGCGGTCTGCGAGGCCCGCGCCCATGTAGGCAAGCCGCAGCATCCGGCCGTCCGCCATGCGGGCCGTGGCGTCCTGCCCCCCGGCTAGCGCGTCGAAGCTCAGGGCCTCGACCCAGAGGCGGTTCGGGTCGACGATCTGGAAGACCTGCACGCCGGGGCTCGCCATCTGTCCGGCCACCGCGTTCGCCTCGGCGATGGCGCCATCGACGGGGGCCTTCAGCGCCTCGGGCTGCTGGCGGATGTTGTCGAGGGCCGCGCGGCGGTCGAGCAGACCCTTGAGCTCGGCCTGGGCGTCCTCAAGCTGGACCTGCGAGACAGAGCCGCCCGGCGCGAGCTTGCGATAGCGCTCGACCCGGCGCTCGGTGATGGCGATCTGCTGGTCGAGCTCGCCCTGGCGCTGGCGCATGTCGGAGGCGTCCACCGCCTGCACCGGCGGCGTCACGTAGGCGAGCACCTGGCCCTTGCGCACCCGGGTACCGAGGCGCGGGAAAATCCCCGATTCCGGCGGCGAGAGCCGTCCGCCGACCGAGGACTGGACGACCCCGCTGGCGCTCGGGTCGGGTACGATGCGGCCCGGCAACTCGACGGTGCGCCGCAAGGTGCCGGAGGCGGTCACCACGGTCCGGACGGCGAGGACACGCTGGGTCGGCTTCGGAACGAAGATCGAGCCGTCCGGCTGGCGCCGCGCGAGGTCCTGCCCGGCAGGGGCCAGCGCCGCCATCTGCAAGACCTGGGGCGTGTCGGCTGCCTTGGCGCCATGGTCATGGCTGTCGGCCGCGAAGGCGCGCGGCGCGAAGGCAAGGGCGACGACGAGCACGACCAGGGCGGTGGCGGGCAGGTAGCGGCGTCCCCGCATCAGAAGCGTGACCGCGGTGCCCAGCAGGAAGCCGATGCCGCCGATGGCCAGCGGCAGCGGGTCCGCCTCCTTGAGGTGGCGCTGGAAGTCGTGGGCCGCGGCGAGGCCGGTCGCCCAGGTGGAGGCGCCCGCGGCCGGCGGTGCCGGCGGCGCTTCCGGAACGGTCAGCGTGACGGGGAACATGTCGGTCGCGCCGGACGCGGTCACGGTGAACAGCACCTCGTGCTCGCCGGGATGCAGGCTCCAGTGGGCGTCGAACGCGTAACTGCCGTCCGGCATCGGCGTGGCGGTGGCGGCCCCCTCCGGCGTCTCGGCTTTGACGGCGGCGTCCGTCACCGGTTCGTTGGTGCCCACGCGGTCGAGGAACACCATCAAGCGACCGTTGCGGGCGACCGCGACCAGTTCCAGCGCGTCCGTGCTCGACGTGCCGCGCGGCGCGGTCGCCGTCGCCGGAGCCTGTGCCTCGTTGCCGTGATCATGACCCTCGTGGGCGGCGGATATCGTCGGCGCACCAGCCCACAGGCCGAGAGCCAGGAAAGCCATCCGCAAGGCGGAGGCGGGGGAAAAACGCATGGGATAATCGAGCCTTCGCGAAGGGGAGGCTAGCGGCAGCCCTCACGGGCAGCCGTTCAGGGCGCGCGTCGATGCGCGGACCTCAGGCGAAGGATCGAGGGGGCTCGGGAAGGGTCTCGGGTGCAAGGCTGTCGAAGGCAACCTTTCGGATGCCGACCAGCGTCCGACCGGGCTTCCAGCCGACCGCCACGGCCGGGAAGTCCCAGCGCACGAAGGACACATGGCAGCAGCAGTTCAGGCCGCAGGCGCTTGCCACCGCCTCGTCGCCGGCTCGCTCCGCGCGGTCCGACAGGTCGAGCGCCTGCTCCGGTCCGGAGGCTTCCATGTGACCGGCCGCAGTGACCTGCGCGTGGCCGACATGCGGTATCCCGGCATGGGCGTGCCCGGCACCCGCCACCGAAAAGGCGACGAGCGTCACGGTCAGGAAGACCGTGAGCAGCGAGCGCCAAAGGGAGCGGGTGGCCGACATGACGAGACATGCTTAGCATGTCCGAGCTTATCGTTCATGAGCTTTTTGGCACCGGACGAGCGCGCGTCTGGCCGGAAGGCTCGCGGGCGGGTCGTACGACCGAGGACGGAGAGGGAATGAGGTTGACGGCGGCGGCCCTGTGCATCGGCCTTGCGACCTGCGCGACAGCACAGGAGACCAAGATCGTCGGCATCGGCGCCGCGACCTGCGCCCGCTTCAACGCGCAGGTCGCGGAGGCCCCGGCGTCCGAACGCGACTATCTCGCCTGGGCTCAGGGCTTCATGAGCGGCGCGCTGATGCGGGCCCCGCCCGGCGTCGACGAGGACCTGGACCTGTTGCCGCCGACGTTGCCCCTCCCGGACCAGGCGGCATTCCTGCGCTCCTTCTGCCGCGAGCACCCCGAGCAGGACTACATGGACGCCGTGCGCGCCCTCTACCATCGCCTGCGGGGGGCGGCCCTCTGAGGACGCCGGCACACACCTGCCGGCTCGCACGCCTCTACCAGTCAGGTAGGCGGGAGAGCCGCCGGTCGGGCAGCCCTCCCGCGCAGCCTGCCTCCCCTTAGAAGTGGTGGTGATGGTGACGCCTGTAGTGGTGGTGATGGCCCCAGCCATGGTGGTGGTGGCGCGGCCGCCAGTGATGGTGATGGCCCCAGTGGTGATGATGGTGACGAGGGCGCCAGTGGTGGTGATGGCCGTGATGGTGGTGATGCCCCCAGTGTTGCACGGTCTGCACCAACGGGGTTTCGGCGGTACCGACATCGGCCGCGGCAACCGGCATCGGAGCCGCCCGCGCGGGAGCCAACTGAACTGAAAGCGCCAAGGTTACGGCGGCGAGATACCCAATAAATCGTGACGTCATCGGGTGTTCCTCCAAGAGGTGCGGACCGGGGTCCGTGCCCAGACCATAAGCTATCCAGATCCGTCGCAAAGGGGATCTTCGCCAATTGGATCCTGGCGCGTGCACCCGGACACGCGGGGACAACCCTGTACGCTGCCGATTTCCTCCGGATACCCGCATCGCCACCTCCCTCTCTCGCGCGTTACCAAGGCGGGACGGGAGAACCTGGACGGGCCAGGGAACCCTGATGTCAGCTTGGCCGTTCCCCGGGGGCGCCTCGTCGGGCCGGGGTTTCGGATCGCGCCGCTGCGGCCGGGGCCCGGCGCGACGGGGCCTGCCGGGCACATGGACCCGGCGGTACCGAAAAGAGAGGAACACGCCCTTGAAGAAGTCCCTGCTGGCGCTCGCCGTCATGGCCTCGTTCGGCCTGGCCGGAGCCGCCTCCGCCGCGCCGGCCCTCCCGGGCGCCGCGATCGCCTCGTCCGACGTGGTCTCGGTGCGGATGGACCGGATGCACGGCCACCATCGCCAAATGGGCCGCCGCCACCGTCACGGGCACATGATGCGCCACCACCATCACCGCCGCGGCCACATGATGCGGCACCATCACCACCGCATGTGAGGCGGACGGGGTCCTTCGGGGCCCCGTTTCATGTCTACGGCCAGCGACGAGGCCGGTGCGAGATTGGGATACCTCAGCCGAACTCGCTTCCTCATCCAGGAGGAACGGCTGTGCGCGTCCTGACCTTGACCGCTTCCCTCGCCTTCGCGGCTGCCGTCAGCCCGGCCGGAGGCGCCCCGTCCGGGGCGCTGCCGCTGTTCGCCGGAGCCGCTCCCGCGTCAATCGGCGACGCAGGTCTCGTGGACCACGCGCAATTCCACCATCACCACCGTCGACACCACCATCACCACGTCCGGCGGCACCATCATCACTTCTGAAGCCCCTCGCTGAAGCGCGACGGGGCCGCTCTCATGGACGGCCCCGCATCCGGGAAGCGCCGTCGGCTCAGTGGCGGTGCTCTTCCACGGTCACCCGCTTGTGGCCCCCATCATGGTGGTCGTCATGGCGGTCGACATGTTCGTGGCGGCGCTCGACATGCTCGTGCCGCTCGACGTGGCCATGACCATGTCCGTGCCCGTGTACGGAGACGCCACCGGGGCCGACGTCGACGTGCTGGGCCGATGCGTAGCCCGGGGCTAGGGCCAGAGACGCGGCGGCGGCAAGGATAGGCAGGGTAAGCTTCATGGATTAACTCCGTGAACGAGGATCTCGACAAGCGAAACGTCAGATCCGCCCGAACCGATCCGCGCACTCGTGACCTTTCTTTCAGGATGAATATTGGCTGAACCAACACCATGGTCGGCCGCCGCGTTGCTTTCGGCCGCTACGCTTGTGTGCCCTGGCCGGATTGCCTTGGCGGTATCGGTCGCCCTTCTGGTCCGGCCCCCGGGAGTGATCAGGAGCGCGAATGTTTTTCCGGGCAGGAATGAACCGTCCCGGAGCCTCCCGCGACCAACGAAGGTCAGGACCGGATGCCGGTCCGCAAGCAGAGGAGGTCAACATGTTCCGATCCCGCAAGCTCTTCCCGCTCCTCGTGGTGGCGGCCCTCGGCACCTTCGGGGCAACGGCCGCGTCGGCCCACGGCCATGGTCACTTCGGGCACGGGCATTTCGGTCATGGCCATTTCGGGCACGGTCACGGCCATTGGGGACTCGGCCATGGCCACGGTCACTGGGGGTATGGGACGGTCTACTATGGCGGCCACTGCCACGCGCGCCGGTGGGTCAACGACTTCGGCGACGTCGTGGTCCGCAGGGTCTGCCACTGAGCGTTCGGGGCCGACGGCGCCGCGCATGCGCGGCCCTATCCGTCGCCGCCGCGGAGGCGTGCCGCACCGCCCGACTTCGCCCACACACCGGAACGCACCCTGGCCCCAAGGGACCCGGGTGCGTTTCTCGCTCCGACCCCCCCATGGCGGCGGCCGCGTGGCTGCGCCGTTCACTTTGAGGGCCGCCCATCCGGAAAGAGCGCCAGCCGTGCCGCCGACGTTCTCTGGTAGCCGTCCTGGCGAGCGCGGCCCTGCGGGTCGGCGTGTACCCGACGTATCCAGCCACGTCGCAACAGCAGGTCGAGGCAGCGCCCGTCGAGCCGCGAGCCCTCGACCCACCCGTCATCCGGAACCTTGCGCAGGACCGCGCGGTGCCTCTCGCTGAGGGCCCACGGTCGGTGGCGGCCATCGCCACCCCCGGACTCCGCCACAGGGGCGCGAGCCGCTTCCAGAGCGGCCACGATGGCGTCGAGCCCATCCGTGAGCGCGGCCGGTCCGGGCTGAAGGATCAGCGGTGACTTGATCTCCGTGATCCGGTTCGCCCGCACCGCCGGGATGGCGTCCCAGCCAGGGCGCGCCGCGATGCGGGCCGGCACCACCTTCTTCCCGCACCAGGAGGCGAGGATCACGTCGGGCGCCGCGGCGGCCACCGCCTCGGGCGCGACGATGCGGTCCTTGGCTGCCGCCTGGGCTGCCAGCTCGGGGAATACGTCCTCGCCCCCGGCGACGCGGACGAGCTCGGAAACCCAGCCGATGCCCGAGATCAGCGGCTCGTCCCACTCCTCGAAGAAGACGCGTGGGCGCGGTTGCCCCTGCGCCTCCGCCGCCACCCGCACCAGGCGCTCCTCGTATCCGCGGGCCAGGGCTTCGGCCCGCCCGTTCGCGCCGACGAGGGCGCCGACGGTGCGAATCATGGCGAGGATGCCCGCGACGTCACGGTGATTGAAGGCGTGCACGGCGACGCCGGCCCGGACGAGCTCGGCCACGATGTCCGCCTGCAGGTCCGAGAAGGCGAGCACCAGGTCGGGGTCGAGCGCGAGGATCTTCAGGATGTCCGCGCTGGTGAAGGCCGAGACGCGGGGTTTCTCGCCGCGCACCTGAGACGGTCGGACGGCGTAACCGGAGACGCCGACGATGCGGACCTGCTCGCCCAGTAGGTAGAGGGTCTCGACCGTCTCCTCCGTCAGGCAGACGATCCGTTCCGGCGGGAAGCGACGCATGCGAACCTGGCCGCGGTATACGGGCCGGCGCTCACTCGCCGGCGTACCGCGCGCGACGGATATAGGCGCCCGGCACGCAGGCATCGACCCGGGATAACGCGGCCTCCGCTCGCGCTCGCATCGGGTAGGCGCCGAGGACCGAGACCTCGAAACCCGAGGCAAGTCCCGAGAATTTATCCGAGACGTCGTTGAACGGGCTTTCCCCGCACGCCTGCGCCTGCCGCCATACCCGTGCGACCGCCGCGTCCGCGGCGCGGCTGCCCGACCCGCTGTTGTTGGCGAAGGACCCAAGCACCACCCACCAGCCGTCGTCCGCGAGCGGCACCCCGCGCATGGGCTGCGCCAGGACGGGTGCGGCGAGCGCCGTGAAGGCGAAGACCAGGAGGGCACGCATCTTCACCTCCTCCAGTCAGCGAGCCGGCAAAGCTTCGGGAACGGCGAGAACCACCAAGCCGGGCTTCGCGCGCAGCCGGTCGAGGGCGGCACCCAACGAGCGATCCCCATCCGCCCCGGCGTGCACCCGGATGCGGTAGATCTCCCCGGCACGCGGGCCGTCCACGACCGTCATGCCGCCCTCCGCGAGAGCGGCCGCGATCTGCGCGGCGGTGGCGGTCGGGGCGAAGGCGACGAGGATGAAGGTCCCCCCTGCCGCCGTCCCGCCGTCGCCGTGCGAGGCCGTCTGGTAGGAGGCGCCCGGGGCAGCGAGCCACGTGCCGGTAAGGAGCCCCGCCTGAAGCAGGATCAGGGCGCAGGCGGCGAGCGCCGCCCCGGCCAGGACGGGCGGCGACAGGCTCGCCAGCGCGGCGCCGAGCCTCCGCAGCCAGCGCGAAGGGCCACGGTCGCGGGCCGCGAGGTCGGCGTCGATGCGCGCGAACAGGTCGTCCCGGGCCTTCATGGACGGCGTGCCGAGAGCCTCGTTCGACGCCACGGTCGCGTCCCGCTCGTCCCGGACCAGGTCGAGGCGACGGGCGAGCTCCCGGTCGCGGTCGAGCGCCGCCTCGATCCGGGCGCGGGCCGCAGGGTCGAGGCGGCCGGTCGCGTGCCAGGGCAGCAGGAGGTCGTCCTCGTCGCGCGCGGGATCGGTCGTGGTCATCGCGGCCTCCTCACGGCCATCCCCGGTCGATTCCGGCCTTCAGCAACAGGTCGGACAGGCGCTTGCGGGCGTGGAACAGCCGCGTTTTCACCGTGCCGGCCGGGATGTCGAGGACCTGCGCCACCTCCTCGACGCCGAGCTCGTGGTAGTAGACGAGATCGATCACGGTGCGATGCTCCAGGGACAAGCCTTCGAGGCAGCGGCGCATGGCCTCCGCCTTGCTCGCCTTCTGCAGGGTGACCTCGGGCGTGTCGGCCTCGTCCTCGACCGCCTCGGCCATCTCCGGCTCCAGCGCCTCGTGCGGTCGCCGCCGCAAGGTCGAGAGCGCCTTGAAGCGGGCGATGGTCAGCATCCAGGTCATGACGCTGGACCGGCCCTCGAAGCGGCCGGCCTGCTGCCAGACATCGAAGAAGACGTCGCTCATCAGGTCCTCCGCCCGGCTCGGGTCGCGCACCATGCGGACGAGGAAGCGGAACACGGCGGTCGAATGCCGGGCGTAGAGGCCCTGCATCGCCGCGCGGTCGCCACCGGCGATGCGCCGGATGAGGTCCTCGTCGGAGGGCGCGCTCATCCGCACCCCATCATGGGTCGCGCGGACAAGGCGGACGGTTCAACGGCCGGAGCGGATTTCCACGGGGCGCCCCATTCGACGCAATTGGCGCCGGGCATCACGGTTGCGCCGGCGCGGCCGCGCTGACCGGCGTCGCGCTCATGCCCGGGGCGGGCAGGGTCTGCTGCGTCTCCGCCACCGGCGCCGTCAGGGCCCGGACCGCGCCCTCCGCGTCGGCGAAGCCCGCGCCAAACTCCCGGTCCGGCCCCGGCGGTCCCAGATCGCGGGCGCTACGCGTCAGCGCCGCCCGCACCTCGGCGGGCTTCAAGCCGGGCTTCGCCTGCAGCATCAGGGCGACGACGCCGCTGACCTGGGCGGCCGCCATCGAGGTGCCCGACAGGAGCCCGTAGCCCCCGTTCGGGGCGGTTACGAGGATGTCGACGCCCGGCGCGGCGACGCAGAGGTGCGAGCCGCGGTTGGCGGCCGGGAACAGCCGGTCCTCGGCGTCCGTCGCGGTCACCGCGATGACGTTCGGGTCGGCGGCCGGGAACAGCGGCGGTGACGCCGGACCGGCGTTGCCGCCGGCGGCCACGTAGACGATGCCGCGCCCGGTCCCGGCGGCGAGGAACTCGGAAAGGGCCGCGTCCCAGGGGCCGGCGAAGCTCATGTTGACCACGCGCGCACCCTTCCTCTCGGACCAGTCCAGGCCCCGCAGGACGTGGAGCGTGGTGCCCTGCGCCCCGGCCCGGGTCTCGCCCGAGAAGGCGCGCACCGCGAGGAGGCGCGCCTCGGGTGCTGCGCTGGCGAGTTGGGCGCGGGCGCCGACGATGCCGGCGATGGCCGTGCCGTGGGGGTGCGGCATCGGCTTGCTCCCGTCGAGGGCGTCGTGGCGCTCGGACAGGGCGTCACGGAGCGCGGGGTGGGTGCCGTCGGGCTCGGAATCGATGACCGCGACCGTCACGTCCTTGCCCGTGACCGAGGCGTGCGCCTCCTTCAGGCGGAGCTTGCCCACGACGTACTGGGCGCCGGCGAGGGCGGGCACGGCCTGGCCGACGAGGCCGTAGACATGGTTCGCCTGCGCCGAGGCGACGCGCGGGTCGCGTGCCAGGGCGGCGACCACCGCCGTGACGGACCGGCGGTCCTTGAAGCGGGCGCGGTGCAGGGTCATTGGCACCAGGGTGAAGGTGTCCGTCGAGACCAATCCCAGGCGCTCGCGGCGCAGGATCTCGGGCAAGCTTCCCGCGGGCGCGTCCGCCTTCAGGGCGAACAGGACCTCGCCGGGAACCTCGCCCGGCTCGGCGGGGCCCGGCGAGCCGGCGGCCGGGACCGGTGCGAGAGCCGGCGGCTGCCGGCGCTGCGGAGGCGGTGCCTTGGCGAGCGCCGGCTTCGAGGGCTGCGGCTTGGCGGCCGGCGCCGCGATGGGCTTGGATCGCTCGGGCCGTTGGACGACCTTGGGCGGTGGCTCGCGGGCCGGTGCCGCTTGCCTGGGGCGCGGGGTTGGCACGGGCTCCGCCCGGTGGACGGGCGGCGGGGCCTGTGGCCGGGGGCGCGGCCTTGGGCGGTATGGCGGAGGCTCGTCCTCGTAATCGGGTTGGCGCACCGGCCGCCGGGGAAGCGGCTCCTCGTCCTCGACCTCTTCCACCCTCTGGCGCGGGGGTGGGATCATGCGGGGTATGACGCCGATCATGCCCGGCAAGCCGATCATCGGGCCGCCGCGATAGCCGCCGCCACCGTAGCCGCCCCCGCCGTAGGGGCTTCCGGAACCGGACCCGGCCGGGCCGCGCATCTGCGCCTGGGCGGCGAGGCAACCGGGGAAGAGGAGCACCGCCGCGGTCAGTACGCGGCAGGGCCACCCACCCATTGACCGAACGAAGGCACTCCGCATCGCAGCACGTGCTCCCGCGACCGCCCGCCTGAGCGGCGCGCGGCGCCATGACTGTAGATGAGCGGCCAAACTCAGTCCACGCGGCCCGGATGCTCCGGGCCGCGAAGTCCCGGCGGCGAACATCAGGCCTCAGTCGCAGACACGGACCCGCCGAACATAGACGTTGCCGAAATCGTCGTAGGTCCGCCGGATCTTCACGACGCACTCGTACGTCTCCTCCGTCGTGGCGGCGACTGCGGTGCCGACGACCACCGCCCCGAGGGCAAGGCCGCCGAGGACGACGCCCCCGTGCCCGAAACCGTGGTGCCCGTGCCCATGGAAGGGCTTCGCCTCGGCGGAGCCGGCCGCGAGGCCCAGGCCGACGGTGCGCAGGGCGGCGATGATCTTGGTTCGGGTCATGGCGATGCTCCTTCGGATGGTTCGGCCCGCTCGGTGCGGCCCCGATATCCGTTGGTCGCGCAGGGTCCGCCCTCGGTTCACGGGAACCGCGAATTTCCGGCTCCCGAGAAGCGGGGAGACCCGGTGTCTTCCCGGTCCGACGCCATGGCACCCCGGATGCCGCGAAGGCTCAAGGGTGGAACACAGGCATACGGTCACGGCACGCCTTTAGGGCAGGTTCCTGCGACGCTCCACAGGCCGTCCTAGATCGCCGTCCCTGTCGGCAGCGACGGCGATGACGGCAGTGGACGCACAGACGGACGCCAACCCTCGATGACGGGGCCGCCCTCCAGGTCCAGCGGCTGGCCGCGGTTGCGGAAGGACGGCCCAGGGCGGCCATCTCGCACTTGGTCGAGCGGAGTGGAAGACGAGGCCCGCTGCGCCTGCGGCATTCGCCAGACCCTCCGCAAGATCATGCCCGCCCGCCGCGTTCCCGGCGAGCACGCTGAGCACAGCCACATTGCGTTTGGATCCACGCGGGACCACGCTAAGCTGGCCGAAGCACCGCCTCGTTCCTTTTCACCGTCCCGGCGAGATGAAAGGCAAGGGGGCGGCGGAACAGGAAGTCGAGCCAAGTGCCGCGGATAAGCCGCTCGAAGACGAGGGGCAGTGCGATCGCAACGGCCATCACGGTCAATGAGGCGAGCCCGATATCCGTTACCACCCCGGTCTTCACGATGAGGCTTCGACTGGCAGCCATCGGTAGGAAGAACGCCAGGTAGATCACAATCGAGCGCTTGCCGCAGGTACGCAAAGCCTCCGCCACGGCTCCACCCGCCTCGGCAAGCAAGGTGGCGAGCACGACAATCGCCAGCGCGCCCGTGAACCCGAGCACCAAGCTCACGACCGGCAGGGCTGCGAGGGTCGGAAATTCCGGTGCGCCCGATGGTGTAAAGGCGAGCCAGCCCTCGGCCAGCGCCCAGACCCCAAGGCTCGCAAGCGCCAGCCACCGGTAGCGCCGTACGGCGTCGGAGAGGGCAAAGACTTGGTCAGCCAGGAGGTAGCCGCCGACGAAGTAGACGTAGCGGGCACAGAACTCCTCAACGAGGTAGGAGGAGCTCTGGACCGGCACGATCTGCAGCAGCGCGGCGGCCCCGAGAAGCACCGGGCCAGGCAGCGACCGCAGCAACTTCGTGACAACCGAGAACGCGGCGAGCAAATAGATGAACCACAGCGTCGAGTAGGGCTCGACGAGGGCGAGGGCGAGGTGAGCCAGGAAAGCCGGCACACCCCCATCCCCGGCGACCGTCCCGTACTTCACTGCCGACTGGAGCAGCAGCCAGAGTAGGTAGAAGTAGGCGAAGTGGACGATGCGCCGGTCGGCGAAGAGGCGCCAGTCACGGTGTATCACCCGTCCGACGAACAGGCCCGAGAGCAGGAAGAAGTCCGGGATCCGGAACGGCTGGGCGAAGGCGACGACCGGGTGCAGGAAGCCCTCTCCTCCCAAGGCTTCGCCGGTGCCCAGGGTCGAGTGCATCATCACCACGAGGACGATGCAAATGCCCTTCGCCACGTCGACCCAGGCGTAGCGGAGTTCTTCCTCCGCTTGGGTGCTCGCCCGTCCGCCCATTAACCGCCCTCGCATACCAGCCAAGGGCGGAGTTTCACCGGAGCCGGTTAAGCGAGCGCCAGCACCGGTACGCGACTGTCCATGATGGACAATGGAACTTGAACGAAGCCGCGGCCGCGGTACCACCGCACGTCCGGCGACGCGCCGATCTACCCCTCGAACGAACTGCCCTGCGTCCCGTGGCGCGTTGCGCAGCCGCGTCGAACCCGTTCCGGCGCGCTCTGGCCTTGTCCGCAGCTTGCAATCGACGCCGTCCGGAGGCGGCGCGACCTTCTCCGATAGAGGTCGGAAAGGTGTAGCCGAGGTTGCCGGGCGGCGTCCGGCGTGGTGCCTCCCCACCGCACTCCCGCGCTAGCGCCACTTGACCAGCTAGGCACACGCTCGCTCGGCCAACGCGATTTCGTGCGTCGCGCTGGAACGCTCGACGTCTCACGCCGCGCAGTGGACCGCCACAGGAGGCGATCAATCCCAGATCCCGAGCGACCGTACTTTCTACGGTGTGTGCCGGTCGGAATGCGTTCCATATAGGCCGCTCGCGTAGGTGGAGGTTGACCTTGGGCGACGACCGGCCGGACGAGTATCACGTATACCTGAGACACGCCGACGTGATCTATTTCCTGGCAGCGGATGGGACCTTCGTGCCGGACCTCGAAGGCGGTCGCGCCTTCGACAAGATCGAGGACGCGTTCGAGGTGATCAACGCGATGACGGATGGGCGCGATCTCCCGAGGGAGCACGAACCCGGAGTGGTTCGGAACGCGTACCGCTTCTACGGGCCACGCGCGTGAGGCGTGAGCACAGGCGAACTCGCGCCCAGGGATGAGGGAGACTTGACCGGCACCGTGGACCGGCCGGACCGAGGTTACCGCGTGGCGGCGGTCCTGGGTGGCCGGAAGGCAACGTCCGGGAGGGTGAAAGGTGCGGGTGGAAGGTCGCCCAACGACGGGGGCGGCCTCGCGTGGTTGTACGTGTTCTTCAAAAGCCGGTCCCAACATCGCATCCGGCGGGTGAAAGGATTCCTGCTCGGAGTACCCGTGCTTGATGCGGCGGGGATGGACCGGTCATCCGCCTACCGGTGTAGGGACGGCTACATGGCTCCCGCCTCCGTGCCGGATGCCCTTCCAGCCGAGCCGGTCCGTGCAGAGCCTGAACGGCACGATCAGCGCGGTCGAGGCGTAGGGGGCCCACCGGGCGAAGGCGCCGAACGCGGACCAGCGGGCCGCCACGTGCCACCCGGCCAGTCCCCGCCGAGACCATCCTCAGCGCGAGGCCGATGCTGAAGCAGGCGACCAGCGCGATGCCGAGGCGGAACTTCTTGAGCTGGATGCACGGCAGCAGGACCGTGTTGGCCGCGGGGCGCGGGACCAGGTCTCCGGCTAGGCCGAAAAGGACGATCTGCCCTGTCATCGCCGTGCGGCTGAAAAGCCTACCATATATGAACGGCACAAACGTCCCTTGCGCCGCCTCATCAACAGGAAGAAGCGCTCGGCGGATGTGCGGGCAGGGGCGGCGCTGCTATAATTCGCTTTCTGCAACCCCTCACAAGTCGGACCGACGCCGATCCCCCTGCGGGAACAGGGGCGCGCGAGCGGGACGGCCGTGCCTCGCCGAGCCGGATCGCGGCATCATGGACGCGGAATGGACCTTCAAGGATTGAGATGCCAATCCTTCGAGAAGTATCCAATTCGCCCGGAGGCGAGCGCAGGCCGGTCGATGGCAATTAAAGGAAATGACGCCCAATCCTTCCACCAGCTCAACCACGGTCAATCCTTGACGCGTGACAAAATTCGGGCGGAACGACCTGCCGAACTTGAAATACCAACCTTGGCGTCCAAGCCTGCGATACTTTGGCCGGCGCATTTTGCTGTTGACGGACCGGCCCTGCGTCTGGAATCGATACGCGCGGCACAAGCCACGTCAGGAGGAGATCGGCGCATGACCGGATCGAGCTGCCGCGCCTGCTCGCGCGCGCCGCCGCAGGCGGGCTGAGACGCGCGGTCTGCCAGGACCGCGCGTCTCATCAGAGCCATCCTCCCTCAGGGCCACCACGCTCACGACAGCGCCCTAAGGGATATCCAGGATCGACGTCGGCCGGCTCCGCCGGCCGGGGGTCCCGTGCGCTCCTCGAACATCGATCGCACAGTCGATTCCGGGCCGCAAGCCCGCTTCGCGCCCCCGTCGGTCCGTCACTGACCCGCAAAGGCACGTCCGGCTCGCCGGGCCGCGTGCCCGCGCGGAACCGTTATGGAGCGCGATGATGACCAGCGGCACCGGAGGGCAAGACCCCTCCACTGAGACCCCGGACGGAAAGCCCCGGCCGCATCAGCTCGATCTGCCGTTCGACCCGACGCCCGTCTCGCCGGGGGTGCAGCGGGACCGGGACCTCGACGCGACGGGCCCGAGCAGGCACGGCCCGGACGAGCGCGATGCGCCGGAGCGCGAAGGGCCGGACGACCGTGACCCATGCCTCGACGCGGGCCCCGGCCAGCGGGACACGATCTACGTCAACCGTCATATCACCCAGCTGGGCGTGCGGGTCCACGGCCGGATCTACTCGTCTCCTGCCGTCCAGGCGGCCCGGATGGCCGGCGAGCGCCGGGTTCGCGTGGCGGTCGACGCAGCCGACCCGCGTTGGATCTTCGCGCTGGTCCATGGCGCCTGGCACCGCGTGCCGTGCGGGGATGCCTCCGCTGGGACGGCCTCCCTCCGCGGCGGACCGCAGGCCGCGGCGAGACCGGACGCGGCAAACCGGACGTTGCCTTCGGCCGGGGCGACCAACGTGATCGACCTTGCGGCCGCGCGCCGGAAACGTTCCGCCTCGTCCGAGCCGTCGCCCACCGGCTCCCGGTGACGGTTTGGCGCTCGCGCCGCCGACGCCCGGATGCCGCGCGGCGAGGGGGTGCTCCCGGGGCGGGGGGTCGAGGCCTTGGCCGACGTAATGGCCGGGACCGTACCAGCTCCTTGGGCCCGGCCAGCCGTCGGTCGCCCGTCGCCGCGCGCCGTTCGCGGGCCAATCCGGCATAGCGGGCAGGCGCTCGGAAGCCGGGGCGGGAACCGGATCCTCCCGACCCGCTGGGCGCCTCGCGTCGCGAGCCGAAGCCGGTCCGGGAGACGGCCCCGGCAGACTGGCGAGATGAGGTTCAGTCAAGCTTAGCCGACCCGCGCTAGCCTGCCGGCGTGTCGGCCCACCGCGATAGCGACGATCACGAGGCAAGGGAGGTAGGAGTTTGCCGTTCTCGCTTGAGGCACCGTTTCGGCCCGGCTTCGCACCCGGGCGCGCTCCCCCCGGCGCGGAACAGCCTTGGGCACCGGTTCGCACGGGCGCGGAAGGCCGAAGCCGCTGGTCCTTCATGCACCGCATCTGGTCGCACCGGATGCAGGGAGACGTCCCCTACGAAAGCCTGCTGGAGGCGGACCTGGTTACCATCCTGTGCGTCGATCCCGAGGTGGATGGCTTCTGGGCGCAGCCGGAGGCGTTTCGCTGGCGGCAGGACGGCAAGGTGCGTCGGTACGTGCCCGACTTCTTGATCCTGACCACCGCCGGCGCGCGCGCGTACCGCGAGGTCAAGCCCCTGCGTCGCCTTCGGAAGGACCCTTCGCTGGGCGGCAGGCGCCCGGCTATCGAAGCGGAAAGCGCGCGGCGCGGGGCGACGTTCGAGACATGGACCGAGAAGGAGATCCGGCGGTCACCGCGCCTTGAGAATGCGCGCGAGATCCTCTGCCACGCCGGACCGGTCTGGGATGAGCCGGCGCTCGCGGCCCTGCGCCGAACCATTCGGGCGGGCACCTGCCCGGGGACCACCGGCGAGCTCCTGCGCTCGGCCGGCCTCGGCCCGGACGCCCTCTGTACGCTGCTCGGGCTCGTTGCCCTCGACGAGTTGCGGATCGACCTCGACCAGCCCCTCTCCCTGCGAAGCCGTCTTGTCGGCCGGAGGACCGCGTGAGCGCCGCCCAAATCGAGCTCCATCCCGGCGCGCACGTGCACGTGCAGCGCGAGGGAGGCCGTCCCGAACTCTGGAAGGTTCTGAAGCGGAAGCGGAAGGGCTGGCTCGTGCAGCTCGGGGACCAGGACGCGGTCACCTGGTCGGACGATCACATCCACGACCTCCGCCTGGACCATGCCGTCGAGCTCTATGCCGCCGACCCCGAGGCCGACGAACACGTGGCCTACTGCCTGTCCAAGGCGTTCGAGGCCTTTCCCGAAGACCTCAAGACCATCGCCCTGCGCCGGGCCGAGTACGTGCGCGAGGTGGATGACTGGCACGGGGCGGGGGAGACGCTGGAGGAGAGCTACGTATGGGCGGCGCTTCACGTTTTCGCGGCTTTCGAGCGAGAATGGCGCGAGGAGGACGTCGCCTACGCGGCGGCGCTCGCGGAGCGGCGGCGCCAGCGGCAGCGCAAGGCTGCCACCGAGCTGAAGCGGCCGAAGAAGGGGCAGCCTCTCGTCGTTCCGAAGCCCCGCACGGTCGAGCTCTGGTACCGGACCTGGATCACGCACGACCGCGACATCCGCGTGCTCCTGCCGGATTTTCGTGGTCGGGGCGACCGGACGCAGCGCTATGCCGAGTGGATCTACGTCGAGATGCGGGCCCATATCGAGAAGTATTACTTGGTCAAGGACCGCCGCCGGCCGCCGCTGACCTACGCGTACGGCAAGTTTGAGGACCATTGTAAAGGCAAGGGCCTCGACGCCGACAAGCCGCGGAGGAAGGGCGAGCCGCGCCCCTATCCCACCTATGCGGCCTTCCGCACCTTCAAGAACGGGATGCTCGACGCGCGGGAGGAGATGCAGGTGCGGGAAGGGGGCCGGAAGGCTTACCTGACGTTCAATGTCTTCCGGAAGACGGATCCCCTCGCCAAGGTGATGGCGGAGGTCGAGTTCGACCATTCGCTGGTCGACCTGATCGTCGTGGACGAGCAGACCGGGCGCGCGATTGGCCGGCCGTGGTTCACGGCCGCGCTCGACCGCGCGTCGAGGATGCTGATCGGGTGCCATCTGTCTTTCGAGGTGCCGAGCTACGCGGCGCTCCAGCGCTGCATGGGGCACGCGTTCTGGCCGAAGGACCTGCGCGGCATCGAGGGGCTGAGCAATCCCTGGCCCTGCGAGGGCATCCCGCAATTCGCGTTCGTGGACAACGGGAAGGAGTTCCGGTCGAAGAGCCTGCGGCGCAGCGAGACGGCGATGAACTTCCGCATCCGCCCCCTTCCGGTCATGGCACCGTGGCTGAAGGGCAAGCTGGAACGGCTGTTCGGGCGCTTCAACGCGCAGGTCTACGCCCATCGCGAGGGCAAGACGTTCCACAGCGCGGTCGCGCGCGGCGACTACAACTCGATCAAGCGGGCCGAGACCACGCTGCCCCAGCTGCGCCGGGACCTGCTCGGCTACATCGTCGACGACTATCATGTCACGCGGCACAGGACGCTGGAGGCGCGGCCGCTCGACGTCTGGAACGACCTCGTCGCGCGCAACGGCGGCATCCGGGCCGTCCCGTCGCACGCCCAGATCATCGAACTCATCGGCCAGGTCCGAGAGCGGCCCATCGGCAACACCGGCATCCACCTGGAAGGCCTCAACTACCATTCCGACCGGCTGACCGCCCTCCGCGAGCGGCGGGGCGGGCGCCAGAAGCTCTACCAGGTCCGGTTCGACCCCTTCGACCTCTGGAGGATCTGGGTCCTCGACGAGGAGACGGGCGAGCACATCCCGGTCGACTGCACCAACCAGGCCATCGCCCGCAACGTGTCGATCTTCGCGGCCGGCCTGCACCTCCAGCAGGCGCGCAGCTCCGGGGCCGGCCGCTTCGTCACCGAGCAGGACATCGTTCTGGCCAAGCAGCGCGTCGAGGAGGAGAGCGACCGCATCCTCGGCAACGGCGGGTCCGTCACGACCGCGGCCAAGGTCGCTCGGTATCGCTATCCAAACGGGGAGTACTTCACGCCCGTCGGTCCCCGGAACGCGGGTCAGCCGGAGCGGGTCAAGGACACTCCGGCGGCCGAGCGGGTCCCCACCGCGGTTGCGCCCGTGGCGCCGGATACGCCTTCCGCCCCGGCGCCGACGGCGCCGCCCCCCTCTGCCAGCTCCGCCCACGAGAGCCTGACGGAAGACCTCGACGCCCTCATGGACGAATGGAGCCGGGCATGACGCCGACGGACGCGGATATCAGTGAGCGGGTCAAGACCTTCGAGCATGCCGTGGTGCCCCACGAGCTGTTCAAGAAGGGGAGGCGCGCCATCGAGACCTTGCGTCGGCGCTGGCGTCCGAAGGGGGTCAAGCCGCTGAAGGCGCGCGCGCTGCTGATCCTCGGGGAGCCCGGAGCCGGCAAGAGCTTCATCCTGGAGACCCTGGCGGAAGAGAACCCGAAGCGGGCCACGGAGGATGGCGACGTCCGGCCGGTGATCTTCGTCGAGGCCCCGAAGCGGACCACGCCGCGTCAGCTCGCCGCGGCGATCTTCGATGCCCTCGAACCTGGGTACCGACTGCGTGACGGATGGAACACCGCGCGCATCCTCAGCGAGATCAAGATGCTCTGCGAGGAGATGGGCGTCGAGGTGCTCATGATCGACGAGGCGCACCACATCGTCGACCATAAGAATACGGACGACCTGGAGGATGCAGCTGAATTCTTAAAGCAGCTGCTGAACATGTGTTCGACGCAGATCGTGCTCGCAGGACTGCCGCACCTCGGCGTCCTCCCCGAAACCAAGAAGCTCCGGCAGCTGCGTCGGCGCTTCCGGCCGCCGGTGCACCTGGATCCCTACAATTGGAGCGACCGCACGGGGCGCAGGAAGTACCTCGGGATGCTTGCATTCTTCGAACGGCACCTCGGTCTGCCCGAGCCGTCCAACCTCATCGGGTTCGATTTCGCCGCCCGCATCTATTGCGCGACGGGCGGCCATGTCGGCATCATCTCGGCTCATCTCAGCCTGGCGCTTGAGACGGCGGTGGCCGACGGCAAGTCCCGGATCGACCTGCCGCTCATGGCCGGGGCGTATGCCGACCTGGTCCTCAAGCGGAAGCCCGCCGTCCTGCTGGACTTCGACGCTGGGTTCCCCGACGAGGTCCCGGCCGGGCGGACGGGAGAGGCCGAGGGGAGGGCGCGCGACGCCGGCCCCGAGGCCGCGTCGGACGACAACCCCTACTTGGCGCAGGGCGAAGCGTTCCGCGCGCTCTGGCGCAAGATGGCCGGCGATCGCCTTGCCGACCAGTCGCGGGTGACGGCGCACAGGACGAAGGAGGCTGCACCACCGAGCGCCTTCGGGAGGCCGGCGTGAGCGCCGCTCCGCTCGCGCTTCGCGTGCCGGAAATGCCCGGCGAGCCCGCGCACGGCACCCTGATGCGCCTGGCCGCGCGTCACCGACGTCCCGGCGACGCGGCCGGCTTCGCGGCGGATTGCGGCCTGTCCTTTCGCAGCGTCCTGCGCGGCGGCGGCGCCGACGCCGTGGCACGCCTGGCGGGCTTCGACCCGCTCGCGCTCGGGCAGCGCTCGCCGCGGGTCAACGCCCCGGGGCGCACGGTCGACCTGGGCGGGCAGCGCATCGCGCTCGGCGATTGGTCCACGACGAACCGTCGCTGGTGCCCGCATTGCCTCGCCGACGACGCGCGGCTCGCACTCGGGCGGGGCCTGCCGACGGAGCGGCTCGCCCATCACCGGTTCTGGTGGGACGTCAAGTCGGTCTTCGGCTGCGCGGTGCATGGCGTCCCGCTCGCGCAGACGTGCGCGGCCTGCGGCCGCGGACCTGGCTGGGCCGGTCCCGTGCACCGGTGCCCCTGCGGGGCATCGCTCCTGCCGGCCGCCGAGGCGAACGGCTGCCGGCCGAGTCCGGCAGACCACTACCTCGCGGGGCGCCTCACCGGGATCCGTTCGGGGACTTCCCTCGTCGATGCCCTGACCTACCGGGACGCGGTTCGCGCCTTGGAACGGCTCGGGCTCGTCGCAACAGGGCGATGGAGCGCTCGCAAGCCACGTTTGAGCGGGAGCGAGGCGGCGGCATGTCGGGATGCCGGCATGGGGCTCCTCGCCGACCGGAGGCACGGCCTCGCGCGTGCCCTGGACCAGGTCCTGGCGGAGGGACGGGCGCGGGAAGGGCGGCCAGGCCTGATCGGGTCCTACGGGTGGATCTATGAGCTCTGGATCGCCAACCTGCCGGACGACGAGTTCGGCAGGATGCTGAAGTCCGCCCTGCGGGAGCATGCGGTGGCGAACGGCGTTATCCCGGAGCGGGAACGGGCACTCGGCGGCGGCCTCGGCGGGCCACTCGTTGACCTCGCGACGGCGACATCGTCCCTCGGCATGGGGCACGCCCGCGCCCGGGCCATCCTGGGGCGGGGAGGCATGCTGCCCGACGGCATCCGCCGGAGCGTCGCCTTCCCCATCGACGGCGTGGGTCTCACCCGCCTGCGGGAGGCCTTGGATCGGACGACCGACGCGAAGGGGCTGCGCGCGATCCTGGGGGTCGGCAAGGCACAGGCTCGGCGCATCGTGGGGGCCGGGCTGGTGCCGCCCGTGGGCAGCGGACCAGGCGGGGCGGCCAGCCGCTTCGAGGTCGCGGCCGCCGAGCGCTTCCTGAGGACCCTGATCGAGGGCGTCCCGGTTCGCCGTAAGCTCCCGCATGGGTCGGCCATGCTGGCCGGCGCCTGCCGCTCCGCGGGCGTTCCCGTCGAGGTCGCCTGCACCGGGTTGCGGGAGGGCGACGTCCGGGCGACCGGCGTCGCGCCCGGGCGCCTGTCCCTGGCGGCGATCATGGTAAGGCCCGCGGACCTCCGCCGGCTTCGGAAGGACGATGGCCTGACGGTGGAGGAGGCCGCCAAGGCGCTGGGCGTCCACCACGAGGCGGTGCGGTCGCTTCGGCGTTCGGGCCTGCTGGGCCGGGTCCGACCGGGCCGGCGCTCCCTCCGGCGCGGCGAGGTCGACGCGTTCGCGCGCCGGTACATGCCGGCCAGCGAGGCGGCGCGCCTCCTCGGCACCTCCCCGAAGCGCGCGACCAGGCTCATGGCCGAACGGCAGGTCGCCGTCGCGGCTGGGCCGCCCACATGCCGTCAGACCTTCTACCTCCGCGCGGACGCCCAGCGACAAGTGCTGGCGGTGGCAAGGCCGTGAGGTACCCTGTCGACGGCATCGGGCAGACCTGGCCCGATGCGGCAAGGCGGGTGCGGCGACGCCGAACCGGCCGGAGGCTTCCGCTCCGCGACCGCGTCAGGAGGACAGGGATGCCAGGAGGCAGGCCGTCGGGTCCAGCCAGTGCGGCGGCTAGGCACAGCTGCGGTACCACTGCTCGTTCCGGCGGCCCCGTACCGGAACGGGGCCGTCGGGTTCGCCGGCTTGCCCTCCGGCGGCCGCTCCCTGCACAGGCGCGGGCGAGCGGGGCGTCGGTGTCGCGCCTCGCCCGGACTTGCGCGATGTGCACCGGTCGGGTCCGCTGTGTGGTGCTGCGCGACGCGCACCCGATGGGCCGGCCTGGACGACGGACGCCGGGCAGGTCGTGAGGCATGCCGACGCCCGGTCGCTGCCATCCCCGCGAGGGCCCGGCGGCGTGCTGCCGAGCGGGCAGGCCCCAGGCATGACGAGGACCGGCGCGGCGAATGAGGACGAAACGACCGTCAACGGGAGCGGAGGCCGACCAGCGAAACCGGTTCTTCAGCTCCGCCCTGCAGGATGGAACCGTCCCTGAGAAGGCCGCGTCCGCCGCCTCGCCGGACCTGCCTGGAAGGAAACCGACTTGGCTTCGCTGGCGCTCCGGGTCCGCTTCCGTGAGGAGGAGCCCGCCTATGGCTTGTTGGCGAGGCTGGCCCTTCGGCACCGACGCGCGGACCTTCGCACCTTCGCCGGCGACATGGGGTTGTCCTATCAGGACACGGTCGGCGGAAGTGCCGCCTCATTGATCGCCGAACTGGCCGGTTTCGAACCTGGCCTCGTTCGATCCTGGACCACGACGCCCGACTGGCACGCGCGCCACTTCCGAGGCGAGAAGTTCCACAACAACGACTGGTTCGTGCACGCCGAACGCCGGGTCTGCGTCGCCTGCCTTCGGGACGACCTGAGCCTGCACGGCGAGGCAGCCGCCCCCTATGCCTGCTGTCACCGGCGCTGCTGGTGGGACCTGCGAGCCATCGACGTCTGCCCGAGGCACTCGGCCTGGTTGGTCGACCGGTGTCCGTCCTGCGGACGGCACCTCACGCTTCTGCCGGCGGACGTGCGGTTCTGCGAATGCGGCGCGGACCTGGCCCGTGTCGAACCGGAGCGGGTCGATCCGTTGGATGCGCGGGCGGACGCGTACATCCTCGGACGGCTTCTCGGCAGACCCCACCGCGCCGTCCCGCTGCTCGACGCGATGCCGCTCGGGCAGGCGACGGCGTTGATGTTTTCCCTGGGATGGCAGGTCGGGAACAACCGGTACCGGGCAGGAAGCGGTCGCCATGCTGACGGGGCGTCCCCAGCGCCATGGCCCGAGATAACAAAGGGCACCCTGTGGAAGCGAGGCGCTTCCCGGGAAGCCAAGCTCTCGGCGAAGATGGCCAGCTTCCGCATCCTCCGTCACTGGCCTCGGGCCTATTGGCGCTTCCTGGACAGCCTCTTCCGGCTCGCGAAGGACAACCTCGGGAGTTCCGCTCGCCGGGACGACGGGTCGAGCCGGGCCTACCGCCTGTTCGGGCACAGGCTCGATGGATGGAACTTGCCTGGGGCGCAGCCGCTGCGCGAGGAGTACGAACGGCACTTCCTGGCCAACGTTCCCGCAGGCCCGAAGACAGTGATCTTCGGGTGCCCGGCGGAAGCGTCGCGCTGGGTCACCCTCGGTTACGCGAACGAGACCTGCGGGCTCACACCGTGGTCCGGCGAACTTTACCCGATCCTCTACGATCTCGGCGTCGTCGGTCCGGGTAAGGTCAACCACACTAGGGTGAAGCTCGCCCGGTCGCTCCTGCCAACGGTCAAGGAGATGTACGACGACGCCCTCACGCGAACACAGGCTGCACACCTGCTCGGCGTCAGTTTGAACGGCATGTCGACGCTGCAGGCTGCCGGCTACCTGTCAACGCAGGACAACCCTCACGACAAGAGTAGCTACCGGTATAGCCGTGTGGAGATCGAGTACCTGCTCTTCGACATAGCGGGGTCTGCGCCGGTCCTGGCTGCCGCGGACACCATCGACCTGATCGATGCCGCCGCCGCAACGCAGTTCACGGATGGCCACGGCTTCCTGGGCCTTGAGCGGCTCCTCCGGGCCCTGACGCGCCGCACGGTGCCGTTGGCAGGCCTGCGCGACCGTGGCCAAGGCCTATCCCGAATCCTCCTCAAACGGTCGGACGTCGAGGGATTGATGGCGCAACGCCGACCCGCTCAGGCGCCAACACGGGATCAGGTTTGCAAGCTGCTTGGGATTGGCGGCGCAACGTTTCAATTCCTGGTACGAGAGGGCGTCCTGAAGACCTCCGGTTCGGACCGCCGCTCGCGTCGCGCCACCCCCGAGAGTGTCGAGACCTTTCAGAGGGGGTACATATCGGCAGTCAAGATCGGACAGATGCTCGGCCTGCACTTTATCGCCGTGTACCACCTCATGCGCAGGCGTGGGTACAAGCCGGCTTTTGACCCGGATAGAGCGAGAGGTCGCATCTACCGGCGTACGGATGCCCTGAGGGCATTCTTGAAGAAACTGCCCACGCAAGGCGTGCAAACGGTTCCCACTGTGACGAACGGCGCTGGCTAGCCTTCTGTGGTGCGCGGCCGTCGGCCATCGTCATAGGGGCCGTCCTCATGCGGTAGGCACGGCTAGCGCCGCGAAGTCACCACGAGCAAGGCGCCGAACATCCGTCTGAACATTTTATCGCATTCAAGCCACTCCGTTTCAGCACGCATTCGGTTTCGGATTAATTTGCAATCGCTTTCATCTTCCAGAAGAAACCCTTATGAATCAACGGCTGGGGAATTCCTTATTCGCTTTCCCCCAGAGTGGGCGCCCGAGGGCGCCTCGCGGCCGGATGCCGCGACGCGCGACGGCCGATCGCGGCAGCCCTCGATCAGGCTTCGCGCGGCGGCGATCGGACGGGATCGGCTGCCGCCCCTCGGACGCCGTCCCGCCTCGCCCGCCGCCGTGTCGAACTGAGGCCGTCGGCACCCCGACCGCCTCAGTTCGAGACGCGTATCGAGCTCGTGATCTTCTGGAAGAGCCGGTTGACGGCCGCGGTTATGCCCGGACCGTCCGAGGCCAGGATCGCATTGGACGGCGCGCTCACGCATTTCGGAAACGCGGCCTGAATCTGGCTCGCGAAGGGGCTGACAAACTTATTGTAGTACCCCCCAT
>JAAIGE0101047062.1_pt1 | contig 24847 bp, 18 predicted proteins | sample 6487951 | NCBI WGS metagenome assembly JAAIGE01 (sample SAMN13974128, study PRJNA590717) | phyllosphere metagenome | biome: tomato field; feature: multiple bacterial spot infested tomato fields; material: tomato leaves; isolation source: leaves from tomato fields | host: Solanum lycopersicum ...
GCGAACCTGTTCACCGAGCCGTACCTGCTGACCGGCGGCGGCGGTCCGAACGGCGCCTCGACCTCGCCGCGCACGCTCCCGTTGCGTCACTGCCCGCTGGCCGTTGCGCTGGTTCTTGGCCATCTTGATCAAATAAAGCTCCGGGTTCTCGCGTGCCATGTGTTGGCAGACATCGTGTGCAAAACCCTTTGCCTCGGGCCAAGACAGCTTCTTGCCCTTCGCTACCGCGAGCGGCGTGACGACATGCAGGCCCTTGCCGCCGGTGGTCTTGCAGAAGCTGACGAGACCGAGTTCCTCCAGCCTGTCGCGCATTTCCCGGGCGGCTTCGACCACGGTGGAGAAGGGCACGTCCGGACCGGGATCGAGGTCGAAGACAAGGCGGCCTGGCACCTCCGGCTGGCGCGGTTCGCAATTCCAGGGATGCAGCTCGACGCCGCCAATCTGGGCAATGGCGGCAAGCCCCTCGACCCGATCGATCTGCAGATAGGGTTTCTTGTCGCCGAATACCTTGACCAGTTCGAGCAGGTTCGACGTTCCCGGCATGGCATGCCGCTGGAAGAACTGCTCGCCGCCAATGCCGTCAGGCGTCCGGATGATCGAGCATGGCCTCCCCTTGATGTGGTCGATCAGCCACGGTCCGACGGCCTCGTAATAGCGGGCCAAATCTTCCTTGGTCACCGGCTCTCCGTCATTGGCATCGGGCCAGAGCGCTTTGTCCGGGCTGGAAATCATCACGCCCATCACCTCGGCCTTGGCGTTCTTGCCCCGTGCCGGCCTTGACGGCTTTGTGGTGGCCGGCGTCGGCGTGTCGGTCTTTGCCGGCGATGCCGGCTTTTCTGGCTCAACTTCGTGTGCAGGCTTGTCTTCGCGCAATCCCTTGAACGCCGCCTGGCGGACGAGACCATCCGCAGTCCAGCCGGCGAACTGGATCTCGGCGACCAGTTCGGGTTTGACCCAGACGATGTTGGGATCCTTCTTCGGAGCGCCGATGCCCGTGAACGGTGATTTGTCGGTCTCGATCTCCCGGAGCTTTGGCAAGATCATATCGACCGTCTTCGCCCCGTAGCCGGTCCCGACCCGGCCGACATAGACGAAGTGATCACCCCGGAAGACGCCGACCAACAGGGAACGGAACTTGCCGTTGGTCTTGGCATAGGCGCCGATCACAACCTCATGGCCAGCACGGCACTTGGACTTCGCCCAGGTGTCGGTGCGGCCCGATCGATAGGGCGCGTCTGCCTGTTTCGAAACAATGCCTTCTAGCGAGAGCTTGCAAGCCGATTTGAGGACCGCATCGCCACCGGTTTCGAAATGTTCAACGAAACGAAGGCGCGGGTCCTCACCGGCATCATTAAGCAGTGTCTGCAGGCGTTCCTTCCGCTCGGTCAGCGGCAACTGCCGCAGGTCGTCACCGCCCTCGAACAGCAAGTCGAAGGCGAAATAGACCAGTTGGTCGGTCGCGCCTTCCGACAGCGCCGCCTGAAGTGCTGCGAAGTCCGGCGCTCCGTTTTCGTCGAGGGCGCAGATCTCTCCGTCGATAATGGCATCCGGCAGGTTTGCGGCCGACGCGGCAATCGCCGGATATTTGCCCGTCCAGTCCAACCCTTTACGGGTCTTCAGCATCACCTCGCCGTTTTCGACGCGCGCCTGAATGCGATAGCCGTCGAACTTGATCTCGTGGATCCAGCCCTCGGCCGAAGGCGGGCGATCGAGCGTCTCGCAAAGCTGCGGCGGTATGAACTCCGGCATCGCGGACTTTGCCGGCTTTTTCCGCGCCGGCTTGCGCTTTGTCTTCGTGTCCGCGGCACGTTCGTCTGCCGCCAGCCCGTGATTGCTATCCCAAACAGCATCTGCCTGGACGTCGCCGCTCTGCACCATGAACGGTTTTGGCTTCCTGCCCTTGCCGGCGGCGATCGCACCCATGGTTCGGCCGGAGGCGACGGACGTCGCGTTGTCCTCAAGCACCGCAGCACCATTCTCCTCGACTGAGAAGTCGTCATGATGCTTGATCAGCAGCCAATTTGTGCGCTTGCCCCCGTCGCGGTCATTGCGCATCCGCACCAGCACGAAGCTTCCATGCAGCCGCTCTCCCTCCAGTGTGAACTTGAAATCCCCTTTGGCGAGGGCCTCCTCCGGCGTCTTGTTGCCTTCCGGCTCCCAGTAGCCCCGATCCCAGAGCATGACAGTTCCGCCGCCATATTGGCCTTTCGGAATAGTCCCCTCGAAGTCGCCATAGTCCAAGGGATGGTCTTCGACCTCGACAGCCAGGCGCTTGTCGTGCGGATCAAGAGACGGTCCCTTGGTGACAGCCCAGGACTTGAAGACGCCATCGAGTTCGAGCCGCAAGTCGTAGTGTAGCCGCGTTGCGTCATGTTTCTGAATGACGAAGCGCCTGCGGTTGGACGCCTTCAGCTTCGCTGCGCCACTCGGCTCCTGCGTCTTCTGAAAATCGCGTTTCTGCTTGTAGGTCGAGAGCTTGTCGCTGGCCATGGCAGTCCCCGGTACAAATCCGCCTCCCGCCTCCGATGAGGGCGGGATGAGGCCCGGCCGGACAGGTTGGACGCTCGACTGCCGTTTCGTTGGCCGCGATGAGAAACCGGAAAAACCATCGCGTTCGTCATCCCTGCCACGTCCGGTTGACACGGCCTGGAACCTCGACACTGAGAAGAGTCCAGCCGTGATTTAGTTCCAACAACACCGTAAGCGGGCTCAGCCTTTTCGCGGAAGATTGAAACTGTCGGTCAACATAGCCGTTTCCACAGCATGAGCGACGAGCAAACAACGGAGAATGTCGAAGCCGCGCCAGGAGAGACGGTGTCCTTTCCGTTCGACCGCATGACTGTCGAGCAATTGCGGACGCGTTTCCCCAGGGCGCGGTGGAGCGACACCCGGAAGGCATGGTTCGTGCCAGGCAAGACTGCTGCACGACGTGTTGGGCGGTGGCTTGCCGAACTCGAAGCAGAGGCTGATGCGTTCGCCGACGCAAAGGGCAGGGATGCATTCGAGTTCGACCCGATCGAGAGCTGCTATCTTGCACTCGGAAAAGCGGGCTTCCTGATCAGCACGCCTTATTCGCGCACGGTCGTCGACGAACTGCGCGAGATCCCCCATTCGCGGTGGGATGGTGACCAGAAGATCTGGCACGTCCCCTACCGTTCATATCAAGAGCTCCGCAGCCACTGGCCGGCAATCGAGGAGGCGGCGAGAAGGAACGAGCCTGAGGAACGGCGGCGTCGAGCTGAAGCCCGGAAAGGCTCGGAAGAGGAGGCGAAGTCGAAACGACTCTCGGCTGAGCGGAAAAGGCGGCGATACCCTCTCGCAAGCGACGACCTTCCTCCTTTGGACAGTGTCGTCGGCATTCAATATGGCCTGGTAATCTTCACTGAGATTACCGGGGAACTCGTCGATCCAGAGGCGACGGCAGAATTCTATCCGGGTGTAACGGAAGATCACGTCTGGGGGCTGTGGCGCAAGCCGAGGTTGGACGAACTCGTACGCACATGGCCTGCGAAGGTAGCACACGCGGAAGGCGCCGAGTGGTGGCACCCGACCATAGAAGAGCTTCGACCAGTCCGGCGGGCCGCTCGCCGGGGAGAAGACAGAAAACTTCGCAACATCGGCGCACCCTGAGAGTTTCACTTTCATCAAAGCCAAAGGAGATTATCATGGCAGACGACAGCACCGTTACCATCCGCGCGAGTTTCTCAACGCGTGAGGCGGCCGACCTGGCGGTCGAACATCTCGTTCAACAGCAGGGCGTGTCGCGGCCCGACATCTTCGTACAGTCGGCCACGAGTGAAAACACATCCGGTTCGCACGCATCCGGCGGAGACGCCTCGCACGCCGATGGGACCCGCCATGACGGCGCACTCGACGGCGACATTGAGGTCTCGGTCGACATCACTGCTGATCAAATCGCGGCCGTTCAACGCATTTTCGGCGATGTCGGAGCGATGAGGGTTTCGAAGGGGTGAGAAGGACGGGGAGACTCCGGGCAGCGCACCGTCCGCGCAACCGTCATCGTCTTTGATCTCGCAGTCACGTGACGCTTTTTCGAGGTCGCACGTAATAATAAAGGCGGGCGGCGAGAGCCGCCGCACTTGTCCTTACTGAGCTTGTTTAAACATCAGCTCGGTCATCTTCGCATCATCCGCCTTTGCCCCCGTGTTGTCGCCGGACGCCCGCCTGGCTGCGGCGCGAAAGCCATAGAGTCCTGAATCATTCGGAGAAAGTTTTATGGCGGCGTCGAAGTCAACAAGGGCCTTAGCGGTGTCGCCATTATTGGAGTGAGCAAGGCCGCGGTTGGTCAACGCATGTACCGAATGAGGATCGTGCCCAAGCGCTTTATTAAGATCGGCCAGGGCCCGTGCCGGCTCCCCAAGCCAGCTCAGGATCGAGGCACGGGTGACAAAGAACTCTGCGTGGGAGGGGGCGATGCGAATGGCCTCATCGAGATCCTTTAAGGCAGCCGGGAGATTACGCGCATAGAGAAGGTTTGCCTTGCCTCGCCGCCAGTAAGCATCAGCGGAGCCGGGGGACAGCTCGATTGCGCGGGCATAGTCGGCCAAGGCCCGTTCGTATTTGTCGTCTTGCCCTGGCGCCTCAAAGTCCGCGCGGTCGAGAAGCGCGTCAACCAGTGCGTCGCCCTGGAGGCCTGAGGCCTCCACCAGCCGGTCGCACGCCGCCCGTGACTGCTCATAATCTTGAAGGATCGAATTTGCGTCGGCTTCAGGCAGAACGGACGCTTCTGCACTTCCCGCACGGCAGAGCCGCCGAAGCTCTGGCGTGGACATCGTCGCAACTGGCGGCATTGGCTGCGAATGAGAACCGCTTGCGACGATCACGAGGCAAACTGCGGCGATGGCAAATGCGGCAAAGGATCGAAAGAGCATTATGATCCGACGTTAATTCAAAGGGGTACCGGGCCGATCATCACACCGTAAAAACAATTGCGAAAGTCAAAATAGTTAGAGTCTTGATTCGTCTCGGCATTTTTTCCGGTGTGTAAGTTTTGGCGAAATTGCCATTTTTGAATCTCTTGACTCTTTGCAAGCGACGGAACAAAAGAGGAACGTCACCAATTTTTCGGGGACATGAAGTCCATGCAACGCGAACCTGAGGAGGTCCGTGAACGATGTCGCGCGCCCGTAATCCTCGGGTCATCGAGGAACTTAGAGACCGTATTTCCCACCTGGAAGGCAGTACGGCGAAGAAGGCCGTCGTACTGCCATTCGGCGTCCGCGAGATGGACGAGCGATTGCCGGGTGGTGGGCTATCGTACGGCGCTCTTCACGAGATAGCAGGCGGCGGAGCCGGCACGGTCGATGGCGCGGCTGCAGCATTGTTCGCCGCTGGCATTGCCGCACGCTCTAAAGGCAAGGTCCTCTGGTGCCTGACGAGACCTGACCTGTTTTTCCCTGCCATCGCCCAGGCAGGCTTGCATCCCGACCGCGTGATTTTCTGCGAAGGCGACAAGGAGGAGGACGTCCTGGCATCCATGGAGGAAGGGCTCTCCTTCGGTGGTTTAGCAGCGGTGGTCGGGGAACTGGTTCGATTGCCAATGGTCGCATCCCGGCGGCTGCAGTTGGCCTGCGAAAAAACAGGGACCATGGGGCTCGTCGTCCGCAGATGGCGGCGGCAAACGGAAGCGTCGGACTTCGGCAATCCGACGGCCTCGACGACACGGTGGAGGGTGAGCGTGCTTCCGTCGGAGGAACTGCCAGTGGCAGGGGTCGGGCGCGCCCGATGGCTATTGGAATTGATGCGCGTGAAAGCAGGCGAGTGTGCTGAGTTCGAATTAGGAGCCTGTGATGCCAAGGGTCGTTTGTGCCTACTTCCCCACTCTGCCAACAGACCGGATACGTCGACATGGAGAGGGAGCCGTGCCAGCTGACCAACCGCTCGTCGTCATCTCGAAATCGGGGTCGAAACGCTGGATCTCGGCTGCCGATACCGCCGCGCGCAAACTCGGTCTCAAGCTCGGTATGCCCGCGAGTAAAGCCCAAGCGATCGTTGCCAATCTGACGATGGTCGATGCTGATCCTAGCGCCGACGCGTCTGCGCTTGAGCGCCTCGCGCTATGGGCGCTCCGGCAATATAGCCCGGTCGTCGCCGTAGATGGTGCGGACGGTATTGTCATGGACACGGAAGGGGCCGACCACTTGCAGGGCGGCGAAGATCTGCTGATCTCCGGCTTGGTCAACGGGTTGAGAGGACGAGGCCTGACCGCACGTGCTGCTGTCGCCGATACCTGGGGAGCAGCGCATGCGATCACCCGCGTGACGCCGGCTGAAACGACGGTCGTCCCGATCGGCGGCGTTGCGAAAGCGGTGACCGGCTTGCCGATCCACTGTCTGCGTCTTCCAGCTGACACAATCCACGGACTGCGGGTGATGGGCGTCGAGACCGTCGGTGAACTCTCTGCCATGCCGCGCGCACCCTTGACGCTCAGATATGGGCCCGAAGTTGGCCGGCGGCTGGATCAACTGTTTGGGCGAATGGCAGAACCGATCGAGCCCCTGCGCACTCCGGAGCTTGTCGAGGCGGCGAAGAACTTCCAGGAGCCGATCGGCGCGGCCGAGACGATCGCCAAATATGTGCGCCGACTGGTCGGGGAACTCGCGGCCAAGCTGGAGACACGCGGCCTCGGCGTCAGGCGTTCCGATCTTGTCATCTACCGTGTCGACAACACGCGGCAGTGCATTCGAGCCGGACTGGCAAAACCGGTGCGTGACCCCGCCCGGCTGTCAAAGCTTCTCTGCGACCGGATCGAGAAAATCGATCCGGGCTTCGGCATAGAGCGCCTGGTGCTTGTCGCCATCATGGCAGAACCCCTCGAGGAGCGACAGGCTGCATCCTCTCTGATCGAGGAAACCGTGGTCGACGTCACACCGCTTGTCGACATTCTCGGCAATCGTGGCCAGCGGCTTTACCGCGTGACGCCCGTCGCCTCCGACGTTCCCGAGCGGTCGGTGAAGCGGATTGGGCCGACGGCCGACGAAACCGGAGCGACATGGGCCGCGAAATGGCCGAGGCCGTCGCGGCTACTGGCAAACCCCGAACGGATCGACGTAACCGCTCTGCTCCCCGACCAGCCGCCGGCCGTGTTCACCTGGCGCGGCAAACGCCGCCGTGTGAAGCGGGCAGACGGACCGGAGCGGATATTCGGCGAATGGTGGCTTCGTCCGAAAGAACATGCCGCCGTTCGCGACTATTTTGTCGTCGAGGACGAGGCAGGGGAACGCTACTGGGTTTATCGCGCCGGTGACGGAGTGGATGCCGACACAGGGTCGCACCTCTGGTTTCTGCATGGGGTGTTCGGATGAGATATGCTGAACTTCAGGTCACCACGCATTTCTCGTTCCTGCGAGGGGCAAGTTCCGCTGAGGAGCTTTTTGCCGCCGCGGCAGCGCTCGGCATCGACGCTCTTGGCGTGGTCGATCGAAACTCGCTTGCCGGGATCGTGCGGGCATGGGAGGCGGCAAAGACCACCGGCATCCGACTGGTCGTCGGCTGTCGGCTCGACCTTTCCGACGGCATGTCTATCCTGGTCTATCCGACCGACCGGCCAGCCTATTCGAGATTGACCCGCCTGTTGTCGCTCGGCAAGAGCCGGGGAGGTAAAGGCAAGTGCATCCTCGATATATCTGATGTCGAAGCCTATAGCGCTGGCCTGATTGCCGTCCTTGTCCCGGATGAGGCCGATGAGACCACCGCGGGCCAACTCAGGAAGATCGCCGCGATGTTCGGCGACAGGGCCTACGTTTCGCTGTGCCTGCGCCGTCGTCCGAACGATCGCCTGCGGCTTCACAATCTTTCCAACATGGCGGTGAGACACAAGGTCAAAACGGTCGTCACCAATGATGTGCTGTTTCATGATCCCAGCCGCCGGCAGCTGCAGGACATCGTCACCTGCATTCGCAACCGCACCACCATAGACAGCGTCGGCTTCGATCGCGAGCGGCATGCCGATCGGTTCTTGAAAGCAACGGAAGAAATGCACCGGCTTTTTTCGGAATATCCGGAAGCGTTGGCTCGAACGCACGAAATCGTCGAGCGCTGTCGGTTCGACATGAGCGAGTTGCAATATCAGTATCCGGAAGAGGCGCTCGTGCCAGGCCTTGATGCCCAGCAGTCGCTGACCAAGTTTGCCTGGGAAGGGGCTGCCACCCGATACCCGGAGGGAATCCCGGACAAGGTCCGCAAGGCAATCCTGCACGAGCTTGAGCTGATCAGGGTGATGAGATACGCACCGTACTTCCTCACCGTCTACAGCATCGTCCGGTTTGCCCGCTCGCAAGGCATTCTCTGCCAGGGCAGGGGCTCTGCGGCAAACTCGGCCGTTTGTTACTGCCTCGGCATCACCAGCATCAACCCGGAAACCGGTGACCTGTTGTTCGAGCGGTTTGTCTCGATGGAGCGCGACGAGCCTCCGGATATCGACGTTGATTTCGAACACGCCCGCCGCGAAGAAGTTATTCAATGGATCTACGAGACCTACGGACGCTCCCGCTCCGCCCTCTGTTCCACCGTCACCCGCTACCGCGCCAAAGGCGCGCTGCGTGATGTCGGCAAGGCGCTAGGTTTGCCAGAAGATCTGATTAACCAACTTTCCTCTGGCGTCTGGGGTTGGTCGGAAGGCGTGGGGGAGAAGCAGCTCAAGGACAACAACATGAACACCGCCGACTACCGCCTGAAGCTGGCGCTGGACCTTTCAGCCCAACTGATGGGCGCGCCCCGGCATCTTGGTCAGCATCCGGGCGGCTTCGTCCTGACGCAGGACAGGTTGGACGATCTGGTACCGATCGAACCGGCGACCATGAAGGACCGTCAGGTGGTGGAATGGGACAAGGACGATATCGAGGCGCTGAAGTTCATGAAGGTCGACGTGCTCGCGCTCGGCATGCTGACCTGCATGGCGAAATCCTTCGAGCTGCTGCGCGACCACAAGGACGTTCCAATGGGCCTCGCCGACGTCGAGCAGGAAGACCCGGCGACCTATGCGATGATCCGCAAGGCCGATACGCTCGGCACTTTCCAGATCGAAAGCCGCGCCCAGATGGCGATGTTGCCGCGCCTGAAGCCTCGGACATTTTACGACCTCGTCGTGCAGGTGGCGATCGTCAGGCCTGGCCCCATCCAGGGCGACATGGTGCATCCGTATCTGAGGCGGCGGGAGGGCAAGGAGAAGGTTGAGTATCCGACCCCCGAGCTTGAAGCCGTTCTCGGCAAAACGCTCGGCGTTCCCCTGTTTCAGGAGAGCGCGATGAAGGTTGCGATGACCTGCGCGGGTTTTACTGCCGGTGAGGCGGACCAACTCAGGCGCGCCATGGCAACGTTCAAGTTCACCGGCGGAGTCAGCAAGTTCAAGGACAAGCTCGTCGAGGGCATGGTCAAGAACGGCTACAGCCGGGAGTTTGCGGAAAAAACCTTCACCCAACTCGAAGGCTTCGGCTCCTATGGCTTTCCCGAAAGTCATGCCGCCAGCTTCGCATTGATCGCCTATGCGAGTTCATGGGTGAAATGCCACCACCCGGACGTTTTTTGTGCAGCCTTGCTCAACAGTCAGCCCATGGGCTTCTACAGTGTTGCCCAGATTGTCCAGGATGCTCGAAACCACGGTGTCGACGTTCGACCTGTCTGTGTAAACCACTCCCGCTGGGACTGCACGATGGAGCGGATCGGCAATTCCGACCGGTTTGCTGTTCGTCTCGGAATGCGTGTCGTGAAGGGATTGTCCACCAACGACGCCGCACGAATTATCCTGGCGCGCGCCGAGCATCCATTTGTCTCGGCCGACGACATGTGGCGACGCTCCGGTGTTTCACCGTCCTCGCTGGTCAAGCTTGCCGAAGCGGATGCTTTCCTGCCATCGCTGCAACTGGAACGACGTCAGGCACTCTGGGATATCAAGGCGCTCCGTAATGAACCCTTGGAGCTTTGGGCGGCGGCCGCTGAGCGCGAAGCCAAGGTGATCGCCGAGATGCAGGAGCCCGAAGTCGCATTGAAATCCATGACCGAGGGCAGGGAGGTCGTCGAGGACTACTCACACACCGGTCTCACGCTGCGAGCCCATCCGGTTTCGTTTCTCCGAAAAGACCTCGACCGCAAAGGCATCGTCACCTGCGCCGAGGCGATGGGACAGCGCGACGGAAAATGGCTTTGGACGGCCGGCCTGGTTCTCGTGCGACAGCGGCCGGGATCGGCGAAGGGCGTGATGTTTCTCACGCTGGAAGACGAGACGGGTATCGTCAATGCGGTGGTCTGGCCATCGCTGTTCGAGCGCCAGCGGCGGGTCCTTATGACGGCGAGCATGATGGCGATCAACGGCCGCATCCAGCGGGAAGGTGAGGTCGTTCACCTCGTTGCCCAGCGCCTGTTCGATTTCTCGACTGACCTGGCAAGCGTTGGGAACCGTGACGGCGGACTCGGTGACTTCCCCCTGCCCCATGGTCGCGGCGACCAGGTCAAGCACGGAGGAGGGCCGGATCCACGTGATAATCCGAAGCCCGCTACGCAAGTCAGGGATATCTATATTCCAGACCTGCACATCGATAATCTGAAGATCAAATCCAGAAACTTCCACTGAGGAGACCGGTGTGTCACGCCTGTTTGCAGTCACCAAAAGCCTGGACGAGATTGTCGCGCAATTCGCGGTCGACATGGCGCCGGCGATCGAGGTGCCGAGCGAAACTATCGAAGGCACCCCCGGACTGATCGTTCTTGAGAAAGATGGGTTGAGGCTGTTGAAGTCAATCCCGTGGGGCTTTCCGCGGCAGACCCGGGACATGCGACGTGAGGGCGAGCCCCCGAGCAGAATAGGTCTCGTCGCCGATCTCACCAACCCGCTCTGGGACCGCATCGTCGTTCATCCCAGATATCGTTGCCTGATCCCTCTGACGCACTTCGCAAATCCCGACGGTGTCAAAGGGGCAAAAACGCGATCGTGGTTTTCGAAAAACCGCCAACCCTTGATGGCGTGGGCGGGGTTCTGCAAGAATACCCCGGACTTCGGTCCTGTGTTCGCAGGCATGACCATGACCGCCAATGAGAAGATCAGGCCGTTCAACGACCGCATGCCGGTTCTGCTCAAGCCAGACGAATACGATCGTTGGCTTCATGGTTCGATCGAAGACGTCATCGCCTTCCAGTTTCGTGATCCACCGTCATCCGATGACTTCGAAATCCTGCATACGCGCGATCGCTGGCAAAGCGGCGTTTCGCCCTCCAAGGCTTCACCGCGTCGGGACAACATGCTTATGTAACCAAGGTTTCGTGTTGGGGTTTCCTGTTGAAAGGCCTGTCATATGTGCAACTTGTACACCGTCCGTCTTTCCGCCGCGGAAGTGGCAGCGCATTTTCGCGTGCCGAACCCGATGCAATCGAACGCTCCCGAGGAAGTCTATCCTGGCACGCCCGGGATGGTGGTGACGGAAAATGAAGGTGTTCGCGAGCTCCGCTCGATGGTGTGGGGCTTTCCCCTCCGCCTCAAAGGCATGAAACCGGAAGCGAAGCCAAAGCCTGTCAATAACATCGCGGATCTTTCGAAAGGCATGTGGGTCGGCCTGGCACGTAAACCGCAATGGCGTTGTCTGATCCCCGTAACGGGTTTTGCCGAAGCCGAAGGGGAAAAGGGTAGGATGACACGCACCTGGTTTTCGCTGAAGGACCAACCGGTCTTCGCCTGGGCAGGATTATGGCGTATCAGCGACGAGTGGGGGCCGGTTTATTCCGGGGTTATGACGGACGCCAACGAGGCCATTCAGCCCGTGCACAACCGGATGCCCGTCCTGCTGCACGCCGATGAATACGAACAATGGCTCCATGGCAGCTTTGATGATGCGCTCGCATTCCAGAAGCGGACATTTCCGTCCGAGTTGGTGACGATGGAGCGGACAACGGAGCTATGGGCGAAGAAGAAGGCTGCATCCGAGGCGCGGCTGCTGCTTTAGTGGCAGCTTCTTCCTATCGATCCTGGGATTGTCATCATGCGATGTCGATCATCAAGGTGTGGGCGAGAACTTTCGATTGGTCGCCCGGGCATCACGATGGGTCCATGGGCTCTCGATCATAGTCACTCGAGTGGTCGAGCTGTCGTCAAGTTACGTCGGACACCGTCCCAGCGGGCGAGGGCGCCCTCGGACCTGATGGAAGGCTGAACAAACAGCCAAGGGATCGGGACGACAAGATCCGCATCCGCATTATCATTGTTTCCTGGAGGCAACCCATGGGGGCTTGCCAATCCCGCTCTTGATGGATGGCTTCCTGGTCCAGCCCCGGATCTCCGCCGATCAACCCGCTGACGGGGTCCGCTAGCAAGCTGCGGCCGCTCCGGCTGCGCCTCCACGGTGATCGCGACCGGTTCCGGACACTGACGGTTGCCATCGAGCGGGAATGGCCCGCTCCAAAGATGGAGCCTCAGATGAACACCGATCTTCCTCTTGCGCAGAACCACGCCTTCCAGCTTTCCCGCACCCTCATGGTTCCAGTCACGCTGTTCAGGTCCGGCGACGAGTTCGGCGTTCTGCCGAGCGACGAACTCGATGACGAAGACGATCTGGAGATCGTGCATGAATATGTTCCGGGGGGGTCTCATTGAGACCCTTCATCTCCTGTGTGCCGCTTGCGAGCGGCAGGAGGCAAGGGAAGCTTCGCCGCGGCTGGCAGGTCATCCGAGGCGGAATGCAAATCTGCAGATTGCCAGCCGCGCCCTTGCCCCCTTTGCTCTTCGCGGCCGCCGGAAACGGTCCCGCAAAGTGCGGGAGACATGAATCTGGAGAGAAGGGCGGCGCCAAGCGCCGAGAAAATAATGGAAAAACAGAAACTGGAGGAACTTCGGGACCGCGTCTTGTGCGCAGCAGTGCTGGAACAGGCCGGTTTTGCCATCGACATCAAGGAAAGCACCCGCAAGGGACAAAAATACCGGCGCGGTTCGGAAATCGTCATCGTCATCCATGAGGGGCGGGGATGGTTCGATCCACTGTCCGACGCGAAGGGCGATGTCTTTAGTCTCGCGGAGCATTTGGACGGCGTGACCTTCGTCGAGGCGCTCGACCGGGTAGCCGCTCTTGTCGGCATCGTCGCCAGGGATCCTGCCTGGTCTCGACCGGCCGGAAAGCCCGCTCACAGCAGTTCCGTCTCTGGACGCTGGGCAACACGACGTAGGCCGTGGCAGGGATCAATGACCTGGCGCTATCTGCGCACCGAGCGCTGCCTACCGGCAACGATCATCCGGGAGGCCATCCAAAGTAATGTCCTTCGGGAAGGCCCTTATGGCAGCATGTGGGCCGCGCATGTCAATGACGATGGTGTTGTTACTGGATGGGAGGAGCGCGGTCCCGATTGGCGCGGCTTTTCGGCAGGCGGTTCTAAAATTCTCTTTCGCTTTGGCTCTTTCGACGCCAAGCGTCTTTGCGTCACTGAAGCGGCGATCGACGCCATGAGCCTTGCGGCATTCGAGGGGCTTCGCGAGGGTAGCCTCTATCTCAGCACCGGCGGTGGGTGGTCGCCGGCGACAGAAGCGGCAGTCCGCAAGCTGGCCGCGCGTCCCGGTACTGTTCTGGTCGCGGCCACCGACGCCAATATCCAGGGCGAGACCTTTGCCGGCCGCCTCCGCGCCATTGCCGATGAGGTCGGTTGCGACTGGTTGCGTCTGAAGCCGCCGACCGAGGACTGGAATGAAGCGCTCAAGGCGAGGGAGAAAGAAAAGAGGGAGAGACGAATGGAAACAAGCGGAGGCCTGCCGCATGCCCGCCGGTCGCGTCAAGGGTGAAGCTTCGCCCGCTCAAGAGCGGCCCTTGACCCGCCCGGACGGAGAGGCGGCGTGACGGGAGGGGTCATGAAGGACTGAAGAGGATGGTGGGTCGGCAGGCACCACCGCGCTTCGGTTCGGACAGGGCCAGAGGAGCCGTCAATGAGCACCCCTTCCGCAATCCGTAAAGTCTACCAGGGCATCACTGAGCGCCATCAGATGTTCCGGCTGTTCGATCGGCATGCACAGCGTCCTCACCGTTTCGACGGTGACGCGCGCGCGCTTTATGCTGGCGAATGGTTCGAAATCACCGAGCGTGAGCATGATTACATGTTCGAGATCCTGCCGCCATTGTGGATCCGGGGCTTGATGTTCGCAACGCGGGAATTCCTGACGGGATCCGTCACCTCGGTTTTCTTCACTTTGCGGATCGACGGGATCATCCGCCACTTCCATGGATATTGTGATCTCTCCGACGGTCGTTCGGTGGAAGACATGCGGCTGGCAATCATCGAGCGGGAAACGCGGCCGGTGCGAGCGATGACGCGGGATGAACGTCTTGAGCACATCTGGAGTGCCACGGCGGACGCCTATCGCGGCTACTCGGATGAAACCGCGCCGCAATTTCTGCCGGGCCAGCGCGTCATCGCTCTCTACACCGGGGCTGGATCGGCGAGGTTGAAGCCGCTCGACGACCTGACCGACGACGAGATCGCCATCAAGTTGCCCGTCCAACTGCGCCATCTCCCTGATACTGCAGTCGCAGCGTGAGGAGGCAATTTCCATGCTTTCCTTTGCGATTGAATCCGTGCGGGCGGTGATCGCCCGCGGCCGCGCCGACGCCGAAGCGAACGGCGGCTATCGCAATCCCCATTACGGCCTCCACCCCGGTCGCGACGAGCTGCCGGGTGTATGGCTCGTGGGCGATCACGGTGTCTACCTTTGCTCGAACGGCAATTTGCCGGATGGAGAAAAGCCGTTCGTTGCTTATGCACTCGAATGCGATCCCCGCACGAACGGCAACTGGTTCGAGGTGAAGCGGAAGACCTTTGGCGGAGATGACGGTGTCGAGTTCATCGACGCCGTGCAGCTGGAAGCAATGATCGCCGCCGCCCCCAATGCCAAGCATCTCGGCATCACCTTTGACGAAGACTCGATGGAACTCTTCATCATCGAGTGGTCGTAACGCTCCCGCCTCAGCGGGATTCCCAACCTCAACCAGTGTCACTTCGCCGCCAATCGTCATGGCGGAACGATGACGCGCGCTTCCAAAAGGAGATTTCTATCATGAGCAACGATCCCTTCACGCTCGACATGTTCGGCAATACCGCACTCTCGTCCGGCTTTGGCCTGGGCGTCACGGCCTTTGGGAGCTTCGCGCCCGAGGCGGTCATTGAACCTGCCAATGACGACGATCCGGATCCCACGCCGTCGGCGCCAACGCCGGCAATCGTACTTCCGAAGGCGGCCGCACCCTCCCGAACCAAGAGGCTTCGGGCAAACTTCTATCTTGAGGGTGACCGCGGCTTACCTTCGTCCTGGAAGGATCGTGCCCGCGCCAACGTTGCGGCGATCCTCGTTGCCAATGATATCTCCAGGCATGACCGGCCGGCGACCCCAAAGGAGCAGGCGGAGCTGATCCGTTTCACCGGCTTCGGCGCCGGCGAGTTGGCCAACGGCGTATTCCGACGGCCGGGTGAAAACGATTTCCGGCAGGGCTGGGATGAGATCGGCTCCTCGCTCGAGACCGCCGTCTCCGAGGCCGATTATGCGTCGCTTGCCCGCTGCACCCAGTATGCCCACTTCACCCCGGAATTCATCATCCGGGCGATCTGGGCGGGTATCGAGAGGCTTGGCTGGCGCGGCGGCCGGGTGCTGGAGCCAGGCATCGGTACAGGCCTCTTCCCCGCGCTGATGCCGGAGACGTATCGCGACACCGCTTATGTGACCGGGATCGAGCTCGATCCGGTCACCGCGCGGATTGTCAAGCTGCTGCAGCCGAAAGCTCGGATCATCGAGGGGGACTTTTCCCGTACCGACCTTTCATCGGTCTACGATCTCGCGATCGGCAATCCGCCCTTCTCCGATCGCACCGTGCGCTCGGACCGCGCTTACCGGTCACTCGGCCTTCGTTTGCACGACTACTTCATCGCCCGGTCGATCGACCTTCTGAAGCCCGGCGCGCTCGCCGCTTTCGTGACCTCTCATGGTACGATGGACAAGGCCCATACGACGGCGCGGGAGCATATCGCCAAGTCGGCTGACCTGATCGCCGCCATCCGTCTGCCCGAAGGCAGCTTCCGCCGGGACGCCGGCACGGACGTCGTCGTCGACATCCTGTTCTTCCGCAAGCGTAAGCGCGGTGAACCGGAAGGTGATCAGCTATGGCTCGATGTCGATGAGGTAATACCGGCCACGGATGACGAAGGTCCGATCCGCGTCAACAGGTGGTTTGCCCGGCACCCCGATTTCGTCCTCGGCACCCATGCGACGACCTCTGGACCGTTCGGCGAGACCTATACATGCCGGGCCCGCGCCGGAGACGATCTCGACGCGGCCCTCACCTCAGCAATCAATCTCCTGCCGACTGATCTCTGTGACGGCGAGCCGACGCCCGTCGATATCGATCTGGAGGACGAGCTCTGCGAGATCGTTGATCTGCAGCCGAGGGACGGTGCTGTCCGCGAGGGTAGCTTTTCCCTCGACCGGTCGAAAGGGCTGATGCAGATGCTCGACGGCTCGGCCGTGCCGGTGACGGTCCGGGAGGGCCGTACAGGCGACGGGGTCTCTGAGAAACATGTTCGGATCATTTCGAAGCTGATCCCGATCCGAGACGCCGTGCGCGAGGTCTTGAAGGCACAGGAAGTCGACCGGCCTTGGCGAGACCTCCAGGTCCGCTTGCGGATTGCCTGGTCGAGTTTCGTGCGGGACTTCGGGCCGATCAATCATACTACCGTGTCTATCCAGGAGGATGCCGAGACCGGCGAGGTCAGGGAAACCCATCGCCAACCGAACCTCGCGCCCTTCCGCGACGACCCCGATTGCTGGCTGGTTGCCTCAATCGAGGACTACGATCTGGAGACCGATACGGCAAAGCCGGGTCCGATCTTTTCCGAACGCGTGATTTCCCCGCCGGCTACGCCGAACATCACATCTTCTTCAGATGCGCTCGCCGTCGTGTTGAATGAACGCGGTCACGTCGATATCGACCACATCGCGGAGCTGCTCCACACGGATCCCGCGACCGTGCTCGACGATCTCGGCGACGAGGTGTTTCGCGACCCGACTGACGGATCCTGGCAGACAGCCGATGCCTACCTTTCAGGGTCTGTGCGCACCAAGCTTGCCGCCGCGCAGGCCGCAGCCGAACTCGATCCAGCCTATGAGCGAAACGTGCGGGCGCTCCAGGATGTGCAGCCGGCCGATCTTCGACCCTCCGATATCACCGCCCGCCTCGGCGCACCGTGGATCCCGGCCGCTGATGTCGTGGCCTTCGTGAAAGAAAGGATGAAAGCGGATATCCGGATCCATCACATGCCAGAACTCGGATCCTGGACGGTGGAGGCTCGGCAGCTGGGATACAGCGCCGCCGGCACGTCCGAGTGGGGAACGAGCCGTCGGCATGCCGGGGAATTGCTGGCCGATGCTTTGAACAGCCGGGTCCCGCAGATCTTCGACGTGTTCAAGGACGCCGATGGCGAGCGCCGGGTGCTCAATATCGTCGATACCGAGGCGGCGCGCGACAAGCTGCAGCGGATCAAACAAGCATTCCAGGATTGGGTCTGGACCGATCCGGATCGCACCGACCGGCTGGCGCGCGATTACAATGATCGCTTCAACAATATCGCGCCGCGAAAGTTCGACGGCTCACATCTGAAGCTACCGGGCGCCTCAGGTGCCTTTACTTTGTATGGCCACCAGAAACGCGGCATTTGGAGGATCATCGCCGATGGCTCGACCTATCTGGCGCACGCCGTTGGCGCCGGCAAGACGATGACCATGGCAGCGGCCATCATGGAGCAGCGGAGGCTCGGCCTGATCGCCAAAGCGATGCTCGTCGTGCCCGGCCATTGCCTGGCCCAGGCCGCCCGCGAATTCCTGGCGCTGTACCCGAACGCGCGGATCCTCGTCGCCGACGAAACCAACTTCACCAAGGACAAGCGGGCTCGCTTCCTGTCGCGCGCTGCCACCGCGACCTGGGATGCGATCATCATCACGCATTCCGCGTTTCGCTTCATCGCCGTGCCGGCGGCCTTCGAACAGGCGATGATCCAGGATGAGTTGCAGCTCTACGAGGACCTGCTGACCAAGGTCGACAGCGAAGATCGAGTCTCGCGCAAGCGGCTCGAGCGGTTGAAGGAGGGATTGCAGGAGCGGCTTGAAGGGCTCGCCACCCGCAAGGACGATCTCCTGACCATCTCCGAGATCGGTATCGACCAGATCGTCGTCGACGAGGCGCAGGAATTCCGCAAGCTGTCCTTCGCCACCAACATGTCGACGCTCAAGGGCATCGACCCGAACGGGTCACAGCGCGCCTGGGATCTCTATGTGAAGTCCCGCTATATCGAGACGAAGAACCCTGGCCGCGCGCTGGTGCTGGCCTCCGGCACGCCGATCACCAACACGCTCGGCGAGATGTTCTCGATCCAGCGGCTGCTGGGCCACGCGGCGCTCTCCGAGCGCGGGCTGCACGAATTCGATGCCTGGGCATCCTGCTTCGGCGATACTGCGACCGAACTCGAGATCCAGCCGTCAGGCAAATACAAGCCGGTGAGCCGCTTCGCCTCCTTCGTCAACGTGCCTGAACTGATCGCCATGTTCCGGTCTTTCGCCGATGTCGTCATGCCAGAGAACTTGCGGCAATATGTGAAGGTGCCCAGCATCTCGACCGGCCGACGGCAGATCCTGACGGCCAAGCCGACCGCGCTGTTCAAAACATATCAGCAGATGCTCGACGCGCGCATCAAGGCCATCGAAAAGCGTGAGGGGCCGGCCAAACCCGGTGACGACATCCTGCTCTCCGTCATCACGGATGGGCGCCATGCGGCGATCGATCTACGTCTCGTCATGCCAAGTGCCGACAATGAAGAGGACAACAAGCTCAATCTGCTCGTCCGAAATGCATACCGGATCTGGAAGGAGACCAGTGACGCGGTCTACCAGCGCTCGGATGGCAAGGACTTCGAGCTGCCGGGCGCCGCACAGATGATCTTTTCCGATCTCGGCACGATCAACGTCGAGAAAACGCGCGGCTTCTCGGCCTATCGCTTCATCCGCGATGAACTGATCCGCCTCGGCGTGCCGGCATCGCAGATTGCCTTCATGCAGGACTACAAGAAGACGGAGGCCAAGCAGCGGCTGTTCGGCGATGTCCGCGCAGGCAAGGTTCGTTTCCTGATCGGTTCGTCGGAAACCATGGGCACCGGTGTCAACGCCCAGCTTCGGCTGAAGGCGCTCCACCACCTTGATGTGCCGTGGCTGCCGTCGCAGATCGAACAGCGCGAGGGACGAATCGTCCGCCAGGGCAACCAGCATGAGGAGGTCGATATCTACGCCTATGCCACGGAAGGCTCGCTGGACGCCTCCATGTGGCAGAACAATGAGCGCAAGGCGCGATTCATCGCTGCCGCCTTGTCCGGCGACACCTCGATCCGGCGGCTGGAGGATGTCAGCGAAGGGGCGGCTAACCAGTTCGCCATGGCTAAGGCGATCGCTTCCGGCGATGAGCGGCTGATGCAGAAGGCCGGACTGGAAGCTGACATCGCGCGGCTCGAGCGGTTGCGCGCTGCCCACGCAGAAGACCAATATGCCGTTCGTCGGCAGATGCGTGATGCCGAGCGAGAGATCGAGATATCGACCCGGCGGATCGCCGAGATTGGGGAGGACATCGCGCGGCGACAGTCGACCTCCGGCGATGCCTTTAGGATGACCGTGCTCGGGCAAGAATACATCGAGCGCAAGGAGGCCGGTCGGGCGCTGATGAAAGAGATCCTCACGCTGCTGCAGTTGCAGAGGCAAGGCGAGGTGCATCTGGCGACGATCGGCGGCTTCGATCTGGTCTATGAGGGTGAGCGGTTCGGCAAGGGCGACGGCTATCGTTACGAGACCCTCCTCCAGCGAACCGGCGCAGACTACGAGATCGATCTGGCGATCACGGTTACGCCGCTCGGCGCCATCTCGCGTTTGGAGCATGCTCTTGAGGGCTTCGACGACGAACAGCGGCAGTATCGCCGGCGTCTGGAAGAGGCCGAGAGGCGATTGGTTTCGTACCGTTCCCGAGACGAAGGCGCTTTCGCGTTCGCAGATGACCTGAAGGAAAAGCGGATGAAGCTGCGAGCAATCGAGGCTCAACTGGCGGCAGATCTGGACAACGAGACCATCGCAGCAGCTGCATAGCTGCGTTGCACAATAAATGTTATCCCGTTGATCAAAAATCAGGCATAACGCCTTCAGCTGAAGCACATGGCGGTCACCTCCCAGTTCCGTCGCAGCAGCTGTTCCCCTCTGGAGGTTTAGATCTCCACACTTCATGGGCCGCGGTTTACGCAGGCCCATTTTTTTTCTTCGATTACGTCGGACGTTTCCGAGGGGGTTTATGCCAGGGCGGCTTTTTGGCAGACGTTGCCACTTCGCCCATTTTGATAAGTGACGACATCTAGTTGTTGGCGATCTAAATCGCGACTTGAAATTCCTCGTCGTCAACAATATCTGAGCATCACCTCCCGATGAGACGATGTCCTGCTCGCTGCAATCGCCGCGGCGTTTGATATTATCCAGGGACACAAAAGAAGGCGCTCCCCTTATGGGTCGAGCGCCTTTTTGTTTTGGAGGCGACCTCAAACGCGGTGCTGGATCTTGACGGTAACCGCTTTGCAGCTGAGACCTGGACTATAACTCTTCGTGGGGAAATATGCCGTTTTTTCTGGTGACGCAGACATCGCTGATCGAGGCTCAAGATGAGCAGGAGGCCGCTCAAACAGGCGTCGCCCGCCTTCGCTCCGGAGGACAGGTCACCGTGTCGGTCAAATCGGATGAAACGATGGTTACGCACATCGTTGTCGACGCACGGGACGAACAGCCTCACCAAATCTCACCATCCCAGGGCGTTAACCCATCGTCTGCTGCTAGTGCTGTCCCCGAGTCTTCCTCTGCCGCAGCAGAAGGCAGGAAACTGATCTTAAAGCGCATGCTCGCCGATGGTCTCGCCCTTTTTGGGCGCCGAACCTAGTCATATCATCGTGGTATTGCTACCGCAGAATTCTACGGTCGTCGAGCGCCGGCCCGAACTGAGAAGTGAGGATTGAAAAGAAACAGCAGGAAGGATGAACCGATCGCAGACCGGTCCTCCTGCCGACGCTGTCGCTCAACCGCCGCCTGCGCGATCCCGGCCGCTTGCCCTTCGCAGGGCCGGTCGCCCCGCTTGTCCCGCGCAGCAGGGATGCTCGGCCGCAGTTGCGGCAGTCCGGCCGATCGGCGGTCCGGGAGGTGTCTTCGAGAAAATATGAAGACAGGAAGGGCTGGCAAGGCGCTGGTCCCGAACCCTCGAGATAAGGACAAATCCCATGCAGATCATGAAGGTTGACCCGCGTGCACTGAAGGAAAATCCCGACCGGATGCGCCAGTCGAAATCCTCGCCACAGGCCGATGCGTTGATGCTGGCAACGATCAAGGCCGTTGGCATCGTCCAGCCGCCGGTTGTTGCCCCCGAAACCGATGGCGGAAACGGCTATATCATCGACGCCGGACATCGTCGCGTGCGATTGGCCATCGCCGCCGGCCTGGAAGAGATCGAAATTCTTGTCGTGGATGCCGCTAACGACAATGGCGCCATGCGCTCGATGGTCGAAAACTCGGTTCGGGAAGCGCTCAACCCCGTGGATCAGTGGCGCGGCATCGAACGTCTCGTTGCGCTCGGCTGGACCGAAGAAGCGATTGCGGTCGCTCTCGCGCTTCCTGTTCGCCAGATCCGCAAGCTGCGTCTGCTCGCCAACGTCTTGCCGTCCATGCTCGAACAGATGGCGCTGGGCGACATGCCGTCCGAGCAGCAGCTGCGGATCATCGCTGCCGCCGGTCAGATCGACCAGAAGGAAGTCTGGAAGGCGCACAAGCCGAAGAAGGGCGACACCGCTCCGTGGTGGCAGATCGCCAATGCGCTCACGAAGAAGCGCATGTATGCCCGGGATGCGAACTTCGGTGACGATCTGGCTCAAGCCTATGGCATCGAGTGGGTCGAAGACCTCTTCGCGCCAGCCGACCAGGACGGGCGCTACACCACCAATGTCGAAGGCTTTCTCGGCGCCCAGCATGAATGGATGACCGCCAACCTTCCCAAGCGTGGCGCCATCGTCGAGGTCAACAGCTGGGGCCAGCCGGAGCTGCCGAAGAAGGCGGCGCAAGTCTACGGCAAACCGTCCAAGTCCGACTACACCGCGCTCTACCTCGATCGCGACGGCAAGGTGCAGACAGTGCATTACCGCATGCCCGAGGCGGCCAAGCCGAAGGGCGCCGCTGGAGACGGCTCCACGGCGGACAGCAACGATGGCGACGCGATTGCCTCGCCGAAGTCTCGGCCCGACGTGACCCAGAAGGGCCATGACATGATCGGGGATTTTCGCACCGACGCGCTGCATGATGCGCTCGGCCGTGCGCCGATCGAGGATGACATGCTGATGGCGCTGCTAGTGCTGGCCTTTGCCGGGCAGAACGTCCGCGTCGACTCCGGTGCAGATGGGACGTTTTATTCCGGCAAGCGCTTCTCGCGCCATGCGGTGGCACTGTTCGATGAGCATGGAAAGCTTGCCTTTGACCAGGACACCCTGCGGATCGCCGTTCGCTCCGTGCTGATCGATGTCTTCTCGTGCCGCCGCGGTATGTCGAACAGCGGTATGGTCTCACGCATCGCCGGCGAGGCTATCGGAGCCGATAAATTCCTGCCGAACATGGGTTCGGAGGAGTTCCTCCTCTGCTTGTCCCGCCAGGCGATGGAAGCATCGTGCGCCGAGGCATCCGTGCAGCCTCGGCCCAAGGTTCGTGAAACCCGTGCAGCGCTCGTCGAGCATTTCGCGAACGAGCACTTCGTCCATGCTACTGCGCGCTTCGCACCGCCAGCCGACGAGTTGCTCGACTGGATCCGGGCGAGCTCAGCTACGGACATTGTCGGCGCGGCCTCGCAAGATGACGGTGGCGATCATGTTGACGACCCAGCCGAGGATCAGGAAGGGCACTTCGACGGGGCTGCGGATCAGGACGATCTGCAGGATACAGATCTTTCTGACCACGAAGAGCCCGACGCCGGCTTCGATCAGAGGGACGCAGCATGACCGCCGTCTCCCAGTCGAACATGACAGCGCCCACCCCCGATTTCTCGGGGGTGGAGATTGCCACCGATGCGGACGGTTTATCCGTCGACGTGCCATCCTTCTTCATCAGATGTCGAAGCTCGGGGGATCGGCGATGATCAGCGTCCGCGCTTCGAAACCGCTGGCAAAAGCACTCGTCGCCCGGCGAGAGATCCAGCGGCATCTGGAATGTCTGACCCGCCAAATCACAGCGCGCGCAGGGAGGCAGGCGACGACAGTGAAAGCCCGGAGCAGGGCGCGTTGCCGATCAGGTCCACGTATCTGCCATCAGGAGCTTGTCGACCGCCTCACCTTCGAGCGTTGGGTCGAACTCGATATGATCCACCGCACGCTGGCGACGCAAGAGAGTGACATCGGTGAACTGAGCCATTGCGATAAGCGACCTCTACATCATCCGGCGACATAGGCAGACGCGCGAGAGTGTGGTGATAGCGATGGGCTTACCTGCTCGGATGTCATCGGCATGGGCGGGCTTGGCGATGTCTGTTCCTCCCCGCCAGAGACAGATATCGGACCCGTGCTGGGCTGCCCTTCTTGTTCGCTGCGGTCTGAACCGGCGGACGGGCTTTTCAAGGCCGCTGTCGCGCCGCATGGCGGCCGACCCAGCCTCTCTGCGCGAGAACAGGCTCGCGGTCCCAAGCAGGTCGAAACCTGCTGGCCCGCAAACCTGCCCTGCTGGTTCAGCGGGATCGGACCTATGAAGCCGCCCGTCCTTCGCCGGTTCTGGTCGTCCGCATCGAAGGGCAGACCGGCACGGGCCGGAACCGCTTCGCCAGCCAAGGAAGGAACTGACATGGCCAAGCCCGCAACTCCCAACCGCTCGAATGGACGGGTCTCGCAACTGCGCAAAGGAGCCACCCTCGAAATGGTCCGCCTAACATGCCCTGATGCGGCCCAGGCGTTTAAGATCGCCGAAAGCTTCGGCACCACGGTTGTCGACAGCGATGGCATCCGCAGCCTGCATGAGCGGCTTATCGTCGAGACCGCCGAGAGCCTCTCCGAAGGGCTCGGCGAGAAGGCGATGCAGATCCACCTGCAGCGCATCGTCGGGGCCTTCGTCGGATCGGCGCACGGCGCAGGGCAGTTCTACTCTCGCGCCGTTACCGAAGCGCGCGACGCAACTGCCAAGGCATCTAACGATGCCCGAGATGAAGATCTCGATGGTCCGGTCGGCTACGACAGCGCCGCCCAGCGCAAGCGGGAATTTGCGGCCGACATGGGTATCCAGTCCCACGCGTTGCGCATGGCAGCCGAGGGTGCGGTGAACGCCTACGGACAGGTTGTCGGCGAGACCTGGAAGCCATTCGACCGACCGGTCGAAAACCCTGGCGCATCGCTGGACCGCAAGGCGGCCGAGGTTCAGATGGCCGCTTTCGGATGACGAACTTGGCGGGGTCGCACCCCGCCATTCTCCTCCTTTCAGGCTGGCGCCGACGGGCGCCGGCCTTTCCTCATGTCGAAATGAAGACCGCAGACGCGCCGAGCACGGCCCGTCCCGCTCGGCGGTCCTGCAGGAGCCGGGCGGCCATGCAACGGCTTTGCCGTCCTCCACGCTGTTGCGGCCTACGGTGCATGGCCACACCTTCGGCCCCTGACTTCGGACCTCCGTGACGGACCGCGATCGGCGCGGTTCAGGAAAAGGAGAAAGAAGTCATGACAAAGAAAACAGACGCGGGGCGCGCGGATATCTACACGCGGATTACCGACCGGATTGTCGAGGATCTGGAACGCGGCGTCC
>JAAIGE0101119079.1_pt1 | contig 24709 bp, 26 predicted proteins | sample 6487951 | NCBI WGS metagenome assembly JAAIGE01 (sample SAMN13974128, study PRJNA590717) | phyllosphere metagenome | biome: tomato field; feature: multiple bacterial spot infested tomato fields; material: tomato leaves; isolation source: leaves from tomato fields | host: Solanum lycopersicum ...
AACCCGCCGCGCAATCGGCGGGTTTTGTTTTTGGTCAGATGGTTTCCACAGGATCGAAACGCATGAGATTGAGAACTGCAACACGATCGGATGCCACCAGCCTTGCAGCGATCTCCATCGAAGTCTGGCTCGGCACTTACATCCGCAAAGGCATCAACGACTTATTCGCGACTTATGCCCTCACCCATTTCACCGCAAGCCGGTTCGAAAAGCTTGTCGAAAGCGAAACGGATAAGATCATCGTTTCGCAGAACGAAGACGGTATCGATGGCTTCATTCACATCGCCTTCGATAGCCCAGCGCCTGTTCAGGGGTGCTCAACGGTCGAAATCGCCAAACTCTATGTTCAGCCGCGCCATCAAGGCAAAGGGCTTGGAAAAGGGTTGCTCGAGGAGGCTTATGGCGTTTGTAGGGCAAGAGCATGGTCGTCAATCTGGTTGACGGTAAACAGTGACAACCCGTCTGCGATCAGCTTTTACAATGGGCAGGGCTTTGTCCATGTGGGGCAGACGGTGTTTCGCATAGACGAGCAGGCTTATCCGAACGAAGTTTTGGCGAAGGTGCTTTGAGGTCCGCACACACCCAACCTCATCTTCTTTCGGCATTCAGTTCAGATTGAAACGTGATCCGAACTGCTATCGTTTGTCATAAAGTAACGATAGCGCAAACCCCACCTCGTCATCCTAGGGCTTGTCCCTAGGATCTAATCACGCTTCTGCGGATGCAACGTGGCAGATCCTAGGGACAAGCCCTAGGATGACGGAGATGGCTGGCTTTTCGGTCTCAGTTTTTTCGGCAAGGCGAAAGACGGAGATTATATGCCGGACAGCAGTAGCTCAAGCCCGAATGACGAGAGAACAGTGCAGCAGTCGCGGACCGCCCCGAAGCAGCCCCCTCAAGCCTCACTCAGCCGCCGCAACCGTCGTCGCCGTAAACACGACCCGGTCTTCATGCACCTTGTATTCGATTTTCATGCCTGCCTCTTCGGCCAGCAGCAGCGTATAGTAAGGCTGAACGGAATGAGCATCGACAGCCTCCTCTTCCGTTCCTTCCGCGAGTGCCGCAAACTTGGCGGGCATACGCATCATCCGGCCCTTGACGGTGATCTCGAACTTCGCATCGCCTTCGGGGTTCTCGATGACCACATCGGCGTTTCCACCGCGTGGAATGGCGCTATAGGCAACGAGGAACAGGTTGAGCAGAAGCTTGACACGGTTCTTCGGCACGATAGCGCGCGGACCGTTCCACGTGACCTCGACCTTTTTCTCGGCAGCGGCGAAATCCTTGGCGGCTTTCTCCGCCTCGCCGGTGTCGATGGAGGCACCGGCAGAGCCGGAAGCGCCGAAGGCCAGTCGCGCAAACTTCAGACGAACCGAAGCGTTGAGTGCAGAGGTGCGGATAAGATCGAGTGCATCCGCATCGGCTCCGCCCTCATCCAGAAGCTCCAGGCCGTTGTTGATGGCGCCAACGGGCGAAATCACATCGTGGCACACGCGGCTGCACAGAAGCGCCGCCAGATCGGGGCCGGACAGAGTGAGATTCAGTTTGCTCGTCATAAATTTTTCTCCTGCGCAAGTGCTGCGCGGACTACATCAAAGTTGTTAGGCCATAATGACACCATATTTGGTAAACCGATTGTTAATATCATGGTCTCAAAATGCCAAATGTCTTAACAGAACAAGAGTAACCAACAGACGGACGGAATTGACGATGCGACTTAACGAACTCCGCACCATCGCACGCCTCGGACTGGTAAAGATTTTCGTGGTCCTCGCGAGCCTTTCTTTGTCTCACACGCAGGCATCGGCCCAGAGCAGCGACCAATATTCCATGCAGGAAATCGTCGATGCCGGTCACGGCTTTTTTGGCGAAACAACGGGCGGTCTCGCCAAAGTCGTGGAGCGCGCGTTCCAGCAATACGGTTTGCCGAACGGCTATATTCTCGGACAGGAAGGTTCGGGCGCGTTCGTGGCGGGCCTGACATATGGCGAAGGCACGTTGTACACCAAGAATGCTGGTCAGCACCCCGTTTTCTGGCAAGGCCCATCTCTCGGCCTCGACTACGGCGGTCAGGGCACGCGGGCGATGATGCTGGTTTATAACCTCCCAGCCGTCAATTCTCTCTACCGCCGTTATGGCGGCGTCAGTGGCTCGGCCTTCATCGTGGCGGGCGTCGGCATGACCTTCCTGAAAAACAGCGATGTGGCCATTGCACCGATCAGAACCGGCATCGGAGCGCGCCTCGGTATCAATGTCGGCTATCTGAAGCTGACGCCACAGCCGACCTGGAACCCCTTCTGATTCGTGACGGCTGCCGATTTACCGATAAGGCCATGATGGCTTCAGGCAAGATTGGTGTAAGATAACCCGCGTCGATTTTTGATTGAGCCGCGTTTGCCTGTGGAGATGACCTTCGTGATCGAATACGCCCTTATTTTCGGACTGGGTTTTCTCTGCGCCATTCTGCTGGTTTCGTTGATCGCGCCCGCAATTCACCGCCGGATCGTCATATATACCGAGAAGAAGCTGCGCGCGACGATGCCTATCAGTCCGCAGGAAGTGCGTGCGCAGAAGGACATGGCCCGCGCGCTCTACGCTGCCGAAAACGCCCGCACGCGCCAGGAGCTGGACACAGAGCGGGAAAAGGCGCTATCGCTCAAATTCAGGAACGACACTGCGGTAGGCGATGCCAGTCGCCTCCTTTCCGAGACACGTGAGTTGAAGACGCAGGTCGAAAATATGACGCTTGAAGCGGGCGAGCTTCGGGCCAAGGCTCGCCGTCACGAAGATGCGGCAGCAAGGTTATCGACAAAGCTGAAAGACGCGGAAGAAACGGCCATCGCCCGCACGCAGGAAATTTCGAACCTTACCAAGCGCATCAGCGCGATTTCCCGGGAACTGGACGATCTCAAGATTGCACTGTCTGCACGCGATATCGAGGTGGAGCAGGCCAAGCACAATACGGCATCATGGCGCAAGGAACGCGAGACCATTAACAAGGAACTCGAGGAGGCCGCGTCGAAAAACCGCGAGGCGGCAACGCACATGACCCGCGAAAGCCGCAGGATTGCGCGGCTGGAGGAACAGCTTACCACGGAAGCTGCCCGCAATGCCGATAACGAAATGCTGCTGGAGCGTCGCGCGCAGGAAATCGCACGCTTGAAAGCCCGCCTCTCCACCGACAGCGTCGAGCCGACAGCCGCAGCATCGCCAATCATTCAGTTAGGGTCGGCTGCCGAGACGCCGGATCGTATCGCCCGCGAAATCGAAGATATTCGAAATCAGGGAACGGCGCTGACCGAGCGCCTGCTGAACGTGAAGGGCACCGGCAACGATGTCGCCATCCGCAAGGAAATCGCCCAGATCGGCGCACGCATGATCGCGCTGACGGCCGCACAGGAAGGCGAAAGCTCGCCCATCCCGGCGCTTATCCGCAACGCCGAAAGCGGAAGACAGAACCTTGCGACACTCGCCACGGATCTGATCGCAAAGCAGAAAAGTTGATCCGTTCACCGCAGGCAGCAAAAACGCGATAGATCGCATTAAAAATAAAGACCGATAAAATTGTAGCTATCGGCTTAAATTCCCCGCAAAACCTCACGCGTAATGTCGTCACTACAGGCGACGGGCCGCAACGAAAACCAACCCCGCGCCAAATACGAAACGTAACGAGCCCAGCGGGCAAGCTGGCCAAACGAAACGGGGTAAGACATGTTCAAGAAGCTTTTTGCGGCCGCTCTCTGCGGCATCGTCATCGCATCCATCGCCAGCCATGCGGATGCGGCTGGACCCGGTAGCCTCGCGCGCGGTTTTGCAGCACTGGAGCGCGATGCCATTGCATCGCTCACCTCCCCCACGCAAGCAGATACGGTCGATCTGGAGCGCAAGAACACTCTGTCCGCGCTCGATCACTATTTCTCAGGCTTCGATCAGTCCGCGCAGGATTGATCGGTCCACCCATCGAAAGTTCATGACTGACTGCCGCCTGTTTCTTATGAAACCGGCGGCTTTTTTCGTTCAGCGACAGCGATACCGCCCAGCGCCAGCAGAAGCGCCACGATCTGATAGGAGTGAAGCGTCTCACCGATGATCAGCACCGAAAGGAATGTCCCGAAAACAGGGATCAGGTTTATGAACAGCCCGGCACGATTGGGACCAATGGTTTCAACGCCCTTGATAAAGAATATCTGCGCCACCAGCGATGGAAACAAGGCCGTATAGACCGTTATCACCCAGCCCTCGGCGTCCGGCCAGATCGCTGTCTCTTTCGACACTTCCCAAAGCATCAGCGGAACGGAAGTGACAAGCGCCGCAGTGGCCGGGATGGCCATCAGGGTGCGCCAGTCCACCGTAGGCTTCCAGCGCAGGATCACGGTGTAGATGGCGTAGGCCAGCACCGCGAGCAGCATGATCGCATCGCCCGGATTGAATTGCAGCCGGATCAGCGACATCAAATCTCCGCGAGATGCCAGCAAAGCCACGCCGAAAATCGTCAACACGAAGCCGATGACCTGCGCAGCAAACACTTTCGTGCGAAACAGCGCGAAGTTGAAGATGAAGATGACCATCGGAATGACGGCCTGAATCACGGCGGCGTTGATGGCGGATGTGTAGTTCAGCGCCGTGTAAAGTGCAGCGTTGAAGCAGGTGTAGCCCACAGCGCCGAGCACGAAGAAATATGGCAGCCGCCTTCTCACCACCGGCCAGTCGCGCTTCAGTTGCGGCAGCGAAATCGCAACGATCATGGTGACCGCCAGCACCCAGCGCAGAAACGTCAGCACCATGGGGCTGACATGCCCCACCGCCAGCTTGCCCGCCACGGCATTTCCACCCCAACACAGGGCTGCGATGATAAGGACGAGGTAGGCTTTTGACGGCACGGAGGGTAAGCTTTCACTGATGGGTCGACCGAAGTTCTGCACCTGTCACCTGTCGTTCGCAAGCCGGTTTGCATGGTTTCTGATCGCACCGAGCGCAAAATTATTAAACAAAAGCAAAATTCCGCCGCATAAACAGGGTCGCTTTCCGCAAAACAACACAGTATACATTCGCGGGTTTGAGTTAAGGGCGCCTCTAGCGCCATGAGCAGGAAAGCAAGAGATGACGAATGTAGTCGTGGTCGGCTCGCAGTGGGGCGACGAAGGCAAGGGTAAGATTGTTGACTGGCTGTCCGAGCGCGCCGATGTCGTCGTGCGCTATCAGGGCGGACATAATGCCGGTCATACGCTTGTCATTGATGGCGTCAGCTACAAGCTGTCGCTGCTACCCTCTGGCGTCGTGCGCCCCGGCAAGCTCGCCGTCATCGGCAACGGTGTGGTCGTCGACCCGCATGCGCTGATCGCAGAAATCGGTCGCCTCGAAGCACAGGGCGTCAAGGTTACGGCTGAGAACCTTCGCATTGCCGATAACGCCACCCTCATTCTTTCTCTGCACCGCGAACTGGACGGCATGCGCGAAGACGCCGCCTCCAACAGCGGCACGAAGATCGGCACCACCCGTCGCGGCATTGGCCCGGCCTACGAAGACAAGGTCGGCCGCCGCGCCATCCGCGTCATGGATCTGGCAGACCGCGAAGCGCTGTCCGCCAAGGTCGACCGCATCCTGACCCATCACAATGCGCTTCGTCGCGGTTTCGGCGCTGCCGAAGTCAGCCATGAAACGATCATGGAAGAGTTGACCTCGGTTGCAGACCGCATTCTTCCGTTCAGCGAAACCGTCTGGCTGCTGCTCGACAAGAAGCGCCGCGCTGGCGAGCGCATCCTGTTCGAGGGCGCTCAAGGGTCGCTGCTCGACATCGATCACGGAACATATCCCTATGTGACCTCGTCCAACACGGTCGCGGGTCAGGCGGCAGCAGGCTCCGGCATGGGTCCGGGTGCGCTCGGTTATATCCTCGGTATCACCAAGGCTTACACGACCCGCGTCGGCGAAGGCCCATTCCCGACCGAACTGAACGACGAGATCGGTCAGTTCCTTGGCGAAAAAGGCCATGAATTCGGCACCGTGACGGGCCGCAAGCGCCGCTGCGGCTGGTTCGATGCCGCTCTGGTACGCCAGTCGGTTGCGACCAATGGCATCACCGGCATCGCGCTGACGAAGCTCGATGTTCTGGATGGTCTCGACGAGCTGAAGATCTGCGTCGGCTACAATCTGGACGGTCAGGAGATCGAGCATCTTCCGGCAAGCCAGGGCGCGCAGGCACGCGTCGAGCCGATCTACATCACGCTGGAAGGCTGGAAGGAATCGACCGTCGGCGCCCGCAAATGGGCGGATTTGCCTGCTCAGGCAATCAAATATGTGCGTCAGGTCGAAGAATTGATCGGCGCGCCGGTTGCACTCCTGTCGACAAGCCCCGAGCGTGACGACACCATACTTGTGACTGATCCGTTTGAGGATTAATGTCCTCAGCAATCAGGATTCATAAACCATATCGGGCCAGCATATCGCTGGCCTCGACGAGAAAGTGCTTATGGCGGATTTTGTAGCAGTCATTCGCAAGGCCGTGGATGGCTTGGCGAACAATACTCCCGAAAACCGGGCGAAGGTATACGACAAGGCGCGTAGCGCCGTCGTGCGCCAGCTTGAGAATATGAAGCCTCGCCCGCCGGAAGAATTGCTTCAGCGGCAAATCCTCAAGCTCGATACCGCCATTGCCGAAGTCGAGGGCGAATATGCCGAAGCGCTTCCAGCTCTTGAAGAAGAGCAGGACGTTCCAGCACCCGTCGCAGCAGATGTATCCTCTCCCTATTACGAGGAAAGCGTTGCGGAAGACCAGCGTGCCGAAGACCGCCACGTTGCGGAGCCTGAGCACTATGAGCCGGTGGAAGAACAGCCGGTCGCTCCTGCTTACGAAGAGGAAGAACTTCGCGCCGAAGAGCGCTATGTCGAGCCTCAGCCTGCCGACGAACCAGCATCCTACCACGCAGCGGAAGTCGAACAGGAAGCCCACCCGGAGCAGGAGGCATATCGCGCGCCTGAACCTTACCAGGACGACGCACCAAGCTACTTCACCTCGGCAACCGAAAACCAGCAATACGTTGCTGAGCAGCAGGAACCCGTAGCGGAAGAAGACCATGCCCATCACAACTGGGTTGGTCAGGACACCCCAGCGGAAGAACAGTGGACCAGGCAGGACGACGACGCGCGCCACGCAGACGAGGAACTGCAGGATCAGGACAAGGTCGAGCATACGCCGGTCGCACAGGAGCATACCGACGAGGTTCTCCACGACAACACACCCCTGCCCTATGCCGCCGGGTATGATGGTCAGGCCAACTACTATGGCGAAGTCCATGTAGAGCGAGAACATAAAGAGCAGCCCGCCAATCAGGGTTTTGCCGTCGAGCCAGCCTTATTCGAACCGGAACAGCACGATCGGAACCCGACGCAGGACAAGCCCAAACAGGCTGTCGTTGAAGATTTTTCGTCCTATTTCGACGACGCGGCCCTCGATCTGCCACCGAAAACATCACCCGGTCTGCCGCGTGCGGATAATGATCCTTTCGCAGTCGATGCCGCGAAAAAGGATGACAAAGAGCGCACGCCTTGGGACGATCTGGAAGACCTGATCGGCTATGACGGCGGTTCCGGCGAGCGTGGCGATAAAAGCGCCAACAGCAATTTCGAATCCGGTTTCACCAGCGAAGGCATCCCTGCCGCCGTTTACGCCAAGAAAAAGAAGCCTCGCCGCAACTATGCCGGCGTCGTTCTCGGTCTTGGTGTCCTTATCGTACTCGCTGGTGGCGGTTACGCACTTTGGGCGAACCGCGATGCGCTGAACGACATGGTTGGCGGTCTCGTCAACTCCGCGCAGACCGGAACGTCCGGTGAGCAGCAGACCGCCTCTGCGCCTGCCAGTGGCGAAACCACGACGCCTGCGCCATCCCAGCCCCCCGCAAACAGCCAGCAGGGTCAAGCTTCAACGACCCCACCCGTAACGCCGACCCCAAACAGCGACGGCTCCGTTACCGGAACCAAGTTTACCCAGCGGCTGATGGCTGACGGGACAGAACGTGACGAAGGTCCCGCAGCAGGTGCAAACGGTCAGCCCGTAACGGCAGAAGGCCAGTCGGTCTACCAGCAGAACGAAGCTCCGGCCGCGCCGAACAACGCTTCTGCACCGGCGACGCCTGCCGGTCAGACGCCAGCGCAAAAGCCAGCGGCAGCCGCCAGTGGCGACCGCATGTTCCTCTATGAGGAAGTTCTCGGTCAGACGGTTCCAACAGCTATCGAAGGCACGGTTTCCTGGTCGCTTCAAAGCGAACAGGACGATCAGGGTCGACCTTCGTCAACGGTACAGGGTCAGATCACCATACCGGGACGTGGCCTGAGCGCGCTTTTGACCTTCAAGCGCAACACTGATCCCTCGCTTCCCGCGAGCCACCTGGTCGAAATCGTCTTCTCGGTGTCTGCTGGCTTTGAGGGAGGCGCTATCGATAGCGTCCAGCGTATTGCGATGAAGTCGACCGAGCAGGATCGCGGCAACGCCCTGATCGCCGTACCGGCCAAGATCACCGACGATTTCCATATGATCGCACTCAACGACTTCCCAGATGCCCGCAAGACCAATCTTGAACTGATGCGCACCCGCGACTGGATCGACATTCCGGTTTCCTACCGCAACGGGCGGCGCGCCCTGCTGACCCTGCAAAAGGGTACAGATGGCAAGGCAGCGTTTGAAAAGGCTCTCGCAGAATGGGCAGCGGCCTCTCCAGCAGACGGTCAGTGAAATAGCCCTAAAACACAGCAAAAAGCCCCGGCGGAAATTTCCACCGGGGCTTTTTCTTGGGAAGTTTTGACTTGGCGGTGCAGCGGCGCGGTTACGCGTCCACGACACGAAGAGCCTTGGCGGCTTCCTCTGCTTCCTTCTGCACGGCGTCCTGTACTTTCTCGAAAGCACGAACTTCGATCTGGCGTACACGTTCACGGCTGATGTCGAACTCAGTCGACAGTTCTTCCAGCGTAACCGGATCTTCGGCCAGACGACGAGCTTCGAAGATGCGGCGCTCGCGGTCGTTCAGAACGCCGAGGGCTTTCGCCAGCATGCGGCGGCGTGTGTCGAGTTCGTCCTGCTCGATCAGCACAGTTTCCTGGCTTTCATGGTCATCGACCAGCCAGTCCTGCCACTGACCGGACTCCCCTTCAGACGCCTTGATCGGCGCATTCAGCGAAGCGTCGCCGGAAAGGCGGCGGTTCATCGAAATCACTTCTTCCTCAGACACCTGAAGCTTGGTGGCGATTTCCTTGACGTGTTCCTGCTTCAGATCACCGTCATCGATGGCCTGAAGGCGACCCTTTAGCCGACGCAGGTTGAAGAACAGACGCTTCTGGTTTGCCGTCGTGCCCATCTTCACCAGAGACCACGAACGCAGGATATATTCCTGAATGGACGCCTTGATCCACCACATGGCGTAAGTCGCCAGGCGGAAACCGCGATCCGGGTCGAATTTCTTCACCGCCTGCATCAGTCCGACATTGCCTTCGGACACGACTTCGCCAATCGGCAGGCCGTAGCCACGGTAACCCATGGCAATTTTCGCAACGAGGCGCAGGTGGCTGGTTACAAGCTGGTGCGCTGCATCACGGTCGCCGTGTTCAGCATAGCGCTTGCCCAACATATATTCCTGTTGCGGCTCCAGCATAGGAAACTTACGGATTTCGTCGAGATATCGATTGAGACCGCCTTCACCGGCGGTAATACTTGGCAAACTGTTGCGGGCCATTGAGCACCCCCTTATATCTTTAGCGTAACTCCGGCCCCCTTCATTCAGGCAGGCCGGTCGGTGCGGGTCATTACCGACCCCGCATTTTCCCATTTAACAAATATGTATTGATCCACGGTGTTTCAAGCGAACACAGTGTTCACACATCTGTTATAAAATTACGCTCTGTCGAGTTATCCCAGAAACCAATTAACGGTAAATTCGTTCCGAAAAATTCGTCAGGCCCGAGCGGATCATCAGCTCGTGAATCATTCGCCTGCCCATCGGGTTGTGCAGCCGTGTGACCTTGGCGCCGAGAAACTCGGTATCGAGATGATCGAATGGAACCAGTTCCGGTGCCTGCGCCACAACCTTTTCGTAGAAGCTGTGATACTCCCGGCGGCAGACATAGGTCTTGTACTTCGTCATGCAGAAGGCAGCGAAACTATCCCCCTGCGCCCGCAGAAAATCTGCAACACCGACCGTTACTTCCGGCCATTGCGGATTGAACGTGTCGTCGAACACGATAATGCCGTAGTCCGCGAGAACCTCCTTGGCAAGCGCACTATCCGCAAGAACATGGTGCAGCATGTGCCCGCCATCGATGCTGAAGAAGCGTACGTTGCCGACTTTCTCCAGAACCTCATCTGCGGTGAGGCGCGTACTGTCGCCTCTGATGACAAGGTCTTCATCCACCCGCAAATTGAGACGCTTACCATTTTCCAGAAAACGCTCGTACTGGGTGACGGTATCATCGTCGTTCAGATCGAAGAGATCCACGGCCAGCACGGCACCATCTTCGCCGACGACCTTGCGCAGCAGAAAGTACGAACGGCCATAAAACACGCCTATCTCGGCAACGCCACCCTTCAGGCTTCGCTTCTGCTGCGCTTGAAGCAGTGAAGCAAAGACGAGCGCGTCCGGTGGATCGATATATCCATCGATTTTTTGCAGATCGTGGAAGATGAACTTACGGTCACTCACATTCATTGCGACGTCCCGGCTATTTCATTCTTTAACGGCAGCATAAGAATAACGGCCTGACGCAGCCATATTCGAAGTGTTGATTTACATTTTTATTGCAATGCAAAAAGTATGTCTAAATGGAGCGAAATTGAGACAAGCAAAAATACGAAGTTATTTAGAATAACCGCATCAACTAATTTGCTTCTACATTCTGTTACTTAAAAAGTCTCTAAGTGTCGAGGCAGCGCAAGGCGAATTGGCCTCGCGCTCTCCAGTTATGGCGTGATTTGGGCAGATCAGGCGCGCAGCGCAGCAGCAAGCGCATCCATATCTTCCGGCATATCCGTCTCGAATTCCATCACCTCGCCCGTGCGCGGATGCTCGAATACCAGAAGATAGGCGTGCAGCGCCTGGCGCGGAAAACGGTTTACGACCGTCTTTGCAGGCTCAGGAAGAAGGTTCGCTTTCGTGCGGAAAGCGGCACCGTATTCAGGATCACCGATCAGTGGATGGCCGATATGGGCCATGTGAACGCGGATTTGATGCGTGCGTCCGGTTTCCAGCTGGCACTCCACCATGGAGGCAAGGCAGGTCGCATCCGGCTTTTCATGATAGCGCTCGACCACATCGTAATGGGTAATGGCCTCGCGTGAATCACTGGCATCTTCATGCCTCACTGCCCGTTTTGTGCGATCCGCTCCGCGTCCCAAAGGCGCATCGATCGTACCCCGCAACGTCTTCGGGCGGCCCCAGACGATCGCCTTATAGGCCCGCTCCAGAGGCCCCGTACGGCCATGATCTGCGAACTGCGCGGCAAGATGCCGGTGCGCGTTATCGTTCTTGGCCACCACCATCACGCCGCTGGTTTCCTTGTCCAGACGGTGAACGATGCCGGGGCGCTTCACGCCGCCGATACCGGAAAGGCTGTCGCCGCAGTGATGGATCAGCGCATTGACCAGCGTCCCCGTCCAGTTACCGGCACCCGGATGAACGACGAGACCGGCTGGCTTGATGAGCACGATCAGGTCGTCGTCTTCGTATTCTACATCCAGCGGAATATCCTCACCCTTGGGCTCTGGGTCTTCCGGCTCCGGCATGGTGATTTCGATTTTGTCGCCGACGCGCACCTTTTTCTTCGGCTCGGTCACTGCTTGACCATTGACGAAAACAGCACCCTGCTCGATCAGCGCCTTGATGCGGCTGCGGGAAAGATCGCTGCCCACTTCGGCAGCCAGCCATGCGTCCAGACGCCCTTCGGCATCCTCGCCAGCAATCAGGACTTTCCTTGCGTCTCCGCCTTGTTTAAAGGGGTCGTTCATTCTTATTTTTCCGATCAATCAGCAATGCCAAGGAACCCGATGACGCAGATCGAGCAAGACGAACAGGAAGACAAGCCGTTAGACCCGGCCATGGAAAAAGTTCGCCGCAAGATGATCCGTTTGCAGATCGTGTCTGGCTCCGTGATGTTTATCAGCCTTATGGCTGTCTTCGGCGCCGTTGTCTACAAGGCGATGGGTCCGTCCAGAACCGCAACCTCCAGCGCCACCAGCACGAGCCAAGTGCCGTCGGATGGACCGGTCGCGGCAACGGCCAGCCTGCCGCAAGGCTTCACCATCGATAATGTTTCCTTCGCAAACGGCGACATGCTGTTCTACGGTCGCCTCGCCAATGGCACGCGCAAGGCGCTGGTCTTCAACGTGCAGGCAGGCCGCTTCGTCGCCGATGTCACTATCGATGCAAAATGATCTGCCATTGCTGCCCGGTGGTCTGACACCTATCGCGATAACGGACGCGGACGATCCTCGGATTGCTCCGTTTCGAGATATACGCGAGCGAGATCTCACCGGCAGGCATGGCAAATTCATCGTCGAAGGCACCGTCGTTCTGCGTATGCTGGCTGCAGCTCACCAGAGGGGCCAGGACTTTAAGGCTGAATGCATCCTGATCCTCAAAAACCGTCTCGCCGGTGTCGCGGATATTCTCGCTGAGTTTCCGCCAGACGTTCCAGTCTATGTGGCGGAAGCCAATGTGCTGGACACCATCGTCGGCTTCCATCTGCATCGCGGCATTCTGGCGCTTGGCGCGCGCGTCGGCTCGAACGACATGCGCGAGACGATAAGACGCCTGCCCTCGAGCTCGCTGGTTGTCGCCGGATGCGGCCTTTCCAACCACGATAATATGGGCGCGATGTTCCGTAACGCCGCCGCCTTTCTTGCAGATGCAATATTCCTCGACGCGACCTGCTGCGATCCTCTGTATCGAAAAGCACTGCGTGTTTCGGTGGGCTCGGTACTGTCCGTCCCGTACCATCGCGCTGGCAGCGCGCTGGAGATGCTCGAAACGCTGGCTTCGGAAGGCTTCGATATCTGGAGCCTTTCCCCTGCTGGAAAAACAGAAATCCGCCAGATACCGCCCTCGCCGCGCATGGCGCTGGTCATCGGCACGGAGGGCGATGGTCTACCGCCCGACGTACTTTCCCGTTTTCATGCAGCCCGCATCGCGCAGTCTCCCCAGCTTGATAGCCTCAATGCCGGCACCGCCTCCGGCCTTGCGCTCTATCAAATGGCCGCCGCAATGGGCCGCCTTTAACATCGGGTTAATAGCTCGCTTTTGAATTAACCTTGTCTCAAAACCCGACATTAAGATTTACGATTTACTAATTCGCGGAACGAAAGGTTTCTGCGATGCGTAGCGTTTTTGTCGCTGTTTTTCTTTTATTCGTTCTGGCCGGATGTGCGACTGCCCCCTCGCAGATCACCAATGCCTGCGCGATTTTCGAGCAACGCGACGGCCTGTTCAACAACTGGCGCAAGGATGCTCAGGCAGCCCAGAGGGAATTCGGCGTCCCGGTTCCAGTGATGATGGCGACCATCTACACTGAATCGAGCTTCCAGCCCTACGCCCGCCCGCCCCGCACAAAGCTCCTCGGCTTCATTCCCTGGAAACGCAGATCCACGGCTTACGGTTACGCGCAGGCTCTCGACGGCACATGGGAGCGCTATCAGCGTGAAACCGGGCGCTGGAGCGCCAGCCGTACCGACTTCACCGACGCCATCCACTTCGTGGGATGGTACCACTCCACTAGCAACAAACAGAACGGCATCGCACTGAACGACCCGTACAATCTCTACCTGGCCTACTATTCTGGCCACGGCGGCTATGCGAGAGGCGACTGGAAAACCAATACGGCTATCCAGAGAGCGGCACGACGCTCTGCCAATATGGCTATTCGTTATGAGGCACAGCTGCGGGATTGTGGGTATTGATCGAGCGCTGAAGAACGACCCCTCACCTGAAAAATCTATGACTTAGCCAAAGCTAAGATCATGATTTTTCTTCCTCTCCCACAAGGGTAGAGGTAAAACCAGCCGCACCGCCTCAGCATATTTTCCAGCGTTGATTTTAAGGGGATGAGGGTGCCGCGCCTGTCCTCTCCCCCCTATGGGAGAGGATAGAAAATCTCGATCTTAGCGATAGCTAAGTCCTAGATTTTCTTGGTGAGGGGTTCGACCTCACTCACATATACGGCGTCAAAAACGCCCTTGCGGCCTCGATCTCATTCGACCTTATCTCATGGCCACCGGGATGCCACTCTAGCTGTACTTCCCCACCTTGCGCCTTGAAGTATTCCGCAAGAGCATTGGTCAACGGCACCGGTGAAATCGGATCACGCTCGCCCGCGGTCATCAATATCCGGCGCGAGGCTGGCGCAGGTGCCGCCTTCGGCTCGAAGGGAATAAGCGGATGCATGACAACCGCCGCATCGAAGAGATCGGGGAACTCGATCATGACGTTGGCGAGAATGTTTGCGCCGTTCGAGAAGCCGAGACCGACCACGAGCCCAGCCTCGTAATAATCGCGATTGGCCGCTACGAAGTCCGCCATATGCTTCGTGGCGCGTCCCAGATCATCGAGATCATAAACGCCCTCGGCCTTGCGGCGGAAAAACCGTGCCGCGCCGAATTCGGACACATCGCCGCGCGGTGAAATCACCGTCGCATTTGGTAAAAGGCGAGAGCCGAAATCGAAGAACTGGTTCTCATCGCCGCCCGTCCCGTGGAAAACGAAAAAGATCGGCTGACCGGGCGCACCCTCGCGTACCTTGTGTACGTAATTATCCTTGCTCATAAAAAATCTCCCTGGAAGACGCTGGCGATACGCATCGCCAGACGCCTCCGTAATATGCTTTAAGACTTCGCTGCGCCGTCCAGCGGCTCAAGATGCTGTTCGAGGAACGGACGCAGATGCGCGTGCTGTTCCGGCAGCTTCAAGGCCTCGCCGAGATGCGCCGTATCCTCGTCCCGGTCGAAGCCAGGTTCGTTGGTGGCGACTTCGAACAGGACACCGCCCGGAGTGCGGAAATATATCGCCCAGAAGTAATCGCGGTCGATGACAGGCGTAACCTGATATCCAGTGTCCATCAGCGCTTTACGCACTTCCAACTGCTTTTCACGGTTGTCGACAGCAAAGGCGATGTGATGCACGGAACCAGCGCCGAGGCGCGCACCGGAGATATTCGGCATGGTTTCGATATCGATGACATCCGCGCCATTGCCGCCGGGAATACCCAGCCTCACGACACCGTCCTGTCGGTCGATCTCCTGATAACCCATGAACTTCAAAAGCTCTGCCGTTGCACCCTCATCGCGCAATCTTAACGAGGCACCCTGAAAGCCGTGAATGGCCTGATCCTGCCCGACGCCGTTGCCGACCCATTGAGGGCGTCCGTCGTCTTTGACTTCGACAAGCGCAAAACCATCGCCATCCGGTCCTGCAAAGTGCAGTCGCTTGTTGCCGAAAGCATCATCGGTTTTCAAACCTTCGACATTCGCTTTGGCAAGCCGTTCCTGCCAGTAACCAAGCGAGCCTTCAGGAACGGAAAACAGTGTCGTTCCGACCTCGCCCGTACCGGGACGACCGCGTGCAATATGCGGAAACGGGAAGTAGGTCATGACTGAGCCGGGCGTGCCGACCTCATCGCCGTAATAAAGATGGTAGACATCCGGCGCGTCGAAGTTGACGGTCTTTTTTACCCGGCGCAGGCCGAGCGTATCCGTGAAGAAATGATTGTTACCGCTGGCGCTCGCTGCCATGGACGTGACGTGGTGCAAACCCTTGATCTGGTTCAACATGATAAACCCCATTTGCTCACGAGGCATTCGAAGGAATGCGCTCCGTGTTTCGTGGGCTCAACATGGGGTAGATCAGCCGATAGGCATAGACTGAACGATCAGAACGGATCGTTCTGAATTTTGAAACGGTGATCAGTGATCGTCGTTTGCACCTTTAACCCAGTAGCCAGCGGAATGAACGCAGGTCTTGGGCAGCTTTACATCATCGGCCAGCATCTTCTTCACCGCGCGCGCCTCGGTCTTTTCGCAGCCGACGAAAACATGCAGACCTTCATGCGACGGCCAGATGTGCTGGCGCAACGCGTTCTCGATCAATCCAGCGGCCCCCGCATGTGCGCCTTGGCGGTATAGCCAGTGCCACTGTACGTCGGCTTTGGATTCGATCTCCTGCCGTTCTGCATCATTGTCGATTTCCGCATAAACCGTCAGCATCTTGCCTGCTGGAAGCTCCTTGGTCATGCGTAGCATCACGGGAAGCGCTGTTTCATCGCCTGCGAAAACATAGCTTTCCGCGTCCGCCAGCACGCCACCCGGCCCGACGATGCCGACGATATCACCTGCTTTCGCGGTCGCGCCGAAATGGGCTCCGGGCATATTGTCACCCTCATGCATGACGAAATCGATCTCGATTTCACCGCGGGGGATGTTGCCGGAGCGGATCGTGTAGACCCGCCGTGTCAGGGCATCCTTGCCTTCGGGCCAGATGATCGCGCCATTCTTTGAAAGATGTGGCCACACCGGCGCGCGCGCCTGATCGGGTACGATGAGAATGCGCACATGCAGGCCACCCGTCATCAGGCGCTCGATGCCCTTTTCTATGGCGATCACCACGCGGCGCATACGCGGCGTCAGATTGAAGGCGCGGACGACCCGACCTGTGAACAGGTTGGGCAGCTCGCGCATATCGGCACCGTGGCCTTCCCAAAGGAAATCGAGCTTTGTTTCGCCTGAAAACTCGATGATATGTTCTGCCACCATCGCCTTGACGGACATCAGAATGTTTTCAGAAATGCAGTTGATGCTGGCAGCGAACCGGCCTTCGTCGGCGCTGAGCGTGCCGTTACCATAATCAGCCTGAAAATGAACGGAGGAGCCGCTGCGGGTCATGTCCATATGCTCGGCAAAATGCTCGTGAAAAGCATCGAGAATGGCGTGCGGATCGGGCAAAGCGACAGAGGTCTGGGCAGACAGAAGAGACACCGGCATAAATCCTTCGTATTTTAGTCCGGTTATCTTTTAGATCAGCATTTGCGAAAACGCAAAGCCGATTTATGGCCTGCAACGCTTAAACTTCGTCTGGCAATTGCCAGTCTATCGGCTCTTTGCCATGCGAAACGAGGAATGCATTCGCTTTCGAAAAATGATGATTACCGAAAAAGCCGTTATGGGCGGAAAGCGGGGAAGGGTGCACCGATTTCAGCACGAGATGCTTGTTCTGATCGACGAAAGCAGCCTTCTTTTGCGCGTATGAACCCCAAAGCAAAAAGACGACATGCTCGCATTCCTCGTTCACAGCGCGGATGACCGAGTCGGTGAATTTTTCCCAACCCTGCCCCTGATGCGAGGCGGCCCGGGATTCCTCCACGGTCAGGACGCTGTTGAGCAACAAAACGCCCTGTTTCGCCCAGCTTTCAAGAAAACCGTGTTTGACAGGATGGACGCCGAGATCGCTCTGCAATTCCTTGTAGATATTGACGAGCGACGGCGGGATGCGGATGCCGGGTCTTACAGAAAAGCAGAGGCCGTGCGCTTGCCCTAGACCGTGATAGGGGTCTTGCCCCAGAATGACGACCTTGACCTCATCGAGCGGGGTCAGATCGAGAGCGCGAAAATATTCGCTGCCCTTTGGGAAAATCTGCTTGCCCGCAGTTTTCTCGGCAAGCAGAAAATCTTTCAGCTTCTTCATGTAGGGGCTGTCGAACTCGGCGGATAAAGTGTGTTTCCAGCTGTCTTCGAGTTTGACGCCTGCCTCTGTCATGGGAGCCTTCCAGGTTGGGCGGCCCGCTTAACTGAAACGATTGCCGCGCTGAAGCACTTCGATCTTGTAGCCATCCGGATCGCAGATGAAGAAATATTTCGCGAACGGAGCACCCTTGTAGTCCGCCTCGATGATCTTGCCAACCGAAAGGCCAAGCCCCGACAGACGCTCATGCTCGGCATCGACATTCTCGACGCTGACGGCGAGATGGCCGTAGCCATCTCCAAGCGCGTAAGGAACTTCGCGACCCTTGTTGACGGTCAATTCAAGCTCGAAATCGCCTTCGGCGTTGCTCATGTAAATCAGCGTGAAGTTTTCGAACTCGGCGCGCTCCGCGATCTCAAGTCCGAAAGCCTGTCTGTAGAATTCCACCGAACGCTTCTCGTCCAGCACCCGGACCATCGAGTGAATCAATTTGGCCATGGTGATTTCCCTTTATTCCTGTCGCAGCGCGGTTCTGCCGGGCTTCGGGGCAGGCAGATAAAGGTAGAACGTTCGGGTTTCAACCCCTTGGCGATTTTCGCGTCATACTCTCCATTCGGTTCACAGGGTCAACGCTTCACGCTTGCCCCTATCCTGAGCAGCAAACTCATGATACCGGCAAGACATGCGCGTCTTCTATCTCTGCATTGGCTGGCTCATGGTCGCCACCGGCATCGTCGGGGCTTTTCTGCCTGTCTTGCCGACAACGCCTTTTCTGCTGATTGCGCTCTGGTGCTTTTCGAAGTCCTCACCGAAGCTTGAAGCATGGCTTCTCTCGCACCCGAAATTCGGACCTTCATTGCGAAACTGGCGCGACCACGGCGCGATCCCTCGACGCGCCAAAATCGCTGCGGTGTCTTTGATGACAATAAGTTACGCGATTTTCTGGTTCGGCACCGAACCATCCACAACAAGCGCGACAATCGTCGCAGCCGTCATGATGGGCGCCGCCCTTTTCGTTTCAACGCGTCCAGAACCGAAAGCCTGATCCGAAACCTGCCTACCGATGCCGGGATTGCGGCAGCACGTAAGCGATATGGTTGGCTGGCAAACGCCCCACAGTGCCACCAATACCGTAGACCCTCGCAATCGTCTCATCGTTGATGGTTTCAAGCGCAGGCCCGCAGGCTGTGATCTGGCCGCGATGCATGACAATAAGTTGATCGGCAAATTCCGCCGCCAGATTGAGATCGTGCAGGATGGCAAGCACCGTGCCGCCAGCCGCAGCGAAATCCCGTGCCGTCTCCAGAACGGAAATCTGGTGTCCGAGATCGAGGCTCGACGTCGGTTCGTCCAGCAGCAGAGCCCGGCTTTCGCCATTCTCGACGGGATACGGAACCTGCGCCAAAGTGCGCGCAAATTGCACACGCTGCTGCTCTCCTCCCGAAAGCATGTTGTATGCGCGCGCCTCGAAGCCACCCAAGCCCACTTTTGCCAGAGCGCGCCTTGCCTGCTCCTCCGGTACGCGGGAACCCTGCGCCACCGCTCCCATCCGCACGATTTCAAGCGCCGTGAACGGGAAAGCCAGCACTGTGCTTTGCGGCAGGACCGCGCGAACCCGCGCCAGCTTCAGAGGTTTGAACAGGGAAAGTTCGACGTTGCCATATGAAACCGAACCCGTATCGGCTTTTATCTCACCGGACAGTACCTTCATCAGTGTCGACTTACCGGCACCGTTTGGGCCGATGATGACACTGAAGGTTCCGGGCTGGAGCGTGACTGAAACATCGTCCAGCAGATGACGACATGAGCGAACCACCGCGATATTCCTGGCGCAAATCATGCGGCATTCCTCAAGTCCAGACCGTTCCCCTTGCCAAGCAACAGAAACAGGAACACCGGAGCGCCGATGAGAGCGGTCACGACACCGATCGGCAGTTCCGCAGGTGCGGCGACGGTGCGGGCGAAACTGTCCGCAAGCAGCAGAAGTGCCGCTCCACCGATGGCAGAAGCAGGAAGAAGGAAGCGGTGGGACGAGCCGATCACCAAACGCAACAGATGCGGCACGACGATACCGATGAAACCTATCGAACCCGCAGCAGCGACGCTCGCACCACATGCAGCAGCAACCACCAGAATGACGATGCGCTTCAGGCGTTGCACAGGAATGCCCATGTGAAACGCCGCCGCATCGCCGAGGATCAACGCATCCAGTCCCTTCGATACGAAAGGAATGCTGACGAGAATGGCAAGGATGAAAGGCAGCGTGCTAAGCATCTTCATGGGCGTTGCGCCGCCCAGTGAGCCAAGGCTCCAGAAGGTGATGTCGCGCAAGGCCCGGTCATCAGCCATGAAAATCATCAGGCCCATCAAGGCGGCACTCAGCGCCCCAACGGCGATGCCCGCAAGGATAAGGACAGTCGTGGAGGTGGCGCCGTTTCTGGTCGCGATCAGATAGAGAAGAAACGTATTGATGAGCCCGCCCGCAAAAGCCATCAGCGGCAGGAATTGAACTCCGAAAAACAGGGATAGCGGCGCGAGGATGCCGTTGCCCAAGGCAAGTGCCGCCACGGCAAAAAGTGCCGCGCCGGACGTTACGCCGACAATGCCGGGATCGGCCAGCGGGTTGCGGAAAAGCCCCTGCATCATCGCACCTGCAACGGCAAGCCCTGCCCCGATCATCAGCCCAAGCCCGGTACGCGGCAAGCGAACGGCTTCCAGAATCACGCGGTCACGTGTTTCCATGACGTCCGAATGGCCGGTGAAGTAGAGCCAGAGTTCCGACAGACCCACGCCTGTCGGCCCGCTTCCCAGCGACACCAGACAGGCGAGAAGGAGAATGAAGCAGAGCGCGATGAGCGTTATGACGCCCTTGCGCGAGCGGTCTCCCGGCACGTGGATTGTCACGGCGCTCATCGACATGGCTTTCACGGCTTGATGGTCTCCGGGTAGAGCCTTGCGGCAAGTTCACGTCCGGCAGCGGGCGTGCGCGGGCCGAAGCCGATCAGATACAGGCCGTCCATGCTGATCAGCGACTTCGACGCCGCAGCCGGCGTCGACTGAAACGCAGGAAACGCAAAGACCTCAGCCGAGCCGGTCGCGTGACCGCCCCTCTCCATGGTGAGAATGACGTCCGGCGCCGCTGCAATGACAGCCTCATCGGTCAAAGGCTTATAGCCGGTAATTTCAGCGGCAGCGTTGATTCCACCTGCCATCTCGATGATCGCTGCTGCTTCCGTATCCTTGCCAGCCGCCATGATGCGCCCCCCGGCCATGGAGAGCACGAACAGCACGCGCTTCTTCTTCTCACCGACGGCGGCAACGTCCTGCGCGAGCTTTTCGAGATCGGCATCGACCTGCACTGCAAGCGCCTGCGCGTTGTCTTCAAGCCCGACGGCAGCACCGACATCGGTGATTTTCTTGGCAATGGCGCTACCTTGCGGGGGCGTATCCACCGTTACCATCGGCACTTCGCTTGCCTTGAGTATTCCGATCACATCCGCAGGGCCCGCGCCGTCTTCGGAAAGAATGAGGTCGGGCTTCTGCGACAGGATGCCTTCGGAAGACAGCGCGCGCATATAGCCGACATCCGGCTTGGACAGTGCTTCAGCGGGAAAGCTGCTGGTCGAGTCACGCGCAACGATGCGGTCGCCTGCGCCAAGCGCATAGAGGATTTCCGTCACCGTTCCGCCCAGCGCAACGATCCGTTTTGCTTGCGGGTTGCCCTTGTCGGACGCGAGGACCGAGACTGGAGAAAGCGCCAGCGCGACCGGAAGGAGAGCGCCGAAAGCAAAAGAGCGGAATGACATCGACATGGAGTGCAACCTTAGAAATTAAAGCCGCGTCGGGCTTCGACGCTTGCATATAACTTGAGTTATTTGCACATCTTTATAGGCCGCACAATCGATAAGTGGAGTATAATTGTTATCTTTCGCTTTTCCCTCTTTTCAATTTAGCGTGCGCTCAATATCCTGACTGCAACACACAAGTTAAAGGAGATGAGTAATGTTTATCGCAATGAACCGTTTTCGCGTTGTTCCGGGGTTTGAGGAAGCCTTTGAAACCATCTGGCGCGAGCGTAAGCGCCACCTGAGCGAAATGCCCGGCTATCTGGAATTCCACATGTTGAAAGGTGCCAAAGCGGAAGATCATACGCTCTATGCATCACACACCGTATGGGCCACCAAGGAAGACTTCACCGCCTGGACCAAGTCCGAGCAGTTCCGCGCCGCACACGCCAATGCGGGTAACAATCGCGGCAAGGTCGAATATCTTTCCGGCCCGCATTTCGAAGGCTTCGACGTCATCATCCACGAAGACAAGAACGGTGAAGACCGTCCGGTAGCGGCGTAAAGACCACGATGACACAGCTTGCTGAGAAGACAGACGACCGCCGCGCCCGTGCAGAAGCCGCGTTGGCGGAAAAGCCGGATGGCGTCGTTGAAGCCATCGCTGCCAAGGCCGAGGTGACGCCTGCGGAAATTCTGACGCTGCTGCCGCAGGGTGCAGCCGTTTCTGCACCGCCTGAGAAGTTCAACGATATCTGGAACGAGCTTCGTGGCTGGGGCGAGGTGCTGATGATCGTCCAGACGCCTGATATCGTCTTCGAGGTTCCAGGCCACCTGCCGGAAGGAACGGAAGGTCACGGCTGGTTCAACATTCATGGCGATAGCCCCATCGGCGGTCACATAAAGAAAGACAACTGCACCTCTATCGTGTTCGTCGATCGCGGTTTTCACGGTCGCCGGTCTCTTTCGGTTTGGTTCATGAATGCGGCTGGTTACGCCATGTTCAAGCTCTTCGTTCGCCGCGACGAAAACAAGGAACTTCTGGCCGATCAGCTGGCGAAGTTCGAAGCACTGCGCGACAGCTTCATCGCCTGAAGCCTGTCGCCCGTATAAGCCGTTGCGCGCCTTTCGCCCGCAGCGGCTTTTCGCTGCGCTGATGTCTCTCGCTTTGAACAGCGAATGTCGCTTCCGGCATGTCACGCGCACGGCCCAATATTTTATGAATTCAACACATTGATCGGGAACATAAATATTGCCTGTTGAGGAGGCTTTGCGTGTGTGAACGCCTGCGCTATAGGCCTTTTGAAACACCGTGAGCCAGAAGCACCGCGAGGAAGACCAATGACGACCTATGTATTGACCGTAGCCTGTAAATCGACGCGCGGCATCGTTGCCGCCATATCAGGCTATCTGGCCGAGAAGGGTTGCAATATCGTCGATTCGTCTCAGTTCGACGATCTGGAAACCGGCAAGTTCTTCATGCGTGTCTCCTTCATCTCGGAAGAAGGCGTATCGCTTGCAGAAATCAAGGAAGGCTTCAATCCCGTCGCAGAAAGCTTTAAGATGGAGGCCGACATCTTCAACGATGGCGAGCGCACCAAGACGCTGCTGATGGTCTCCCGTTTCGGCCACTGCCTCAACGACCTGCTCTACCGCTGGAAGATCGGCGCATTGCCCATCGACATCGTCGGCGTCGTGTCCAACCATTTCGATTACCAGAAGGTCGTCGTCAACCACGACATTCCCTTCCACCACATCAAGGTGACGAAGGAAAACAAGCAGAAGGCAGAAGCACAGCTACTGGATCTGATCGATAGCACTGGCACCGAGCTTGTCGTACTGGCGCGTTACATGCAGGTTCTGTCTGACGATATGTGCCGCAAGATGTCTGGTCGTATCATCAACATCCATCACTCCTTCCTGCCGAGCTTCAAAGGTGCGAACCCCTACAAGCAGGCCTATGAGCGTGGCGTAAAGCTCATCGGCGCAACAGCCCACTACGTCACTGCCGATCTGGACGAAGGCCCGATCATCGAACAGGACACGGTCCGCGTCACACACGCGCAGTCCGCCGAGGACTATGTGTCGCTGGGCCGCGATGTGGAAAGCCAGGTACTGGCCCGCGCCATTCACGCCCACATCCACCACCGCACCTTCATCAACGGCAACCGCACCGTCGTCTTCCCCCCAAGCCCGGGTAGTTATGCCTCCGAGCGCATGGGCTGATCACCAGAGCGCTTGGCCCGACAAATCAAAGATTATTTTTGATAGGTGGCAACTTGCCGGTTCCGGCGCCGTTTGCACTGCGTCGTCAAACTCAAGAGGCTTCCCTCATGAAAAAGCTGATTATGACAGGTGCTGCGGTACTCATCGCGGGAACTGCGTTCGCGCAACAGCCACCACCCCCTCCGCCGCCGCCCGCTCCTGCTGATGGCGCAGCGATGCCGGACGCTCCTCCTCCGCCGCCACCGCCCGGTCCTGGCGGACCAAGGGAAGCAGGAATGCGGGATTGGGGTCCGCGCGGTCATAGACCACCACCTCCTCCACCGTCAAAGGGCGCTCACTTCCGCCTTGAACAGGGTGAAACCAAGATCGACATCAAATGCGCTGACGAAGAGCCAATGAAGGCCTGTGCGGAAATCATGATGCAGTTGATCGACAAGATGAACGAATAGTTTTTTGCGTATCGGGAGCGGCGCTATTGCGCCGCTCAGGGAAAGCGGATCGTCGCCTTTAGCCCGCGTCCGCCTTCTCCGTCCTCCATCAACAATTGTGCTTTAAACAGGGCGGCGATTTCCTCGACAATTGCGAGACCAAGCCCCGCGCCGGGTGAGACATTTCCATCTCCCCGCGCAAAGCGCTGGCGAACGACCGAACGATTTTCCGGTGGAATGCCGGGACCGTTGTCTTCGACTTCCAGACAGGGCGAGCCGTTCAGGCTCCTAACGCGCACGGTGATTTCGCAACCCCGCCCGGCATAGGCAATAGCGTTGCTGATGAGGTTTCCAAGAAGCTCCCGCAGCAGCAACGGCTCGGCATCCACCATCACCGGATCGATCTCCTCGAATCCGAGATCGATGTCGGCTTCCGCAGCACTCGGCACATAATCAGCGGTGACGGATTGAGCGAGCGATGAAAGATCGACGGAAACGAGGCTCTGTTTTTCGCTTGATCCCGCCGCATCGATGTTCGCCATGCGCAAAAGCTGCGCCAGAATATGCT
>JAAIGE0100034259.1_pt1 | contig 24656 bp, 25 predicted proteins | sample 6487951 | NCBI WGS metagenome assembly JAAIGE01 (sample SAMN13974128, study PRJNA590717) | phyllosphere metagenome | biome: tomato field; feature: multiple bacterial spot infested tomato fields; material: tomato leaves; isolation source: leaves from tomato fields | host: Solanum lycopersicum ...
TCACGGCTGGCTGGCGATCAAGTTCGCGGCCGATGATGAATTTCTGCAGATTGCCGCCCGATAGCGCCGATGCTTCCGGATCGTCACCGGATTTACGCACGTCCATGGCCTGCGAGATACGCTGCGCTGCGCGCTTCACGGCTCCGAAATGCAGCAAGCCGCTTTTACCGGCAAAGGTGCGATCGGTGTGATGGCGAGCGAGCAGAAGGTTCTCGGATAGCGTCATCCGTGGCGCGGCAGCGTGGCCGAGACGCTCCTCGGGAACGAATGCGGCGCCCAGCCGGCGGCGCTCCGATATACCGATCCGGCCAGCCGGTCTGCTGCGGATGCTGACGGTCTCGGCCTGATCCTGCAGCACCTCGCCCGAGATCGCCTCGAAGAGCTCGCTCTGGCCGTTCCCTGCCACCCCGGCAATGCCGATCAACTCGCCGCCGCGAACGCTCAAGGAGACATTCTTCAGCGCCGTGGCGAAGGGGTTGGCCGGCTTGCGGCTGAGATTGCGAACCACCAGTCGCGGCTCGCCGGCCGTCGTGCCCTCGCCTCGGCTGGCAATCTTCACATCGGCTCCGACCATCATGCGGGCCAGGGACTCCGTTCGCCGGCAAAATGGGGATCCACTGCTAAACCGTATCCCCCCCGGGGCTTGGCGTTTTCGACCCCTCTCCAAGGGGGAAAGTGCGTGATGGCGGAAACGCCTGACCGCAGGCCGAACCCGTGGCTTTTGGGGGTTGTTGGCGACAGACTCCGTAGCTCAGCTGGATAGAGAAGCCGCCTTCTAAGCGGCTGATTGCAGGCTCCGCCGGACCCATTTCCCTCTACGCGGAGCAGCCGCTTGACCGGCGGCTAGGCCCAACTCGGACGGCACTCGGACGGCCGAAACCGCGCCACAGGGCGCTCGGACGGCGGCGGGTGGCGTTAGGGGCGTTGCCGGCGCCGGCACGAGCTGACACCCTGGCGGCATGAGCGACGCGCCCCTCTACCCCTCGCAGGACGGCCCCGGCGCCGGGCGCGTCGTCGAGATCGTGGTCCGCGTGATGGTCGGCGCGGACCGCTCGACGGTCGTCGTCCGCCGCGGCGGGGAGCCGGTCCTGCTGCACGAGGTCCGCGACCACGGGACGGAGGCGGAAGGCCTGGGCGCGGTCGTCGAGGCCGCTGTGCGGGAAGGCGTTAGGCTTGCCAAATAGTGAACGTCGATTCTTGAGCGATGCGTAAAGTTTTAAGAATTCGATTCAGGTAAATGCGACCGGCTTACAAGCATCGTGCCCCCATCGAGAGACAGGGGGAGAGAACCATGCGCCTGTACCACTTCACTTCCCTGGGACACCTTCCGGTCATCCTTGCTACCGGAGGGCTGTGGCGGGGCGAGGTCCCCGTTGGCGATGGGAGCCGGACCCTGCGGGCCACCTGGTTCACGACGGACCCGGACCCCCGTGGCCACGGCCTTGACGGAAGCGCCGCCGACAAGCGGGTGGTGCGCATCACGGTCATCATTCCGTCGAGCGACCGTGGCCTCAAGCATTGGCTCAAGTTCACCCGGACCTCGTTCGGCAGGCTGGCCGATGTGTGCGTCAAGCAGCTCGTTCGCACGGGAGGCGGCAAGCGCAAGGCGGAGACCTGGTACATCTACCCGGATCAGATCCCGCCGACGGAATTCCGCGCCATCGAGATCCGCAGATCCGATGGGACCTACACCCACATAGAGCCGGATGACTTGGCAGCGTCGGTCGCTCACGAGGGACTGGAAGAGGCAGTGCGTGCGGACTTCAGCGAAATGCGCGCCCGCATGCCCTCCCGCGCCGCCTAACTGGCGTCGGCCTTCCCGACCGCCGCTCGGCATCTCACCGGGCGTAGCGGGCACCCAAACTCGCCAGACGGATGCGACCAGCCGTGTGGCATGGTGCCCACAACAGAAACAGGAGAGCACGATGCAGAGGACTATGCTGAAGGGCATGACCGAGGCCGAGATGGCCAAGCACATCGCCCAGGGCATCGAGAACCGCCTCGTCATCGAGGCGGCGCCTGACCCGGAGGCCAAGCTGGCCGAGATCATCGACCTCGGCGACTTCGTTTATGCCGTCTGGGTCGAGACGGACAAGCGGAAGCCGAAGATCTCTGGCCACGCACTCGCCCTGTTGAAGGGGCGCCCCTTAATGCAGTCCATGATCGACAGCGGTTCGAGTGCTCCTATGGCACACATCACAATCATGCTCGACAACCACTCGTCCGCGTACGGCGCTTGCGCCCGGTACGGCGACGAGGCCGAGTTTGAGGCATCCTAACCGGCCTTCGCCTTCCCCGCCCGCCGCTCGGCATCCCGCCGGGCGTAGCGGGCCCGGAGCTCGGCGGCATCGTGGGGCGGCCCTTCCTGACAGGGGGGCCGCCCCGCGCAGCATTTGGGCGAACCGCGGCGCGAGGACGGCGACCGGGCGGAGCGGCCTCACGATTCCCTCCCCATCAGCAGGGCCGCCAGGCGCTCGACATGCGTGCCCCAAGGCCGAGCTCGTAGCCGGTCTTCACGTAGCGGGGCATCTGCTCGTGGAGCATGTCGCTGTCGTCGTCGACGATGGCGTAGGTGGGGACGCCCGGGTGGACCACGAGCCAGTCCCGGATCTGCTTCCCGCGGGGCCGGTCCTCGTAGCCGCGTCCGTCGCTCTCGACTTGGTCCCGGGTGCGCCAGTCCCGATGGAAGCGCCCCCGAAACCCGAGGCGGCGGAGATGCGCCCGGCATCCGTCAGGACCGCGGTACGGGCCGAGCCGCCAGGTTGACGAGACGACCTGGCAGCGCGTGTGGGCCCACAAAGCGTTCAGGTTCGCCATCGCGTCCGGGTCACCACCGGGACGGTGAAGACCCGACCGCCGATGGCAGCGGCGTTTTCGAGGAAGAGGTTGTAGACGCGCACCGCCTCGTCGACGGCCACGCCCCCGGACGGCGTCAGGACGATGTCGGACCTGGAGCTGAAGACGATGCGCGTCTCGAACCGCTGCTCGCGCGGCGGAGCGGGCTCATCCTCGGCGACTTCCAGCGCGAGAGAGCCAACGAACCCGTCGATGCTGCCCTGTATCCAAGCGTTGACCTGATCCCTTGGCACCGTCGTGAACCAGTCGGGGCTGGGAACGCGAGTGGTGGAGGTAGCCACGGCGCCGTCGGCGCGCTGCGCCGAGAGGTCGAGGACGGCCTCGTCGGCTCGGTCAAGCATGAGGCTGAACCGATAGCCAGTCTTATCGAAGAGGGCATGTTCCGCCTCGACGAGCGCCTTCCGAACAAAACGCTCGTCCGGCACTTGAATGATCCTGCCCATGTCCGTCCCCGCAAATCCGCCACTCTGGGAAGGCTACCGATTCGCGATGCGAGGGACCTACGGGGTCGCCGGAGGGGAGCTTGACGGCAGGTTAATGTCGTCCTACAAAGACATTACGATGACGGCAGAGCCGCGTTTACGACGAGCGAGATCGACAATGGCCGCTGCCACCGCTTACGACCGCCCCTCTATATTCCGCGACGCTTGGGCCCGCGCCCGCCAGGCCGCCGCGCAGGCTGCCGAAAGCGTCCGCCTGCATATTGGCGCCGGCATGCGCGCCGCCTGGGCCTGCGCCAAGGCCGCCCTCGTGGCACCGGCGAAGCCCGCCGCGCCCGCACCGGCCGGCCCGGTTCAGCTTGACCTCGTCGAGTATATCGCCGCGCTCCCGCCGGTTCCCCCAGCTCCGCGCCGATTCGAGATGGGCGCGTACACGACCACCACCGTCCCCGGCGCCGACGGCGAGGACGACGTGACCGTGACGCTGACTTTCGCCGACGGCACGGTGCGTACGCTAGGGACGGTCGAGATCTACTCCGAGGACTACGACGGGCCGAAAGCCGTCCTGCAGGAGGCCCTGCGCGTCATTGAGGAGGACCGCGAGGCCAGGGCCCTGCCGATTGTCCCGCAGCCTGAGCCCGCGCAGGTGTCCGAGCCGGCGCCCCAGGTGTAGCCGGTCTCCCCCATGGGCGACCGCCTCGCCGAGCTCGCTCGGGAGCGCGATGAGTGCCGCGCCGAGTGGCAGGAGTGCCGGCGCGAGCGTATCGCCATCGTCAACGGCGAGATGGAGGGCGACGCCGGTATCGCTTGGACCCAAAAAGAGCGCGCCGAAGCGCGCTTCGACGCCGCCGTCGAGCGATATGAGGAGGCCTATCAGGACGAGTGGTACCGCACCTCTCTAGCTGCCTAAGAGCGACGCTGCCTTCTCTCCCTTCAGACGCCGGCGGGGGAGCGGGGAGCGCCGACGAGCACTCCGTCGTCACGGATTCCCGGGCGGCTTGACGAGCGAGATCACGACAATGACCAAGCGCAACGCAGTTCGGGTCGTGGAAGACGACCCCACCATCGCCGACGGCCTGTCCCCCGAGGCGTGCCGGGCCGTCGAGGCCAACCTATCGACCGGGGCGGCCAGTCTCCTGGCCCGGCTCAGGGCCAGCGTCGAGGACTACGAGGACGAATGCAACGCGGAGGGCCATCGCTGGGCTCTGGTCCTCCTGTCGAACGCAGCCAACGACTCGGAGCGGTCAAATCGGTCATTCGCCGGTTACCTCGGGGTGCTGACGCAGGCGGGCCTCTTCCGCCCCTATCGTGGAAGCGAAGTGGAGCATCACAGCGTCTGGGCGTATGTCTGGTACAACCCTGTGGATGCGGGCCGGGAGCCCCGTATCCCCCGGCTCCCGGAGGCTGATCTCCCGGAGAACACGGCGCACGTTCTCGACATCCTCCGGGCCAAGCGCGAATACTATGTCGAGGACGCCCCCGACGACTGTGCCTGGTTCACGATCCTTCTCGGCGCCTGTCATCCTGCCGGAATGTCGCAGCGCGCCTATCGCGGGCATCTGAAGGCGCTTGCCGAGGCCGGGCTGTACCGCCCGAGCAGCGGGAAGTTGCCCCAGTTCGATAACACCGCGTTCGGTGAGGTGCTGTACCGGCCGCAGGCGAGCGTCTGAGGTCCCTCGCTCCCGCGAGTGCTACCATCCAAGGGGCGGTCCCGGCCGGGGCCGCCCCTCGTCGCGACTCTCCCTCCTGCAGGATGCCCCGCCGTGAAGATCGTCTTGAAGCCCATGCCCCAGTCCGACGACGGCGTCTGCATCGGGACGCTCGACGGCGCCCCCCTGACGTATCGGGGCCAGGACCTCTACGCCGGCGAGCGCCACGTCACGATGCAGGAGGCCAGTTCGGCCTTCGTCGATGCCGTCAACGAGGCAGCCACTCAGGTCCTCGGCCATGATTGGGTGTCCAGCCTCGCTCGCCTCATGCAACTCAACAAGCGCTCGACGAGCCGGGACCGCGTCGCGAAATTCGGGCTCCCCGAGTACGTCTGTCTGTTCCTGGGCGAGGCGGCCTCGCATCCCCATCCTCGCGCCCTCGGGCACGCGCTCATGTGCGTCGAGGAGATCCAGGACGCGAACACGCTCGAACGCCACACGACCGGCCGTCCATCGCAGATCGATTTCGTCAACCGCGACAAGGACGTCCGAGAGACCTTGCGGCGCGCCATGGCCGCGCTCGACGAAGTCCTCGCGGAGCGCGAGCGGTGGCGGAAAATGAAGGATTTGAGCGTGCCGTTAACGAAGGAGTAATGCCTGCCGGGTAGACCAGCGTTTGTACTGCGCGCTCACGGCATCCGGGGCGTACGGCCATGGAGACCGTCAATGACCTGCACCCTCGACGAGGGCGCCCGGGCTTGCGCCGTCGAGCGCTATCTGTCCGGAGACGCCCAGCCCCCCAAGCGGGGCACTTTCCCCTTCGCGCCCGCCGCCTTGCTCTTGGCCGCACGCTACGGCCGGTCGATTCCCTCGCTCCGGAACGCGGCAGTGTTCGGCGAGGACGTCCGCGTCGTCGGCATCTACCGCGCCCTGCGGTTGGCGTTCGACGGCTACGCTCACGAAGTGAAGCACGACCGCAGGGAGGCCGATGAGACGCTCGCCACCCAGGTCGCGGCGGCGTTTGGCCAGGTGCTCGTCTGGCTTCGCGAGCGCGGCTTCGACATCGACTTCGGCCTCGAATACACGGACGAGCAGCAAGACACCGACGAGCACCTGCGTTTGCTCGCGGGCGTGCTGGCGCTCTGCCTCTGGGAGGCCGGCCATCCCCCGGCCCGCGAGTACATCCGCGGACTGCTGCCCGACCTGCTCGGCGGACCGGACGGCTGGCGCTACGTCAAGGCGTCCGTCGGCATGGCGGAGGACGTCCACGTGGCGATGGACTGGCGCCCGGGTAGGGGCGCTCTCGGCAGCCTGCAGAACGCCCTGCTGCGCGGCGGCCGCCTGATCGAGGACGCATATGTCGGTATGCCGGCTCCGGCGCCGACGTGGGCGACCGCGGCCCGGGAGAAGGCCGCCGAGGAGAAGGCGGCGCAGGAGCGGCTTGAAAGTGGGCCGTCGCTCCTCGTCCTCGCGTCCGTCGAGCACCTGCCCGGTACCGCCAAGACCGGCGAGAGCCGCCCCGGCGGGCTCACGGGCGCGACCGTCCGGTCCGAGTGGGCGCCCTTCGCCGGCAAGAGGTGGCCCCTGCTGCTGGTCCCCGACCTGGCGGCCGCGCGCGAGGTCCTGGTCGGCGAGTTCCCGTATGCCGCCTCGGTCATCGACGCCGTCCTGCGCGACCTGGCGGGGCGGCCTCACGTCTACGTCCGGCCCCTGCTGCTCGTCGGGAACCCCGGCTGCGGCAAGACCCGGCTGGCGCGGCGCATCGCCGAAGTGCTGGGGCTCGGCTTCCAGATCGTCTCCCTCTCGGGCATGTCGGACTCGGCCCTGATCGGGACCAGCAGGCAGTGGTCGACACACCGCGCCTCGACGCCGCTGCAGCTCCTCAAGAGGCTGTCGATGGCCTGCGCGGTCGTCATTGCGGACGAGATCGATAAGACCGCGACCGGCCGGCACAACGGGTCCGCCCTGGATGGGCTCCTGCCGTTCCTGACGCCCGACGCCTGCCGCATCGTCGACCCGGCGCTGGAGTGCCCAACGGACTTGTCGGCGGTGTCCTGGGTCGCGACCGCGAACGACCTCGACGGCCTGCGCCGGACCGCGCCGGCGCTGCTCGACCGGTTCCGGATCTACGCCGTCCCGGACCCGCGTCCCGAGCACCTGCCTGCCCTGCTCAAGGGCGTCATGGCCGAGCTCCGTGCCGAGCGGGGTCTCGACGAGCACTGGCTTCCCGACCTCGCCCCCGACGAGGCCGAGCTTGTGTCCCAGCACTACAGAGGGGGCTCCGTCCGCGGTGTCCGGCGCCTAGTCGAGGTCGTGCTCGCGGGGCGTGAAGCCCTCGCGACCCGCATGTGAGGGGGAGGCCGACCATGCACGCTCCCGTCCTAGACTACCTCCTCTCCGCCCTGCGGGCCCACCGCTCCTCTGGCCGCATCCACGCCGACGTCGCCAACGGCGTCGACGGCTACATGCAGCACGTCATCCGGCTGGCCGACGCGCGCGTCCTCTCCGGTTCCGAGGCGCTCGTCGCCGCGAACCGCGCGCTGTCGCTGGCCGAGATTCCGGAGGACCGCCATGCCCCCCGTTCGTGACGACCTCGCCGCCGTTGCCGACCGCATCCAGGCCCTCTGGGAGGCCGGCGAGATCTGCTCGCTGATCGGCCGGGCGGCCCGCGCCCGCGTCCTACGGGCCGGTCGCCTCGTCGATGCCGGCCGCATGACGCCCGCGGAGGCTCGCCAGGTCGCCCGCGAGGCCGAGGGCGTCGCGACTTCCTTCGCCCCGCTTCCGGAGCCGCCGCATGAGTGAGGTCGACGTCTACTGGAACAGGCGCATCCGCCCGCGCGCGTGGTCCGTCCGCGAGGGCGGCCGCGTCCATCGGCACGTCCGCGCCATCACCCTCATGGACGTGCGCTTCCACGTCCACGCCGTCGCCGTCGCCCGCGTGCAGCGCCTCGGCCAGCGCGCCGTCTGCGCCTACGCCCGGGTGATTCCCTGCGAAGCGCCCCTGTACCCGTCGGCCGTCAGGGTCACGTTCAATCCCTACGACGGTCCCCACTTCATCACCGGCGACGGCATCCCCGTCCTCCGGGCTTCCCTCGCGCATTTCATGGAGGATGGATCGTGCTTGTGCGTTCTTTGACCCTCGCCCTGGTGCTCGCCGCGGCCCCGGCCGCCGCCAAGCCCAGGGCCGCGGCGCCGGTCGAGCCGTCGTTCCCCGCCGCCGGCGACCGGTTCCTTCTGGCGGTCCGCGGGCCCGCCGGTCCCGGGCGCGAGCGGTTCGCGCGCATCTACGCCTCGCCGGACCGGCAGGACAGTCGATACTGGACGACGACAATCGTGTGCGGGACCGTGTACACCCGCACCGGTAAGGAGCGCCTCGAAATGCAGGGCGGCGGCAGCGCCTCTCTCGACGGCGGCAAGTTGACCGGGACGTGGTCGCCGGCAGGCGTCAGCTCGTACGGCGACGCCCAGATGCGCACGTGGTCCGTGGACCACCAGGACGGCCTCGACTTGACGGTCTCGATGTCGGGCCCATGCCCCGGCCGTGGAACGGGCGACCTATCCAGCGGCGACTGACACTGGCAAGCTGGACCGTCCCTCCGGAGGCCCCATGCTCGACCGCGAATGCCTCGCTGCCCTCGCCCTGTGCGCTTTCGACCTCGCAGTCGCCGGCGCCGCTGCGACCCGCCCGGCGCTTGCCGTCATTGTCTTAACGTAGACCAGTGTGTCCCTATCGAGGTGACGGCAGTGCTCGCTCTAGGGGCGGAAACAAAAAAGGGCCCGCGGCGGAATGCCAACGGGCCCGAAGTTGGCTGCACCGAACCTCGCCCTCAGGACGTGCGGTGACAAAACGATTCATAGCATAATAAGGCGCAGCACTCACTATCATTCCGTCTGCAACACTATTTTTACACCAAGGGCGATGATCCGCAGGCGGCCTTCTTGTCACTATCGCATCATGCGACCAAACATCTAAGGTGCAAGCCCTGAGAGCGATTACATGATGCAGACGCCACTCTGTCCCGTGCCTGGCGCCCTCGCCACCGTATATGCGCAGATCCCATCTCAGTCGCCCGATCACGCTGGTTAGGCCCACCTCGATACACCGATGCCCTGCGGTCGACCTTCGCGTTCGTGGTGCGCAAGGGTTGCTGGTGCTGCCAAATGGCCACGCCAGCCATGACCACACTATAAGCTTCCCGCCACGATGCCCAGGGAAGGCCGTACAGCCGGGTTCGGGGCGCGGATGCCCCCAAATACGTCTAGCTTCGGTTGGGCCCCCAGACGGCCCGTTTCCGTCCATGAAAGGGGTGGAGCGCCGCGGGCACCGACATGCGGACCCGCTGCCCCCTCCCTAAAACGACGCGCGTAGCGCGCAGAGGAAAGCCCTGCATGCCGCCTCCCCGATGCATTCGGCGAGGCGGAGCGGAAGCGGAGCCTCGCCTAGGGGCGAGCTCAGCCATCCCGTGGTCTACGATTGCATGAGCCCGAGCAATTCCCCTCTCGGCTGGTGGAACCCCCCTATAGTCCCCCCTTAAAGCTAGGGAGTAAATCGCTCTAAGCCTCTGACAAAGAAATGTTATATCGGCAAATCACGAACGACGGCGAATCTCAGGGTCATGACACGGGTTTTCCCCTCTCGCGTCATCTCGCGACCGGCTTGGTCTTGGCCGCGGGAACAGGTGCCAGGGTCAAAGTGACGGTGGCTGTACGGCTCCTACTGTCGGTTCTGTCTTGCGAGGCTTCGGTTGTCGATGACGACGAGAATGTAAGGTCGTTGCGCAACCGGCACCGAAACGCCACCGCCGCCTCCAGAACCAGCATCGGCCGTTTAGGCCATAGCACTCCATCGCTACGAGGAAGCGGTTAGCCCGTATTGCCTTCAGAACCGTCGCCGTTCGACTGGCGTCGAATGTCGCGGCCAACTCGACACTCGAGGTGCTCCTCTACCAAGCCGGCGATGACCGCACCGGGTGATGTTCCACACCGAGGCGCAGGGAGGGCCGTACAGCCGGGTCTAGGGTGGAGATGGGTAGAGACCCGTCCAGCCTCTATCTGACCTGCAGGCGCCCCGTTTCCGTCCAAGGACGGGGGTTAGCGCGGCGCGCGGCTGCGTGGACCCGGTCATCCACCTTGGAAAGACGCGCGGCAGCGCGCAGAGGAAAACCCTACATGCGGTCCTCCCCCCTCTCGTTCGGCGAGGCGGAGCGGAAGCGTAGCCACGCCTGCGGGTAAGCCCAGCCGTTTTGTGGCCCACGCCAGCAGGAGCCAGAACGAGTCCCCTCCCGGATTGTGGAACCCCCCTATAGTCCCCCCTTAGACTTAGGGAGGAAGTTAGCCTAAGATGCTGAAACAGCGCATATTATCTTGATAATTCATGGTACGGATGACATCCCCGCCTATGACCCGGCTCCAGCCTCTATCGCACCATGTCGCAGCCCGGCTGACCATGGCCGTACGAGCCTCCACCAAGGTCGAGGTAACTGCCGCGGCCGTACGACTCCTCCTAGCGGTCCTGTCTTGCGAGGCGTCCGTCGTCGATGACGACGAACCCGCATTCGAGCGACTAATCCGCCGCCAGGAACATGCGGCGACCGGCGAGGTGCACTTCGATGCCCTCTGGATCAGCCCAAACGCGATCCGCGAGACGCTTGGCGGGATCTCTCCGGCCGCACTTCGAGGTGACTTGGCCCGTGTCCGATCCATGCGCTTTCGGCTACTCGGCGACGATTCCGGCCCGGAGAGCTCGCCCATATCGGGCGGCTTTTTCGACCGCGACGGCAAACCGTCCGGCGGCCAGGGCGAGGTCGCGTGCGTACGGGTCGAACGCACTCTGCTCGCACATGCCGGAGGCACCGATGCCGGTCGGGCCGGCGCCGTGCTATGGGTCAATTTTGAACGGATGGAACATTTCAGGTGCCGCCATTCGCCGCTGGCCTACATCCGGGTCATGGCGTGGGTCGCCGCTCCAGAGCGCCTGTCGGACGCATGGAGAGCACATAGGACGGCGGGCGGGGCGCTGTCCGTGACCATTCCTGCAAGCGAGATCGCGCCGGCGCTCGGATACGACGGGCGTCACCCGCCCTCGGATCTCGTCGTCAAGGTACTCAAGCCCGTGGCGGCGGACCTCGCCTGGGCCGGCGTGCAGTTCGCATTCTCGCGGGTCCGCAATCGTAGAGACACGGTCATCGCCTGGCGCCTGCAGGTAGCCGAGGACGAGGCGCTTAGGACGGAGCGCCTGAGGGAAGAGGCCCGGATGCGGCGCGCACGGCGGGCTGAACGGAAGCTCGTGCGGAGGACCAACAGGCTGGCGATCCCGCCGATCCCCGATCCTCAGCCGTCCGAGGCGAATGCCTCTCCGGCTAAGGGATTGGCGCGGTTTCCGCGAACAGGGTCGCCTCCACCGAAGGGGTCTCGGGGACGAGCCCCTAGGAAGCCTCGTCCTCCTCGGTGAATGTCGAGGGAAGACCCTGCGTCACCAGAACTACATCCGCGGCGACGTCGTCCTGACCCGGCTCCGTGACAAGCGGGAAGCCAACCTCCGGGCGGCTTCGCGGACCGGCCGGCGGCTCGCCTCGCTTGCCTGCGACGACCGCGTCGCGGGCGGCCGCTTCAGCCTCAGCGCGCTCGTCGGAAGTCCCGATCTCTGCGTCGATCCTGTCGAGGATCTTCCGCCGGCTCGGCTCCGAATCGCTCCCCCTCGCCACGAGGCGCACCCCCTGCACGGACAGGCCCGAGCGGTCGTACGCTTCGCAGACCGCCGAGACCGGATCGATGTGGTAGGCCGGGACCGGGACGAAACGCTCCTCGCCGCCGACTTTGACCGCATACAGGTCGAAGCCCAAACCGAATGCTGACGCCTTGCCTGCCTTGTCGAGGTCGAGGGCCCGCATCTGCGCCGGCAAGCCCTGGACGCCCGAGAGGTCGCGGGCCTGCCCCGCCAGCAGCTCCGGATCGACGACGCCGACACGGCGGATGGCATCGAGCAGCTTCCCGGCCCCGCGAGGATCGGACAGCTTGTCCAGCGATGTCACCGCGTCGATGACAATGCCTTCGGGCAGGACCTTGGACATCGCCACCCACACCGGTGGCTCGCCCTCGCGATAGACCGGCCGCAGGCGACCGGCGGCCTGCAACTGCTCCTCCTCCCGGAACTGCCTCTGGATCGCCTTGCCCCAGCGGCCTGGCATTTCCGAGACCATGATCGTGAGGTCGCGCCCGTCCCGGAGCGGGTAAGATCGCTCGACTTGATGGGGCCTCAGCGGCTCGCCGTCCGCTCGCAGACCGTTGCCGTTCACGTCGAAAGGCGACTCGGGTTCCGGGTCATCGTAGGCGAGGCAGGCGGCCAGAGCGTCCACGATCCACGTCGGGAATTCGTGCCGCCCGACGGTCAGCACCGCCTTGTGCGCTTTCGCGAAATCCAGGCCGCGCATGGCGCCGTAATGGCCAGTGTCGATGTTCTCGGTTTCTGCGTAGGCGATGCGCAGCGCCTTACGGACGCGGCGGGGGGCCACGGTAAGGACGCGCCCCTGGCCGAACACGGTCGACAGGACCGTCTCGGCCCGGCGCACTTTCACGACCCGGCGGGCAATCGCCTTCGCGAGCTTCGGATCCTCGACGCCGGCCGGATCGAGGCTGGACGTCGCGTAGGACGCGTCCAGCACCGCCACGGTCTGCAGATGCAGGTAGGCTGGGATTTCGACCGCATCGACGTCGCGCCCATCCCAGACCTTACGGATCATGCCCACATCCGCAGAGGCGTCGAGCAGGACGAGCGGCAAGTCGCCCAGATTGGGCTTCCGGCGCCAGGACATGCGCACGGTCATGGGCGCGTCCTTGCCCAGCATGCCCGGTGCCAGCACCTGCAGGCGCACGTCTCGCTCGCCGGTGACCTTAAGCAAATCAGGTTGCGGCCGACCTCCGGCGAGATCCGATATCTGGTCATCCTCGGCCAGCAGGGCGAGGCGCTCCTCGACCAGAACCCAGAATTTGGTTTCCTCTCGCAAGTCCCCTTGAATCGGCTTGCTCACGAGGGCCTTGAGCTCGCCGATGGGCATGTTCGGGCGGACGTCCTGCACGCCGCGCTGGGCCCGGCGCACGACTGTTAGTGCGGATCCGACACACTCGCGAACGCGGTGATCGGGGTGCCGGTGGATGGCGAGCGCTACATCCTCACCTCGTTCCAGGGCAGCGATTGCAATATCGGCCACGCGCCGCCGCTCGGCCAACAAACCATCCGGCGTGGTGCCCGGCGGGTCGGTGTCTTTGATCTGCGGGGCTGCACGCTCACGCTCCAATCTCGAGACCGGCATGGTCGCGTAGGCCATCATTTCAAAGGAAACGCGCTCGTCGACCGCGACCGCGCAGAACGCCTCCGACAACTCGGCAGGGATCGCGGCGGTGATAAAGGCAGTCGGGGCGAACACGACGTCCTTAGCTGCGAGCGCCCTTCGGGCCAGGATGACCGGGCAGTCGCCGCCGGCGAGCGGGTGGTGGCGGCAGTACGCCTTCGGTGCTTTTTCCGCCGGAGGAGCGTCTTCGCCGGCCTTGCGCCGGGCGATGTTCGCCCGGTTCGAGCGGATGCGCATCTTGCGCTGGGCCGGCGTCTCGTCGTCGCCCGAGCACAGGCCCGATGCTGGCAGCTTGGCTCCACGCAGCAGGGTCAGGTGCTCGGTCATCCGGCAGCCACCGCGCTCCTTGCCGGTGAGGATGCCGACGTCAAGGCCGAGTCCCTCGGCCTCCAGCGTGGCGTCCGCCGCGGAGCGCTTGAAACTGTCTGTCGCCACCGGCGCGCCAGGCTGGCGGCCCTGGGAGCGGGCGATGCTCTCCTCGATGTTCACGTAGCTAGGCATCAGCACCAGGATGGGCGCACCGGCTGCCCCGCGCCGGCGCTTCGCCTCAGCGAGACGCTCGATCAGGGTCGATGTTTTGCCCGCACCGGTCGGCGCCTTGAGAACCTGAATCGGCTCGAGCGGGGCTCGTTCGCTGGCGGCGCGGCGGTACGCCTGGTCGATCCAGAGGTCGATGCCCGCGCGGACGGCCTCGGCGACCCGGTCCTGCTCGGCCCGGCGGACAGCCCCGTCGAACACGAGCGCGCGGGCCACGGCCTTCTCGGACTGACCGTCGGTGGTCACCGACTTGAACGAGACCGACCCGAGCAGGTCGTCGGAAAGCCACTCGAGCGAGCCGGTCCGAGCCTCCCGCTGGACCTTGACCGCGGCGCGGACGGCGAGGATGGGCTTCCCGTTCTCCTCGCGTCCGACGCGGCGCATGAGATTGGGTGTGCGCTCAATGAAACCTTGCGCCGAACAGACCCGTTGTAACGCCGGCCCCTGTACGCCTTGGCGGGATTCAAATTTTCCCCAACCGGCCCAACTCCGCTCTGCCTCGTCTGTGAGGTGGCGGGCGAGCAAGCGGCGGCCGGGGTCTGTCGCGGCCATCTTGGGGTTGCTGACGCACCAGGCTATCGCACGATCACGCAGCCACACCTCGCGACCGTCGACTACCTTGCCGTTGACGTAGGTCGTGTCCTTGACGGGCGGGCCGCCCGGTTTGACGAGGCCATGAGCGTCGATTTCAGCGCCCGCTATGGCCCCCGTGGCTGGCGCCGCGCCATCGAACGCTTTGATTTTGGAAAGCGGGCATACCTCACGATCGATGCGGTCGAGGATCCGCTGGAGGGCGGCCCGGCCGACCACGGCAAGGTCGGAGATTGCCGTCGTGAGCGGGTTGCGGCCGTGGAGAAAGCCGAAGGGCTGGCCGGTCCGATGATGGCGCCCGAAGAGGGTGAGCGATTTGCCCGTCCCCAGGACTTCGATGGCATGGTCCGTCTCGCATCCCTCGCCGTCGAGGAGGCTGAGCTTGCGGCTGTTCCAAATTGGGTCCTTATGATCCCAGCCGAGCAGTATGGCGCATTTGATGTTGCGTGCGTGCCGAAGGAGGTAGGGTCGTCCGCCGAGTTCCTCCTCCACGATGGCCAGCGCACCCCGGCATAGGTTTGCGTCGGTGATGTCGAGGTCGAGGGCGAAAACCCCGCCCGCCGGGCCCATCACGGCGGCGATGTTCTCGTAGGGATGGTTGATCGCCCACCAGCGCAATTTATCGGGATCGGGAAGTATCTTGCTCAACTCCCTGGGGCTGACCTCCGGCCTGCCGGCGATGCGGAGGCCCGGCGGCTGGAGCGGCGCACGGGGATCGCGACCCTGCGGGTAGACCGCCCATCCGCGTGCGAGGAGGAGTGGCCCGAGGGGGCCGAATATCGGCCAGCGTTGTGTGAGTTCCTCGACGCCACCGCCGCTTTGGCTAGGTGGCACGATGATGCCGCCGTAGGCGGCCGCAACGCGGACGAGGTGCTCGGGAGGAGCAACGGGTTGTGTCATCAGCACCGTGGGAGTGCGTGTCGGCAGCCGCGGGTGATGGCTCTTTGTGTCCGGACACGTCTCTCACGAGCGCGAATCCAGGCTTGTCCCTCATCCCAGCGGGGAGGCTGCCATCGGACCCTGAAAGCGGCAACGATCTTAAACAGCCTTGATTAACGAGGCCGCATGTCGCGTTCATCTTCGGCTTCGATAACCGGCAAACGTTGCAGCAGATCGAGTCCGGCCAGCGCAGGCTCACGGCCGAGGAACTCGTCGTCGCCGTGCGCGAGGTCGACGTGCCGCTGGATATCTTCACCAGCCCGTTACTCATCGCGGGAGAGGCCCGGTTCTCGTGGCGGCGGGATGCGGACACGCCCGTTTCCGACCTCGACGCCTTCGAGCGGCAGGCGGGCGAGTGGATCGGCACCTACGGGGAGCTCCGCGCCATGATTGGAGACCCGGTCTCGCCCATCGTACACCGTTTGAACCTGACGCGCGCGAGCAGCTACGAGGACGCCACGGACTCCGGCGAGGCGGTCGCCCGGCTCCTCGAACTCGGTCCGGTGCCCTCGCGGGACCTTGCGCAGGCCATGTACGACCGGATGTCGATCCTGGTCCTCATGGTCGACGCCGGGGAAGGCATCTCCGGCGCCGCCTGCCTGGTGCGGAACCTGGGCGCGGTACTGGTCAACCGGAACGAGATCCCGGGCCAGCGCAGCTACGACCTGGCGCACGAGCTCTTCCACATCCTCACGTGGGATGCGATGCCGCCGGAGCGGCTCGACGATGGCGAGGGCAGCGGCAAGCTTCAGAAGCGCGTCGAGACCATGGCCGAAAAGTTCGCCTCGGCGCTCCTGATGCCGTCTTGGCTCCTCCGGAGCATGACCGGTGACGCGACCGACCCCGCCTGGCTCAACGCCACGGCGACGGGTCTCGGCGTGTCGGCGAAGGCCCTCAAGTGGCGGATGGTCGATCTCGGCCGGATCGACCGGGAGACGGCGCGCGCCTACGACGACGACCTCCTCGTCAACAACGGCGGTCTGGTCTCCGGGGACCGCGAACTCCTGAAGTTCGGTCGCCCGTTCATGGACGTCATGGCGGCCGCCATCCTGCAGGGGCACATCTCGGTGTGCCGAACCGCCGAGCCGCTCGCCATCCCGGTTGACGGTCTCGGCGAACTCTTCGAGGCGCACGGCATCACCCGCCCGTTCGACATATGACCGGGACTTTGTTTGCTGCCTTGCGCCGGCATCCGTGCCGCCTGGAAGCTGGCAAGCCGCCGGGCTCTCGACGCCTCCGGGGAGGCTGCGTCACGCGAGGGCGCACCCGTGCCGAATGACGCCGTCTGGCAGTGGTGGGATGAACCCGAGCCGGACCCTATCCATCAGGGGTCTGCGGCGCGCGCTCCGTCGTGAGTCTGGAACAGCCAGCGGACGGGTCGCGATGGCTCGGAGTGTCTTGTCGCTTCCTGCAAAACGGAGGCATCCGATGCCCGGTCCGTGAGGACGGCGAACGTCCCACCGGCGGACGCGGCGTCCACGAGCGCCTCCAACGCCTCGATGGTGGCGCCCCTGACTCTCCATCGCGCCCCCTGGTCGTCCGGGCGGCGTAGGTCGATATGCCGGTGCACGTACCTAGCGGCCACGTTGGCGAATAACCTGAATGCCCGCTCGCGGTCGAGGTTCGTCAGGTCGAAGTACGGGTAGGCGCGCGCGTCTAGGACGACGGTCGGTCTATGCGCCTCGACAAGCCGGACGAAAGAATTTCCATGCAGCTCGACCATCGGGAGGCAGAGCAGTCGATAGGCGGGGCGGTAGTCGAATAGCGACAACTGCTCGCCGCGGGACACCTCTTGCCCGGCGGCCGCAGGACCGGGTCTGCCGGCGAAGGCCAAGCGGACGACGGGATTGCTCATGGCGCGGTTATCCCCAACGCCTTCTCCATCTCGGTGTAGCGGTGCTTGAAGATGTCGGACGGGCCTCCCCAGTCCGGTTCGCCGATCCTGAAGTCCCCGGTCAGTTTGTCCTTGTAGTCCCGGTCCTTGAGGAAGACGCGCTCGTACATGCGCGGGGCCACCCCGACGAACGGCCTGAACAGCACCTTGGGCGGCATGGGCTGCCCGTCCGTACCCTCCTTGTCCGACCATCTGGACGGCGGAACCCATCCCGTCTCGTCCGTCGTGATCGAGTCGCAGTGGAGGTGCAGTGCCCGGCTCTTTGGGTACGGCTCAATGTATTGGACCTCGTCGATGCCGGCGGCAACGATGTGGCGGGCGCAGTAGTGGCAGGGGAACGTGCTGACGTAGAGACGTCCCCCGACAGGCGAGGTGCCGACGCGGCCGGCGGACAGGAGTGCGTCCATCTCGGCATGGACTGCGCGGCTGAACTCGATCAGCCCCCCGAGGCGGGTGCGCCTGAGCTCGGCGACGACGACAGCGCGGGGCCGGTCCCCCACGAGCGCGGGGAAACTGTCCAGGAGTTCGGAGATGATCGCGTTCTGCTCCCTATTGCTGCTGCAGAACTTGTCTTCCCGGAACGCGCAGCGGCTTTCCTCGGCGGGATGCCCGAAGCCCTCGCCGTAGACGCCGCCGCCCGCCCTGGGGACTTCGTTCGTCCCCGTCGAGATCAGGTTTCCCTTAGCGTCGACGACGGCGGCGCCGACCTGCCGGGACAGGCATGCGCTGCGAAGCTGAGCCGAGTGCGCCTGGTCCATCGCCGTCTCGGCGACGGTGGGACGTATGACGTCCCCGGAGGTCAGCAGGCGGACGAACCGGCGGAGCGGCTCGTTCATGCCGGTGTTGTTGGGGTCGTCCTGAGCGTCGCGGGTGTTGTCGACGAAATAGTCGGCCTCGTGGAAGGCGTCGGTGACGTGCTGTCCGTGACGATCTGGCGCGTCGGCGTCGCGGTTCATGAACTCGGCCACGGCCTTGACGGTCGTGGGCAGCCTCCTGTCCTTGAAGTCGAAGAGCTCGGCCTTCAACCGACGCTCGCGCTCCTCCGGTGCGCAAACGACGCCGACGAGCGTGAACGCGTCCTGGTACAGGCGGCGGAGAAGATGGGCCTCCGCGGGGTGCCTGAGCGAGTCGATGACGTAGGCGCGCGGCTTGCCATCCGGCTCACCCGAGGGATCCGACGAATACTCGGCGCGGATCTCGTGAATGCGGGCTATTACCCCGCGCGCGACCGCGGCGTTGTCCTTGGTTGCCAACCGCATGGCGTCGCCGTGGTCCTGCATGTCGACGATGCCCTGAAGGGTCTTGCGTGCGCCGTCGGGGGCGACGTTGCGTCCGGCGCCCCGTGCCCACGCCTTGATGGCCGCGCTCGCCTTCACGATATGCACCTCGTACGGCTGCCCGGCGACCGACTCGGCCTGCAGGTAGCCGCGGATGATCTCAGCGGCCCGGCCTGCTCCGGCGCCGGCCGGTCCCACGACCGCGATGAACAGTTCGTTGGCCCGGGACCGCCCCAGCAACGACTGGCTCGACTCGCCAGGCGCGTCTGCGTCGGGTTGGGCCGCTATCCTCGGTACGCCCCTGGCCTTGACCATCGATTACGTGCCCGTCCCCTATCCGCCCCGCCATGACTAACAGATTCAGCGTGGCGGTCGCCGTGGTTGACATACCATCGAACAGCCGAAGAAAGCGTTGCTGCGCCCGGGAGCCTAACCCGTACCGACGCAACCCACGTTCCCCGGCGCCCGTGCCGAGCATTCTTTGTTCATGTTATGTTCTATCGGATGGAATTTGCAAGGACGCCTTCAGGATGCGGTGCTGGCCGGCAGGAAGGCCACAATGACGGCCACCGCCTCCAGGTGGCGCGCGGCTGTCGCGGTGCTGTTGGCGATGAGCATCTCGTCGTGCTCCTCGATGGTGGCGAAGGGCCGATTGAGGCCCAGGCGTGCCGTCAGGGTGGCCTGGTGGTGTTAATGTGTGTCGGCGACGAAGAGAACTCGGGGTGGCATGGTGGCCTCATGGGATTGCGGAGGCACGGCACGCGGCGGCACTCCGGGATCAGTCGGACTGGTGTAGGCTGGCGTGTTTCATGTCGTGCGATCTCCGAACGGTCCTTACGATCGCCCTGAGCGTAGGGCTCGTACAAGCGGGGTATCTCCGCCTCCAACGCAGCCGTCCCCAGGTGAATGCGGACGATAGCCTCAGTCGCTCTCCTCGGACCCGCCGTCGGGCCGCTTAAGGATGGGCTTGGCCGCCTGCCGCTTCCGACCTTGGCCCTTGGCTCCTGCCGCGCCGTCTGCCGCCTTCTTCTCCGCTCGTTCCTGGCGTCGCTTCTCCGCCCTCGCCGCCGAGATTGCCCGTTTGGCCCTCTCGGTCGCCGCGCTCGGCGGGATCTTGCGCGCCGGAACACGAACGACGAGTACGCCACGCAGCAGCCCGTCCCCAAACAGTTCGCCCACCTTGGGATGGTAGAGGGTTCGGAAATGACCGGGGAGCCCCTCGCTCGTGGTGAGGTCAAGCACGAGGAGCATGCCGACCGGGATGTTCGTGTTCTGGTAGAGGGCGGTCTGGTCGCCGTAGGACGCCAACAGGTTCGCGAACGACGCGTCCGTCTCCTCGCGCTTCACCTCGGTGACGAACCTGATGCCGTCGACCTGATGGGCGACGTCTGCCCGTCCGCCGCCGACCCCGCGCACCTCGTCCACCGTCCCGAACCTGGAGCGGCGCAGGGACGCCATGTAGTCCTGCTGCAGGGCCTTCTCGTGCGGGTTGGGCTGCCCTTCCTCGACGAAGAGGTAGGCCACTGCCGGATCCACGCCTGCCGTAAGGTCGAGACGGTCTTCGAGAAACAGCAGGGTCTTGTAGACCAGCGACCGCACGATAGCCCGGACCTTCGGCTGCTCGTAGTACCGCAGCCCTTTGAAGGTGAGATGGACGGCCGTTACCGCCTCCATTAGGGGCGGCGAAACCTGACGGAACTCGAAAGCGTTGACGTCGGCGAGGGTCTCGCGGACGACCCTCGCCTGGAGCTCGATGGGGAGCTCCCCCTGCTCAAGAATGGCGGCGACCGTTGAGCCTTCGGCCGCCGCCGGCTGAGGGTCCGAGGAGCCCTCCATACCCAAGGCGGCCTCGGCGCGGACGATGAGCTCGGTTGCAGCGGCCCCGTGCTCGGATAGAGGGTTTGCGCCCAGCCAGTCGCGCAGCACGTAGAGCTGCTGCCTTTGGAGGCTGACGTATTCCTCGATGCGGGGCCGGACCACCCATTCCAACCCGCCATCCTCCCCACGTCGGAAAATGGTCCGACTGGCTGAGTAGACCGCGAGGAGCTCGCCCTCGATGATGCGCGCGGCGTCCCACCACGCAGGCTTGCCGAGATTGGGGGTGAGGCTGCCCAGGCGGACCGCGAGCGCCCCCCATGCGGCAACCTCCGCGGTCTTGGCGCCGTTCAGGAAGTCGTCTTCCTGCCCGGAGTAGGCCGAGTAGGCGAAAGCTTCCCTGCTGAGGTCCTGCAACCGCTCAGCCCAACCGTCGGACCGCTTCTCGTAGAAGTCGTCGAGGAGCCCGATGGCCAGCGAGAGCACCCGGGCGTCTGCGCGTGCCTCACGGCGGGCCGAGGCGGCCTCGAACAGGGAACGTGCCTGGCGCAGCCTGGCCAGCACCTGGGCGCCTTCCACGGCCCGCAGCGCCGAGCCTACCTGATCCATGCCGAGTTCGAACGAAGCCTCGTCTGCGGCGTCGGCCACATCGAGCAGGTCTTCGAGGAAGCTGACGATTCCCGGGTTCGGGCTCTCGGCGTGAAGGAAGCCCCCGACCCTCGCGGCATGAGCGAGGAAGTCGGGTTCGTCATCGAGTTCGCTTGCGACCACGAAGCCCGCCAGCTGGAGGGCGCGGCGGCTGTCCTGACGCTTCATGAGCAGGGCGCCGCGCAGGGCCGCCGTTCGCACGCTCGCGGAGGCGTCCCTATCGCCGGCCAGGGCCAGCCAGCGCCGGAAGAACTGGCGCTCGGTCGGCTCGGGCAATGGTCGGCGGCCAGCGGCCCAATCGACGACGGCGTTGATCGCGAAATCGTTGTCGAGGTGCTCGACCACCTTGCCGGCGAATGCCATGGCGGCATCGTTCACGTTGTCGCTCCCGTCGACGACGAGGGACACGAACTCCGGGGCGTAATGAGAGCGCGCGATGGCCATCGCCTCGCCCAGGATCGGGTCGAGGCCGCCGAAATCCGCGGCCGACGGCTTTCGCCCGGCCGTCAGCACCGCTTCCATCTTGGCGTCGAGGGCGTCCACTGCCTCACCAGAGGTAATTGTCCCCGGAAGCGTAGCGCACCTTGTCGCCTGACACATGCCCGCGGATGGTATCGTTGTTGACGGCCGCCACGAACACCTGGATGTGGCCGATCTCCTCGACGAGTTCCGCTAGGCCGGCGACGAGGCTGGCGTAATCCTGGCCCACCATCTCGTTCGCACCGGGCGAATCGATCAGGAGGAGTCCGGGGTGGCGCCCCAGTCCGCGGCGCTCGGCGACCGTGATGATGGCGATGGTCGTGGCGATCTTGAGCCGCGCCCGTTCGCCGTCCGTCTGCGCCCCGAAGAAGGCCGTGCCGCCGCCTTTCTTCAGGGCCATGGCGCAGTTGCCGCGCAGCTCGACCCCTTCGAGGCTCTCGACGCCGAACCGGACCGCATAGTCCCTGGTCAGTTCGGACACCTCCGCGAGGAGATCCTCCTGCAGCGGCTTGAAGGCCTGCTTCGTCACCTTCTCGGCAATCTCCAGGATGGCCGTGTCGTCCAGCGGCTCCGGGGCTGGCTCCTTCTCGTCCTCCAACTCCTCCTTCCGGGCCTCCTTGCGCATGATCTCCATTTCAAGGGCATGCGCTCCCGAAGGCTGAGCGAGCGCAGCTTCGAGACGGCGGCAGTCCGCCTCGAAGCGTTCCCTGTCGGCCTTGGCCTGAAAGACGGCTCCCTGGGCCGCCTCGCGGCGAAGCTTCTGGGCCCTCACTTCCGCCTCCGAGGCCGCGACGGCGTCCTTCAACCCTGCCTCCTGGGCTGCCGGGTTGCCCTCGGGCACCTCGTCGGTCCCGCACACGACGCAGACGTGTCGCTCGCGGGTCTCCTGCCTGCGCTCCTCGTCGAAGATCTCGTCGCATCGCGGGCAGCCGAGAGGGTCGAGGGATCGGAAGACCCGGCGCGCGGCCCGGCCCTCCTTGAAATCATGCAGGTCGCGCCGGGCCTCCGCATACGCCTCCTTCGCCGCATCCAGATCCTCGTCCACGGAAGCGAGCGTCCGCTCCCCGGCGCGCAGCCGCGCCTCGGCCGCCGCGACCTCTCTGTTCGCCCGCCTAAGTGCCTGTCGCTGGTCCTCCTCGCGCGGCAGCTTGGCCAACCTGGCACGAAGCGAGGCAAGCTCGGCATCCAGTTCGGCGAGCCGTGCCTTGCGACGCCCGCGCGTCCGCTCGATCTCCGCCGTGACCTGCCGCGTCTCGGTCGCGATCCGGTTCTTGGCCGACAGCACGTCGTTCGTGGCGTCCGCCCAGGGCACCCCGAGGTACATCTGCATCATGCGGATGCGCAGGTGCTGGGCCGAACCGAACAGGTGCTTCGGGCTGGGCTCGATCACCATGGCGCCGGACAGCCATGGCCAGTGGTGTGTCTGGTCGATGCCCTGGCCCTTCTGGTCGACGTGGACGACCAACGTCTGCAGTCCGAGCTGCCCCATGAAGAAGTCCGACATCACGGCCTCGAACCCTTCATGGGACCCGAACGGCGCCTGCTCGAACCGCTTCTCGCCCTCGACCCTCCACAGCGTGCCCGCGGGCGTCACCGCGTCCGAGATGTCCACCTCGTAGGCCTGCTCGTCGAGTGTGAACGCCATCTTCACGGCGTCGAACCACTCGGCCATCTCGCTGGGGATGTTCTCGGCGCGGCGGCCCGTGAGGCACCACCTCATCATGCCCAGCAGCGTCGACTTGCCCCGGAAGTTCCTGTCGCTGAGCATGGCCATCAGGCCAGGCCCGAGGTCTTCCCAGGCGAACGAGATCGGGCCCGACGCCTTCTCGCCCTTCTTCTCCCCGGTGAAGGCGAGTGACCGGATGCAGAGGTGCTTGGGGACTGCGATGGACGGCTTATAGGCGACGCCGTGACGGGTCAGGACGCCGCGAACCTCGTCCACGGTCCGGCCTGACTTGTCCGCGATCTCCGCAAGCAGGGACGCCGCGTCGAACGGCTTCGGTTCGTCAGCCATCAGGCGGCCTTCTGCAGGGTTTCGAGCCGTTTGCGGACGCGTTCGGCGGTGGTCGGGATCAGGTCGCCGGTCGCGGCATCGTGGTACTCCTTCTGCCGATGCTGGCGTTCCTTCAGGGCGTAGCCGCCACGGCCGGCGGCAACGCGCAGCACCAAGTCCACCCGTCGGTCGTACCAGCCCAATTCAGGCAGGTCGGCGACCACCCGGGGTATCAGTTCACTGGCCTTGGCGGCGACCAGGAAGTCATGCTCGTCAGTGCCGCGCTCCATCTGGCGCGACCGCGGCAGGACCAGCCCTCGGCTCTTGAGGATGCTCAAGACCATGTCGAGCGGCTCGTAGGCACCGAAGTACCGCCGCAGCATCGGCACCCGCCGTAGGTCCGGTTCTTCGTCGGCGAAAATCCGATCCGCTGTGTCGAGGTGCTGCCGGTCGCTCGTGAGCTCGTAGAGCGAGAGAAGCTCGTCGGCCAAATAGTCAGGGTAGCGCACCCAAAAATCGAGCGCCTGCACCTTGGTCTCGCCCCGAAACACGCGGTCGAACCCGTTGACGGGCTCACCCGTGTACGGTCGGCTGCCCTTCACCAGGATGAAGAGGATGCGCAGGGCGTTGCGATGGTAGTCGACCGTGGGCATGGCCGGAATGCCGTTTGGAATCAGAGAGCCGTCATGTGCCATGCGAGATGAATTGCCGCCAAGCTCAAGTTTGAGGGACGGCTTCGCACGACAGGTTCACGGCGTCCCAAGGCCCGGCTTCCTCCCGCGGACGGAGTACCCCTGGCCGGGGTCTCCGGCATGGGGAGGAGGGTGTCCGGGCGCGTCGCACGAGCTTCCGTCGCGCCCAGGTCGTCCCCCGCAACTTCAAACGGCCGCGTTCAACGTTTGTTCCGTGGCGTTGGCGGCCGTCTGACCGAGCTTGGTCTCGCGGAAACCTTGATGCTTGTCGCGCCTCAAGGCCGGCCTCACCTACAGCCCCATGAACAGCGAGTTCGACGTCATCATCGTAGGGGGAGGCGCCGCCGGCATCGGCGCCGCACGGCGGCTTGCGGCGCACGGGAAGGCGACGCTGCTCCTTGAGGCGTCCTCGCGCCTCGGGGGCCGCGCGTTCACGCAGGACCTCGGCGGCTACCCGCTCGACCTCGGCTGCGAATGGCTGCACTCGGGCGACCGCA
>JAAIGE0100331274.1_pt1 | contig 24649 bp, 27 predicted proteins | sample 6487951 | NCBI WGS metagenome assembly JAAIGE01 (sample SAMN13974128, study PRJNA590717) | phyllosphere metagenome | biome: tomato field; feature: multiple bacterial spot infested tomato fields; material: tomato leaves; isolation source: leaves from tomato fields | host: Solanum lycopersicum ...
ACCAGCCATGTCGGTATTTCCCTGAAGATCGAAGACGAGGCCGAGCGCGAGCGCCTCAAGCAGGTGGTCGCCGATTGCGTGGCCGCCGAAGGCATTGCCGAGGCCGGTGGTTTCATCCTGCGCACCGCGGCCGATGGCGCACGGGCCGACGAAATCCTCGTCGACATCCGTTACCTGCGCCGCCTGTGGACGCAGATCGGCGAGCAGATGAAGAGCGCACCGACGCCCTCGGTGATCTACGAAGACCTGAGCCTGGCCCTGCGCACACTGCGCGACCTGGTCGGCCCGCGCTCCGAGAAGATCCGCGTCGACTCGCGGGAGACCTTTGGCAAGATCACCAGCTTCGTCGCCGAACTGATGCCGGAGATCGCCGATCGTCTGGAGCACTACCCGGGCGAGCGGCCGATCTTCGACCTGCACGGTATCGAGGACGAGATCCAGAAGGCCCTGGAACGCAAGGTGCCGCTCAAGTCCGGCGGCTACCTGATCATCGATCCGGCCGAGGCGATGACCACCATCGACGTCAACACCGGTGCCTTCGTCGGCCACCGCACGCTCGAGGAAACCATCTTCAAGACCAACCTCGAAGCCGCCACCGCGATCGCCCGGCAACTGCGCCTGCGCAACCTCGGCGGGATCATCATCATCGACTTCATCGACATGGAAGACGAGGAGCACCAGCGCCAGGTGTTGCGTACCCTGGAAAAGCAGCTGGAGCGCGATCACGCCAAGACCAACATCATCGGCATCACCGAACTCGGCCTGGTACAGATGACCCGCAAGCGCACCCGTGAAAGCCTCGAACAGGTGCTGTGCGAGCCATGCAGCCACTGCCAGGGTCGCGGCAAGCTGAAAACCGCGGAAACCACCTGCTACGAGATCTTCCGCGAGATTCTTCGTGAAGCCCGTGCCTACCAGCCCGAGGGCTACCGCGTGCTGGCCAACCAGAAGGTGGTCGACCGCCTGCTCGACGAGGAATCGGGCAACGTCGCCGACCTCGAAGCATTCATAGGACGAACCATCAAGTTCCAGGTCGAAACCATGTACTCCCAGGAACAATACGATGTGGTGCTGCTTTGAAGGCGCCCGGCCGGACCGGGGCATGAACTGAATGGCGCGTTTGGGGCTGGCGTTCGCCACGCTGTTACGCTGGAGCCTGGGGCTGTGTGCGCTGGGCCTGGTGCTGGGCGCCTTTTATGTGAGCCTCGGGCGCCAGTTGGTTCCCCTGGTGGCCGAATACCGCGAGGAGGCGCAAACCCGCGCCAGCGAGGCCCTGGGCATGCCGGTCGCCATCGGCGCGCTGGAGGGCCACTGGAGCGGTTTCGCGCCGCTGCTGACCGTGCGCGATCTGCGCATTGGCGAGGGCGAGCAGGCACTGTCCCTCGAGCAGGTGAAGGTGGTGCCCGATCTGCTCGGCAGCCTGATGGCCTGGCAACCGCGCCTCGCCGACCTGCAGCTCGATGGCCTCAGCCTGACCCTGCGCGAGGACGAACAGGGCGCCTGGCACGTGGACGGCCTGCCGCAACGGCAGAATCAGCCGCCGCTGGATGTCGCCAAGGCGCTGCGCCAGTCCCAGGTGCTCGGCCATCTTTCCCTGCTCGGCAGCCGCGTGAGCGTCCAGCCGCATGGCCTGGCGCCGCTGCAACTCACCGACATCAACCTCAGCGTCGATAACGGCAGCAGCCGTCAGCGCGTAAACGCGCGCCTGCACTTGCCGGACGGCCAACCCCTGGCCCTGCAACTGCGCACGCGCATCCAGCCCGATCAATGGCAGGACGCCCGCGCCGAGCTGTACCTGAGCGCGCCGCAGAGTGACTGGGCCGCCTGGTTGCCGGCGAGGCTGACGCGCGACTGGCACCTCGACAACCTGCAACTGGGCGGAGAGCTGTGGGGCGTGTGGGACCAGCGTCAGTTGCAGCGCGCGGTCACTCGTCTGCATGCGCCAGCCATCAAGGGGCATTACGGCGAGCGCAAGTCCGTCGCCCTCAAGGATCTGGCCCTGAATGCCTACTTCGAGCGCGAGGGCGATGACTTCGACCTGCTGCTCGATGATTTCGCCTTCAGCCGTGGCGACAACCGCTGGGGCGAAGCGCGCATCGCCCTGGGCCATCAGGCTGCCGAGGGTGACCAGTCGCAGCGCTGGAAGCTGAGCGCCGACCGCCTCGATGTCGGCCCGCTGGTGCCGTTGGTCGAGAGCTTGGCGCCCCTGCCGGACACGGCTCTGGATCTGTTGCAGACGCTCAAGCCCCATGGTGGCTTGCGTAACCTCAACGCCAGCTTCCAGCCGGAGGTGGAGGGCCCGAAGCGCCTGCAGTTCTCCGCCAACCTGGAACGCGTCGGCTTTTCCGCCTGGCACGCCTCGCCTGCCGTGGAGAACGGCAGCGGCAGCATCACCGGTGACCTGGGCGGCGGTGAGCTGAAGGTCGACAGCGAAGATTTCTCCCTGCACCTGACCACCCTGTTCCCCAAGGCCTGGGTCTACCAGGAGGCCAAGGGGCGGCTGACCTGGACCCTCGACGACGAAGGCTTCACCCTGCGCGCGCCTTATCTGCAAGTGGTGGGCGAAGAGGGCAAGGTGGCTGGCGATTTCCTGATCCGCATGCTCAAGGATCCCGAGCGCGAGGACTACATGGACCTGCGCGTCGGCATGCGCGACGGCGATGCGCGCTTCACCGAGAAATACCTGCCGACGCCGGTGCTCAGCCCTGCCCTCGACGAATGGCTGAAGACCGCCATCCGCAGCGGCAAGGTCAACGAAGGCTACTTTCAGTACCAGGGCTCGATCAACCGCAACCCCGATCCTGCGGTGCGCAGCATCAGCCTGTTCTTCGACGTGGAGGACGCCGAGCTGGCCTTCCAACCCGGCTGGCCCACGCTGCGTGATGCTCGCGGGCAGGTGCTGATCGAAGACAGCGGCGTACGCGTGCGGGTTTCCGAAGGCAGCATCCTGAACAGCCGTGTGCGCGAAGCGTTCGCCGACATCCCCCATGTCGACGCTGGCCAGACCCCGCATCTGAAGCTCAAGGGCAAGCTGCAGAGCAGCGTTGGCGACGGCCTGAAGATTCTCCAGGAAACTCCGCTGGGCGTCGCCGATACCTTCGCTGGCTGGAAGGGCGAGGGCGCCCTGGATGGCGCACTGGACCTGGATATCCCGTTGCAGAAGGGCGAGCCGGCCAACGTGATCGTCGACTTCAGCGCCGACAAGGCCTCGCTGGCGATCAGCAAACCCGAGCTGCAGTTGAGCGACGTGACCGGCGATTTCCGCTACGACACCAGCAAGGGCCTGAGTGCGCCGTCGATAACCGCGCGGGCGCTTGGCCATGCCATTCGTGGCAAGGCGGTGGCCGATGGCCGGCCAGGTCAGGCGCGCAGCCATATCGAAGCCAATGGCGTGGTTGCCCTGAACAACCTGACGCAATGGCTGGGCGTCACCCAGAAGCTGCCTGCCGAAGGCAGCCTGCCGTATCGCCTGCGGTTGAGCCTGGAGGGGGCGCAGAGCCAGTTGCGCGTCGACTCCAACCTCAAGGGCCTGAGCATTGCGCTGCCGGCACCCTTCGGCAAGGCCAGCAACGAAGAGCGTTACGCGGATTGGCGCATGAGCTTCGGTGGTGCCGAGCAGCGCTACTGGCTCGACTATGCCGATGTCGCCAGCTTCACCCTGGCCGCGCCTCCGGGCAAGTTCGACCAGAGCCGTGGTGAGCTGCGCCTCGGTGACGGCCCGGCGATTCTGCCGACCACCCGTGGCGTGCGCGTGCGGGGCCGTGTCGCCCAGGTCAACCTGGCCGAGTGGCAGAAGGCGATCGAGCCCTACCAGCAGTCGTCGCGGCAGAATGCCCAGCAACTGTTCAGCGACGCCGAGCTGCGCATCGGGCGTTTCGAGGGGCTCGGTCAGCAACTCGACGATCTCGATGTCGGTTTGCGTCCGCTGAATGGCGGCTGGTCGCTGAATCTGGACAGCAAGCTGGCCAAGGGCCGCATCGATCTGTTCGAGGCCGCCGACAAGCCCATCGTCGCGGACATGGAATACGTGCGCCTGCCGGCTGCCAAGCCGAAGACCGAGGGCGCGCCTGAGCCGGAAGCACCTGATCCGCTGGCCGACTTCGACCCGCGGCAGATCCCGGCGCTGAACCTGCGAGTGGCCCACGTGTTCCAGGGTGATGACGACATGGGCACCTGGTCGCTGAAGGCGCGCCCGGATGCCCAGGGCGTGCAGTTCAGCGACCTGGACATCAACCTAAAGGGCCTCAAGCTGGGCGGCACGATCGGCTGGCAGGGCGTGCCGGGACAGACGCGCAGCTGGTACAAGGGGCGCATGCAGGGCGAGAAACTGTCCGAAGTGCTCAAGGCCTGGGGCTACGCGCCGTCGGCAACCAGCGAGAGCTTCCGCCTGGATGCCGACGGGCACTGGCCTGGCTCGCCTGCCTGGTTCAGCCTCAAGCGCTATTCCGGCAGCCTCGATGCGGCGCTGCGCAAGGGCCAGTTCGTCGAGGTACAGGGTTCGGCCTCGGCGTTGCGAGTGTTTGGCCTGCTCAACTTCAACTCCATCGGTCGCCGCCTGCGCCTCGATTTTTCCGACCTGCTCGACAAGGGCCTGAGCTACGACCGGGTGAAAGGCAACCTGCTGGCCACCGATGGCGTGTTCGTCACCCAGGAGCCGATCACCATGACCGGGCCGTCGAGCAACCTGGAGCTCAATGGCACCCTGAACATGCTCAACCAGGGGATCAATGCCAAGCTGCTGGTCACCCTGCCGGTCACCAACAACCTGCCGATCGCCGCGTTGATCGTCGGCGCCCCGGCCATCGGCGGCGCGCTGTTCATCGCCGACAAGCTGCTCGGCGACCGCGTGGCGCGCTTCGCCAGCGTGCAGTACGACGTCAAGGGCACGCTGCACGACCCGGAACTGAAATTCGACAAGCCGTTCGAGAAGCCCAACTGAGCCGGAGGTGCCGATGTCATTCGCCGTGATCCAGATGGTCAGCCAGGACGATATCGCCGCCAACCTGCTGCAGGCGCGGCGCTTGCTGGAGCAGGCGGCGGCGGGTGGCGCGCGACTGGCCGTGCTGCCGGAAAACTTTTCGGCCCTGGGCCGCCGCGATGCCGCCGCCCTGGGGCGGCTGGAGGCCCGCGGCGAGGGCCCGGTGCTGCCCTGGCTGCAGCGCACCGCCCGTGAGCTCGGCCTGTGGATCGTTGCCGGCACCTTGCCGCTGCCGCCGCAAGGCGAGCTCGAAGGCAAGCCGCGGGCCTGCTCGCTGCTGGTCGACGAGCACGGCCAGTTCGTCGCTCGCTACGACAAGCTGCACCTGTTCGATGTGGACGTCAGCGACAGCCGCGGCCGCTATCGCGAGTCGGACGACTATGCCCATGGCGGGCAGATAGTGGTGGCCGACACGCCCGTCGGGCGTCTGGGTTTGACCGTCTGCTATGACCTGCGCTTTCCTGAACTCTATGGCGCCCTGCGTGAGGCTGGCGCCGAATTGATCACCGCGCCCTCGGCCTTCACTCGGGTTACCGGGGCGGCGCACTGGGAGGTGCTGATCCGCGCCCGCGCCATCGAAACCCAGTGCTACCTGCTGGCGGCGGCCCAGGGCGGCATTCACCCTGGCGGCCGGGAAACCCACGGCCACAGCCTGATCGTCGACCCCTGGGGGCGTAAGCTGGCAGAGTACGCCGAGGGTGAAGCGATGCTGCTGGCCGAGCGGGATGCCGGCGAGCAGGTGGCGATTCGCGAGCGCATGCCTGTGCTGCGACACAAACGATTTTTCGCTGCGGCCGAGCCGCGGCAGCCTGATGTGGAGACCTTATGAGCGACCTGTTATCGACCGTCAGCGAGCAACTGCTGAGCCCCGGCGGCCTGACCCTGGAGCACCTGCCGGGCGTGCTCGGCGAGCTGGCCGGCCCTGGCATCGATGCCGCCGACCTGTACTTCCAGACCCAGGTCTCGGAAACCTGGGTGCTCGAAGACGGCATCGTCAAGGAGGGCAGTTTCAACCTCGACCAGGGCGTGGGCGTGCGTGCCCAGTCCGGTGAGAAAACCGGTTTCGCCTACAGCAATGCCATCACCCCCGAAGCGCTGAGCCAGGCGGCTCGCGCCGCGCGCTCGATTGCCCGCGCCGGCCAGCAGGGCCGCGTGCAGGCCTTCAAGGCTACCGAAGTGATGCCGCTGTATGCCGCCGACAACCCGCTGGACGTGATCGACCGCGCCCAGAAGGTCGAGCTGCTCAAGCGCATCGACCTCGCCACCCGTGCTCTGGATCCGCGCATCAAACAGGTGACGGTGAGCCTGGCCGGCGTCTGGGATCGCGTGCTGGTCGCGGCCACCGACGGCAGCCTGGGCGCCGATATCCGCCCCCTGGTGCGTTTCAACGTCAGCGTGATCGTCGAGCAGAACGGCCGTCGCGAACGCGGTGGCCACGGCGGCGGCGGGCGTACCGATTACCGCTATTTCCTCAATGAGGATCGCGCCATGGGCTATGCCCGTGAGGCGCTGCGCCAGGCACTGGTCAACCTCGAGGCGATCGCCGCGCCGGCCGGCACCCTGCCGGTGGTGATGGGCGCCGGCTGGTCCGGCGTGCTGCTGCACGAGGCGGTCGGCCACGGCCTGGAAGGTGATTTCAACCGCAAGGGCAGCTCCAACTACAGTGGCAAGATCGGCCAGCAGGTGGCATCCAAACTGTGCACCATCGTCGACGACGGCACCCTGGCCGAGCGCCGTGGTTCGTTGAGCATGGACGACGAGGGCACGCCGACCCAGTGCACCACGCTGATCGAGAACGGCGTGCTCAAGGGCTACATGCAGGACAAGCTCAACGCCCGCCTGATGGGCGTGGCGCGCACCGGCAATGGCCGCCGCGAGTCTTACTCGCACCTGCCGATGCCGCGCATGACCAACACCTACATGCTGGCTGGCGAGAGCGATCCAGAAGAAATCATCCGGTCGGTGAAGAAGGGCATCTACTGCGCCAACCTCGGCGGCGGTCAGGTCGATATCACCAGCGGCAAGTTCGTGTTCTCCACCAGCGAGGCTTACCTGATCGAGGACGGCAAGATCACCGCACCGGTCAAGGGTGCGACCCTGATCGGCAACGGTCCGGAGGCGATGAGCCGGGTATCGATGGTCGGCAACGACCTGGCATTGGACAGCGGCGTCGGCACCTGCGGCAAGGATGGCCAGTCGGTGCCGGTCGGCGTCGGTCAGCCGACCCTGAAGATCGACGCGATCACGGTCGGCGGTACCGGCGCGTGACGGGCGCGGGCGAAGGCGTCACCCGCGCGCAGGCATGCTTAGCGCAGGCCGCGCTGGGCGTCGTCGAGTTCGCGGATGTACTTGAAGATCTTGCGTGAGGCGGCCGGAGCCTTGTTCTGGGCCGCTTCGTGCTGGGCGTGGCGAATCAGCCCGCGCAGGTGCTGGCGGTCGGCGTCGGGGTACTCGGTGATGAATTTCTCCAGCACCTCGTCGTTACCCTCGATCAGTCGGTCACGCCAGCGCTCGAGGTTGTGGAAGCGTTCGTTGTACTGGCGCGTGGAGGCGTCGACCTGGTCGAGCAGTGCGACGATGGCGTCGATGTCCTGTTCGCGCATCAGCTTGCCGATGAACTGGACATGGCGCTTCTTGGCCGAGTTGGCGGTGTGCTTCGGTGCTTCTTCCAGGGCGCGGCGCAGGGCGTCGGTCAGCGGCAGCTTGCGCTGCAGATCGGGCTTGAGGCCGGCCAGGCGCTGGCCTAGTTCCTGGAGCGCATGCAACTCGCGCTTGACCTGGGATTTGCTCTTCTCGCCGGAGAAGTCATCGGAGTAATCAGACATGGGGCGGTGATCCAATGGGAAACGCCGCCATGATAGCAGCAAGTTTCTTGCCGCATGCGCGACCCGCGTCGTTGCCGCTGTGGCTATCGTTCAGGAGTCGTTATGAGTGAAGTGGAAGTAGTCGGACCCGCCGCGTTGCCCGGTTTGCAGGCGCAGGTCGAACAGATCATCGCCGAGGCCAAAAAGCAGGGCGCCACCGCCTGCGAGGTCGCCGTATCGGTAGAGCAGGGGCTGTCCACCACGGTGCGTCAGCGCGAGGTGGAAACCGTCGAGTTCAATCGCGACCAGGGTTTCGGCATCACCCTGTACGTGGGCCAGCGCAAGGGCTCGGCCAGTACGTCGGCCACCGGCGAGGCGGCCATTCGCGAAACCGTGGCCGCTGCCCTGGCGATTGCCAAGCACGCCTCCGAGGACGAAAGCGCCGGCCTGGCCGATGCCGCACTGATGGCCCGCGACCTGCCGGAGCTGGACCTCTATCACGCCTGGGACATCACCCCCGAGCAGGCCGTCGAGCGTGCCCTGATCTGCGAAGCGGCGGCGTTCGATGCCGACGCGCGCATTCGCAATGCCGACGGCACCAGCCTGGGCACCCACCAGGGCTGCCGCGTGTACGGCAACAGCCATGGCTTCATCGGTGGTTACGCCAGTACGCGTCACAGCCTGAGCTGCGTGATGATCGCCGAGAGCGAAGGGCAGATGCAGCGCGACTACTGGTATGACGTGAACCGCCAGGGCAATCTGCTCGCGGACCCTGCCAGCATCGGCCGGCGCGCCGCGCAACGGGCGGTCAGTCGCCTGGGCGCTCGCCCGGTGCCGACCTGCGAGGTGCCGGTGTTGTTTTCCGCAGAATTGGCCACGGGGCTGTTCGGCAGCTTCCTCGGCGCCATCTCCGGCGGCGCCCTGTACCGCAAGTCGTCGTTTCTGGAAGGCACCCTGGGCGAGCAGCTGTTCCCGTCCTGGCTGAATCTCGACGAGCGCCCGCACATTCCGCGGGCCATGGGCAGCGCCGCGTTCGATGGCGACGGTCTGGCCACTTATGCCAAGCCGTTCGTCGAGGGTGGCCGGCTGGTTTCCTACATCCTGAGCACCTACTCCGGGCGCAAGCTGGGCATGCCCAGCACCGCCAACGCCGGTGGCGTACACAACCTGTTCGTCAGCCATGGGGAAGAGGATCAGCAGGCGTTGATCAAGCGCATGGGTCGCGGCCTGTTGGTCACCGAGCTGATGGGCCATGGCCTGAACATGGTGACTGGTGACTATTCCCGCGGCGCGGGCGGTTACTGGGTCGAAAATGGCGAGATTCAGTTCGCTGTGCAGGAGGTGACCATCGCCGGCAACATGCGTGACATGTTCCGACAGATCGTCGCGGTGGGCAGCGATCTGGAACTGCGCAGCAATATCCGCACGGGCTCGGTGCTGATCGAGAAGATGACCGTCGCCGGCAGCTGACTCCAGCGGGGCACCCCTGGTGCCCTTTTCTCGAAAACCGTCGCGCAAGGCGACGGTTTAATACCCGTGTCTCCCTTCGTAAGGCTCATCGGGCAGGCCTGCCATTTCCTGCTTACCCCTTCCTGCTGAATCGGCATCTGCGTTTGCATTTACCGCAAAGGATTGATTATTTTTCCTATTTAGGAATTAATATCATTATCTTTTGAGGGATTGCCATGAGATTTCGCGCGAGCAACACGCCCTGTCTGGATTGCTGGCACTGGCTGGGATTCAGGATTCGCTGCGCGCTGCTGCCGGACGAGCCGCGGCTCCTGGAACTGCATTGGGCGCAGGGCAGGCAGTTGGTCGAACACGGGCGCCTGTGCCCCTGGCGGATGTCGCTGACCACTCTGACCCTGCTCATGGACACCGCCTGCGATACGGCGCTGCCCTGGCACTGGCGCAGTGTCTGCCTGGATCACGCCTACCGCTCGCTCTACGCCCTGCAGCACCTGGCGGTCGACCGCGAGCAGCAAGGCAGCCTCAATCGCGCGCGCAATCGCCTGGCTACGTTGCGCATGCAGCCCTCGCTTTCGATGTCCGAACTGGCAGAAGGAAATCCCTATGAGTAACCACCACAGCGACACCCGTATCGAGCGCGACAGCATGGGTGAACTGGCTGTGCCCGCCGCGGCGCTCTACGGCGCCCAGACCCAGCGTGCGGTCAACAACTTCCCGGTGTCGGGGCAGGCCATGCCCGAGGCGTTCATCCGTGCCCTGGTGCTGGCCAAGGCAGCCGCCGCGCGCGCCAACGTCGACCTGGAGCAGATCCTGCCCGCCCAGGGCGATGCCATCGTCGCGGCATGCCAGCAATTGCTGGCTGAAGATTTCATGCAGCATTTCCCGGTGGATGTGTTTCAGACCGGCTCCGGCACCAGCTCCAACATGAACGCCAACGAGGTGATCGCCACCCTGGCCACGCGCATTCTGGGCGAGCCGATCAACCCCAACGATCACGTCAACTGCGGCCAGAGCAGCAACGACATCATCCCCACCACCATCCATGTCAGTGCCGCCATCGAGGTCAGCGAAAAGCTGCTGCCTGCCCTGGGGCATCTGCTCGAAGTGCTGTGCAACAAGTCCCTGGCGGTGCAGCCCTACGTGAAGACCGGCCGTACTCACCTGATGGATGCCATGCCGGTGCGCATGAGCCAGGTGCTCGATGGCTGGGCTCAGCAGATCCAGGCCAATATCCAGTTACTCACCGGGTTGCTGCCGGCGCTGCAGGCGCTGGCCCAGGGTGGCACAGCGGTGGGCACCGGCATCAACGCCCATCCCCGTTTCGCCGAGCTGTTCTGTCAGGAGCTCAATGCTCTGACTGGCCGGCAGTTCACGCCGGGCACCAACTTCTTCGCCCTGATCGGCTCCCAGGACACCGCGGTCGCACTTTCCGGTCAACTCAAGACCACTGCCGTTTCGCTGATGAAGATCGCCAACGACCTGCGTTGGATGAACTCGGGGCCCCTGGCCGGCCTCAGTGAGATCGAGCTGGAAGCCCTGCAGCCCGGCTCGTCGATCATGCCCGGCAAGGTCAATCCGGTGATCCCCGAAGCCACCGCCATGGTCGCCGCGCAGGTAATCGGCAACGACGCTGCCATCGCCGTGGCCGGGCAGTCCGGCAACTTCGAGTTGAACGTCATGCTGCCGGTCATCGCCCATAACCTGCTCGGCAGCATCGAGCTGCTGGCCAATGTCAGCCGTCTGCTGGCCGACCGCGCCATCGCCAGCTTCAAGGTCAACGAGCCCAAGCTCAAGGAAGCGCTGGGGCGCAATCCGATTCTGGTGACTGCACTCAATCCGCTGATCGGCTACCAGAAGGCCGCGGAAATCGCCAAGAAGGCCTACCGCGAAGGCCGGCCCATCATCGATGTAGCCGAGGAAATGACCGAACTGGGCCGCGCCGAACTGGAACAGCTGCTCAACCCCGAGCGCCTTACCGAGGGCGGTCTCTAGGCGCAGCAGCGCATTGGTGTCTGACGTCAGGCGAGGAGGCAGATCATGGAGCAGTGGAAACGACTCATCGAAGCCGGTAACCGCTACTTCGCCGAAGGCCGCTGGGTCGAGGCGCGCGAGCAGTATCTGCAGGCGCTCGCCCTGGCGCAGGTGCTGTTCGAGCGCTGGCGCGATGCCGATGCAGCGGTGGCCGCGTTCGTCGTCTCGCAGCACAACCTGGCCGACCTGCAGCTGACGATCGGCCATCCCGAGGGCGCGGCCGAGCATTTGTGCGCCTGCCATGAACACCTGTTGCGCTGCATGGCGGCCGGGCACCTGCCGCCCGCGCTGCGCCAGGCGGCCATGAATCACAGCCGGCGCACTTACGCCGGTGTATTGAACTTTGTCGCCGAGCACGGGGCCTACCCCCGTACAGATCGATTGCTGGAGGCACATGCGTCCGGCGATGCGTCAACGGCAGCGCACCTGGTGCCTGCCGCCCGTCAGTACCATTAGAGGAGTGAAACCATGCCGTATAGCCTGCCTGCTCTGCCCTATGCCTACGATGCCCTGGAACCGCACATCGATGCGCAGACCATGGAGATTCACCACAGCAAGCACCACCAGACTTACGTCAACAACCTCAACGCTGCGCTGGAAGGCAACGCACTGGGCGAGCTGCCGGTCGAGGAACTGCTGACCCGTCTCAAGGAGGTGCCGGAAGACAAGCGCGGTGCCGTGATCAACAACGGTGGCGGTCACGCCAACCACTCGCTGTTCTGGACGGTGATGAGCACCAGCGGTGGCGGTGAGCCGCAGGGCGATCTGAAAGCGGCCATCGACAGCCAGCTGGGTGGTTTCGAGGCGTTCAAGGAAGCCTTCACCAAGGCTGCACTGACGCGCTTCGGCAGCGGCTGGGCCTGGCTCAGTGTGACGCCACAGAAAAAACTGGTGGTCGAGAGCACCGGTAACCAGGACAGCCCGCTGATGAACGGCAACACGCCGATCCTCGGCCTGGACGTGTGGGAGCACGCCTATTACCTGCGTTACCAGAACCGTCGTCCGGAATACATCGGCGCGTTCTACAACGTGGTCGACTGGGCGGAAGTAGCCCGTCGCTATCAAGCCGCGCTGGCGTGATCCACGTCTTCGGGAGTTTCCATGAGCCCACTGCATGAGCTGATCGTGGCCAACCGCCGCTCGCTGCGTTATGCATTGGGTTTCATGGTGGTTTTTGCGGGCGGGTTGATCCTCGCCCTCAAACTCCTCGATGGCGCTTCGGCCTGGTTCCTCTGAGCGACTGCGCCGCGGCTATTCGCCTTCGTCGAAGTAGTTGTTGATCAGGTCGACCAGCGCCTGCAGCGCTTCATCCTCGCGCTCGCCTTCGGTCAGCAAATGCACATTGGTGCCTTTGCCTGCCGCCAGCATCATCACCGCCATGATGCTCTTGCCGTCGACCATCGATTCGGCACTACGACCAATCTTGATCTGGCACGGAAAGCGCCCCGCGACGCCAACGAACTTGGCGGCTGCCCGGGCATGCAGGCCGAGCTTGTTGATGATGGTGATTTCACGGGCGGGCATCGCGGCAATTCCTTAACTGAGGTCGCGGTGGCGGATCTGAACGTTCTTCAGTAGCGGCTTGAGGGCCTGGCCCAGGCGATTGGCCAGATAGACGGAGCGGTGATGACCACCCGTGCAGCCGATACCCACGGTCACGTAGGAACGATTGCTGGCGGCGAAACGGGGCAGCCACTTGTGCAGGTAGGTGTAGATGTCCTGATACATCTCCTCGACATCCGCCTGTGCTGCCAGATATTCCTCCACGGGCTGCTCCAGGCCGGTGAAATCGCGCAGCTCGGGTTTCCAGTACGGATTGGGCAGGCAGCGCACGTCGAATACCAGGTCGGCATCCACCGGCATGCCGCGCTTGAAGCCGAACGACTGGATCAGGTACGCCGTGCCCGGCTCGGACTGATTGAGCAGCCGCAGTTTGAGAATGTCGCGCAGCTGATACAGATTCAGGTGGGTGGTATCGATCTTCAGGTCGGCCCGGTCGATGATCGGGCTCAGCAGCTTGACCTCGGCGACCATGGCCTCGGCCAGGGAGCGCTGGTCGTTGGTCAGCGGGTGGCGGCGGCGGGTTTCCGAGAAGCGCTTGAGCAGGGTCTCCTCGCTGGCATCCAGATACAGCACGTCGCAGTGGATGTTGCGCGAGCGAACTTCATCGAGCAGTTCGGAGAAGCGCCTGAGCTGGCTGGGCAGGTTGCGTGCGTCGATGGATACCGCTACCTGGGGATGCAGCAATTCGGTATTGGGTAATGCGCGCTCCGCCAGCTCTGGCAGCAACCCGGCTGGCAGGTTGTCGATGCAGTAGAACCCATTGTCTTCGAGCACATCGAGCGCCGTGCTCTTGCCCGAGCCGGAACGACCGCTGACGATGATCAGGCGCATGGGTTCACCCCGCAGGCTATTGGCCGTTCTGGACGTTCACGACGGTCTGGTACAGGGCTTCGCTGTCTTGAGCCTGGCGAAGCCGTTCGCGGACATCCTCGCGGTCGAACATGCTGGCGATCTGGCGCAGCAGTTCGAGGTGTTCGTCGGTGGCTGCCTCGGGTACCAGCAGCACGAAGAGCAGGTCGACGGGAGCGCCGTCGATGGCGTCGAAGTCGACCGCAGTGCTCAGCTTGAGCAGGGCGCTGATCGGTGTGCTGCAGCCGGGCAGGCGGCAGTGGGGAATGGCGATGCCGTTACCGAAGCCGGTCGAACCGAGCTTCTCGCGGGCGATCAGGCTTTCATAGATGGTCTGGCCATCGAGATCGGGCAGGTCACGCGCGATCACGCTGGCTATCTGTTCGAGAACACGTTTCTTGCTGCCGCCCGGCACGTTCACCAGGGAACGGCCGGGGGTCAGGATGGTTTCAAGTCGGATCATAGGAGAAGGACGAACTCAGCGGGCCATTGCGCCCTGCTGGCGATCGAGCTGTTTTTCCTTGTGCTTGATAAGTTGGCGATCGAGTTTGTCGGTGAGTAGATCGATGGCTGCGTACATGTCGTCGTGCTCGGCATTGGCCACCACTTCGCCTCCTGCGATGTGCAAGGTGGCTTCGACTTTCTGCTTGAGTTTCTCGACCTCCAGGATGACCTGCACATTGGTGATCTTGTCGAAGTGTCGCTCGAGGCGCTCGAGCTTCTCTTCGATGTAGCTGCGTAGTGCGTCTGTCACATCCAGCTGGTGTCCACTGATGTTGACTTGCATACCGCTTCTCCTTGTTGCCGTGTGTGAGTGGCGGGTATTGAACCCGCCGCAGGAACACTGGGGCTTCGCTTTCGCTACAAGGGCTCCCTTACACCAGTCGCTTGCGTTCGCTCGAAGGCGCTATACCGAGCGATTCACGGTACTTGGCGACTGTGCGGCGCGCCACTTGAATGCCCTGTGCTTCCAGTAAACCAGCGATCTTGCTGTCGCTCAATGGCTTTTTCGCATTTTCCGCTGCGACCAGTTTTTTGATGATTGCGCGGATCGCGGTCGACGAACATTCACCGCCTTCGGAGGTGCTGACGTGGCTGGAGAAGAAGTACTTCAGCTCGTAGATGCCACGCGGCGTATGCATGTACTTCTGGGTGGTGACGCGGGAGATGGTCGACTCGTGCATGCCTACCGCCTCGGCGATGTCGTGCAGTACCAGCGGTTTCATCGCCTCGTCGCCATAGTCCAGGAAGCCGCGCTGGTGCTCGACGATCTGCGTGGCGACCTTCATCAGGGTTTCATTGCGGCTCTGCAGGCTCTTGATGAACCAGCGTGCTTCCTGCAGCTGGTTGCGCATGAAGGTGTTGTCGGCGCTGGAGTCTGCGCGCTTCACGAAACCGGCATACTGGGCGTTGACGCGCAGGCGCGGCATGGCTTCCTGGTTGAGCTCGACCAGCCAGCGATCATTGTGCTTGCGCACGATCACGTCCGGGACCACGTACTCAGGTTCGCTGGACTCGATCTGCGAGCCGGGGCGCGGGTTGAGGCTCTGGATCAGCTCGATGACCGGGCGCAGCTCGTCTTCCTTGAGCTTCATGCGGCGCATCAACTGGCTGTAGTCACGATTGCCGAGCAGATCCAGGTACTCGCTGGTCAGGCGCTGTGCTTCGCTGAGCCAAGGTGTGGAGGCGGGCAGTTGGCGCAATTGCAGGAGCAGGCACTCGCGCAGATCCCGTGCAGCGATGCCCGACGGCTCGAACTGCTGGATGCGATGCAGCACGGCCTCGACTTCATCCAGCTCGACGTCCAGCTCGGGGTCGAACGACTCGACGATTTCGTCGAGGGTTTCCTCCAGATAGCCCTGGTCGTTGATGCAGTCGATGAGCGTCACGGCGATCAGGCGGTCCTTGTCGGACATGGGCGCCAGATTGAGTTGCCAGAGCATGTGGCTCTGCAGGCTCTCACCCGATGAAGTGCGGGTGGTGAAATCCCATTCGTCATCATCGTTGCTGGGCAGGCTGCTGGCGCTGGTCTGGTAAATGTCTTCCCAGGCCGTGTCGACGGGTAATTCGTTGGGAATGCGTTCGCCCCATTCGCCCTCTTCGAGGTTGTCGACGGTCTGGGTGCTTTCCTGGAAGCTGGATTCCTGAAAGGTCTCTTCCTGGGCGGCGGGCGAGGTCGCGCTTTCGGCGCCATCGGCCATCGGGTCGGAATTGTCGAAGTCTTCGCCTTCTTCCTGACGCTCCAGCATCGGGTTGGATTCCAGTGCCTCCTGGATTTCCTGTTGCAGGTCCAGGGTCGACAATTGGAGTAGGCGAATGGCTTGTTGCAGCTGCGGTGTCATCGTCAGCTGCTGGCCCATTTTCAGGACTAGCGATGGTTTCATTGCAGACCTTATCCGGCGTCTGTACGTAATCCACGACAGGGCGACGAAGCGCCACTAGGAAGCAAATTATATGCCTGAATCCGAGCCCTTTGCCTAGAGCCTGTTACCATTTCGTTTCGATGTCGCGCGGGCGGTAACAGGCACTTGCAGAGGTTCACGGGGAGGGATCCGCTAGAGGCGGAATTCGTGGCCCAGGTAGACGTCCTTGACCGTCTGGTTGGCCAGGATCGCCGCCGAATCGCCTTCGGCAATGAGCTGGCCTTCGCTGACGATGTAAGCGGTTTCGCAGATGTCCAGGGTTTCGCGCACGTTGTGATCGGTGATCAGCACGCCAATGCCTTTGGCCTTCAGATGGTGAATGATCTGCTTGATGTCACCGACCGAAATGGGGTCCACGCCGGCGAAGGGTTCGTCGAGCAGGATGAATTTCGGCGAGGTGGCCAGGGCACGGGCAATTTCGACGCGGCGACGTTCACCGCCGGACAGGCTCATGCCCAGGTTGTCACGAATATGGGTGATGTGGAATTCCTGCAGCAGGCTCTCGAGTTCCTGCAGCCGCTGTTCGCGGTTGAGGTCCTTGCGGGTTTCCAGGATCGCCATGATGTTGTCGGAAACGCTGAGCTTGCGAAAGATCGAAGCTTCCTGGGGCAGGTAACCGATCCCGGCGCGCGCGCGGCCGTGCATCGGCTGGTGGCTGACGTCGAGGTCGTCGATCAGTACGCGACCCTGATCGGCCTGTACCAGGCCCACGATCATGTAGAAGCATGTGGTCTTGCCGGCGCCGTTGGGGCCGAGCAGGCCGACGATCTGGCCGCTTTCGATGCTCAGGCTGACGTCGCGCACGACCTGGCGACCCTTGTAGCTCTTGGCCAGGTGCTGGGCTTTGAGAATCGCCATGGTTATTGGCCCTGCTCGGCAGCGGGGGCTGCCTTCTTCTGCGGCTGGATCACCATGTCGATACGCGGGCGCGGGCTCGACACGTTGGTGCCGGTGGCACGGCCGGCGTTGACGATCTGACGGCGCGTGTCATAGACGATCTTCTCGCCTTCGAAGGTGTTGCCTTCCTGCACGACCTTGGCCTGGTCGATCAGCACGATGCGCTCGTTGGCGGCGAAGTACTGGATGGTCAGGCCGTACGCCTTGACGATCTGCTTGTCGGCAGCCGGCTTCTGCTCGTAGTAGGCCGGTTTGCCCACCGAGGTGAACACGTCGACTTCACCCTGCGCATTCTGGGTGATGGTGACGGTGTCGCCGGTGATCTTCATGGTGCCCTGGGTGATCACCACGTCGCCGCGGTATACCGCCACGCCTTGTTTGTCGTCCAGTTCAGCGCTGTCGGCCTGCACGCGGATCGGTTGATCGCGGTCACTCGGCAGAGCCCAGGCGCTTACGCTTCCGAGCGTGGCGCCGAGGCTGAGAAGTAGGGGGAGGGTTTTAACGAACCTCATGCTGGCCTCTTACGTTGGACTGCAGGATCATCCTGCCGTCATTCAAGTACGCTTTCATTCCTTGTGCCGTGGTCACCCCATTGGCCGCGTCGATTCTAACGGCTTGCTGGGTCTGCGCATATTCCTTCTGCGGGAATACGGTCAGGCGGCTGGTGGTGAGTATAGTGGGGCGGCCCTTTTCGTCCGTGCGCTCGACGCGCACCTGATCGATCAGCTCGACTTCGTTGCCGTCGGGGCCGACTTCGCCGCGTGCGCTACGCACCTTCCAGGGCAGTTCGGTGCCGCGGAACAGGTTCATGCGCGGTTCGGTCAGCAGCGTGGTGTCGGTGCTCTGCACGTGCTCGAGTTTTTCGCTGGTCATGTCGTTCTGGACGCGACCGTCGGGTAGGTACTGCACGCTGCGCGCATTGATCGCGTAGAAATCGATGGGGTTTTCCGGCCCGGTGTGCTGCGGCGCGCTGGAGAAGCTGTCCGGGTTGATGTTCCAGTAGCCGGCCGCTACCACCAGCAGTGCGCCGAAGGTCAGCAGGACGGGAGTGAGGAATTTGCGCAGCATCGGCGAGCCCTACAGGTAGGCGGATTGGGCGGCGTCGAGCGTGCCCTGTCCGCGCATGATCAGTTCGCAAAATTCACGGGCAGCGCCTTCGCCGCCACGTGCTTGAGTCACGCCATGGGCGTGCTCGCGTACGAACTCGTTGGCGCTGGCTACGGCCATGCCCAGGCCGACGCGGCGAATTACCGGCAGGTCCGGCAGGTCATCGCCGAGATAGGCCACCTGCTCGTAGCTCAGGCCCAGCTCGCCGAGCAGTTCATCAAGGACATCGAGCTTGTCCTCGCGGCCCTGGTACAAGTGCTGAATGCCGAGATTCTGGGCGCGGCGCTCGACCACCGGCGTCTTGCGACCGCTGATGATGGCGGTGCGCACGCCGGAATTGATGAGCATCTTGATGCCCTGGCCGTCGAGCGTGTTGAAGGTCTTGAATTCGCTACCGTCGACCAGGAAATACAGCTTGCCATCGGTCAGCACGCCGTCGACATCGAAGATCGCCAGTTTGATGGTATGGGTGCGTTGCAGCAGATCGTTCATCACATTACCCCCGCGCGCAGCAGGTCGCCCAGATTGAAGGCGCCGATCGGCCGGTCGTCGGTATCGACCACGATCAGCGCGCTGATCTTGTTGTCTTCCATGATTTTCAGGGCCTCGGCGGCGAGCATGTCGGCCCGGGCGGTCTTGCCGTGGGGGGTCATGACGTCGTCGATGCGTGCATCGCGTACGTCGATGCCTTTGTCCAGGGCGCGACGCAGGTCGCCGTCGGTGAAGATACCGGCCAGTCGACCATCGCTTTCCAGTACGGCCGTCATGCCCAGTCCCTTCTGGGTCATCTCCAGCAACGCATCGCGCATGCTGGTGCCACGCTTGACCTGGGGCAGAGTGTCACCGGCGTGCATGATGTTCTCGACCTTGAGCAGCAGGCGGCGACCCAGGGCGCCTCCCGGGTGGGAGAAAGCGAAGTCTTCGGCCGTGAAGCCGCGGGCTTCCAGCAGGGCGATGGCCAGGGCATCGCCAAGTACCAGCGAGGCGGTAGTGGAGGACGTCGGCGCCAGGTTGAGCGGGCAAGCTTCCTTTGTCACGCGGGTGTCGAGGTTCACTTCCGCGGCCTTGGACAATGGCGACTCGGGGTTGCCGGTCATGCTGATCAGGGTGATGCCCAGGCGCTTGATCAGCGGCAGCAGGGTGACGATTTCCGCGGTAGAGCCCGAATTGGAGAGCGCCAGCACGACGTCATTGCAGGTGATCATGCCCATGTCGCCGTGGCTGGCCTCGGCCGGGTGCACGAAGAACGCCGTGGTGCCGGTGCTGGCCAGGGTTGCGGCGATCTTGTTGCCGATATGTCCGGACTTGCCCATGCCCACCACGACCACGCGGCCCTTGCTGGCCAGGATCAGCTCGCAAGCCTTGACGAAATTGGCGTCGATACGAGGCAGTAGCTCTTGAACTGCTTCGATCTCGAGGCGAATGGTGCGCTGTGCGGAATCAATCAGGTCGCGGGTCTGGTTCATGCTCGGCTTGGACTGCTTTAGGAAAAAGATGGGGATTATAGCGGGAAAGCCCCGTGGACTCATCACCCATGCAGCAACCCATAAATGGCAAAGCTGTCACAACCCTGAACGCTGGTGCCGCCTGGCTTTGGCGGGCAAATGCGCAAATGCTATAGTCCGCAGCCTTTTCTAGGGGCGAACGGAGTGCCCTTGTCCCGATCCCGGGCGTCTGATTAGGAAGGCAGTACGCAATGGAGTTCCGATGAGCGCGGAAAATCAGTACGCGGTCGAGCTTAAGAACGTAAGTTTTCAGCGCGGCGAGCGACACATCTTCAAGAACGTCGATATCTGCATTCCGCGTGGCAAGGTCACCGGGATCATGGGGCCGTCCGGCTGTGGCAAGACCACGCTGCTGCGCCTGATCGCGGCTGAGCTGCGCCCGAGCGCTGGCGAGATCCGGGTCAATGGCCTGAACCTGCCCGACCTATCGCGCAGCGAGCTGTTCGACATGCGTAAGCAGATGGGCGTGCTGTTCCAGAGTGGTGCGCTGTTCACCGACCTCGACGTGTTCGAGAACGTGGCCTTTCCGCTGCGCGTGCACACCCAGCTGCCCGAAGAAATGATTCGTGACATTGTTCTGATGAAGCTGCAGGCCGTCGGCTTGCGTGGCGCCATCGAGCTGATGCCTGATGAGCTGTCCGGTGGCATGAAGCGTCGTGTGGCGCTGGCGCGGGCAATCGCTCTGGATCCGCAGATTCTCATGTACGACGAGCCGTTCGTCGGTCAGGACCCGATCGCCATGGGCGTACTGGTCCGGCTGATCCGTTTGCTCAACGATGCCCTGGGTATCACCAGCATCGTGGTGTCCCATGATCTGGCCGAAACGGCCAGCATCGCCGACTACATCTACGTGGTCGGTGACAGCCAGGTGCTGGGCCAGGGAACGCCGGCCGAGCTGCGTGACTCGGATAATCCACGGGTGCGTCAATTCATGCAGGGAACGCCAGACGGCCCGGTTCCCTTCCATTTCCAAGCGCCGAATTACCACGACGATCTACTGGGAGGGCGCTGATGCGCAGGACATCTTCACTCGAACGCGTTCGCCTGTTCGGGCGGGCGGGTATCGATGTGGTCGCCGCGCTGGGGCGTTCGACGATCTTTCTGCTGCGCGCGCTGTTCGGCCGCGGCACCTCGGGCAATGGCCTGCAGTTGTTGATCAAGCAGCTGTATTCGGTGGGCGTGCTGTCCCTGGCGATCATCGTGGTATCGGGTGTGTTCATCGGTATGGTGCTGTCGCTGCAGGGCTTCAGCATTCTGGCCAAGTACGGCTCCGAGCAGGCGGTGGGGCAGATGGTTGCCCTGACCCTGTTGCGCGAACTGGGGCCGGTAGTGACCGCGCTGTTGTTCGCCGGGCGTGCCGGCTCGGCGCTGACCGCCGAGATCGGCAACATGAAATCCACCGAGCAGTTGTCGAGCCTGGCGATGATCGGCGTCGACCCGCTCAAGCACATCGTCGCGCCGCGCCTTTGGGCAGGCTTCATTTCCATGCCGCTGCTGGCGATGATCTTCAGCGTGGTTGGCATCTGGGGCGGCGCGATGGTCGCCGTCGACTGGCTGGGTGTCTACGAAGGCTCGTTCTGGGCCAACATGCAAAACAGTGTTTCGTTCCGCGAAGACGTGCTCAACGGCGTGATCAAGAGCCTGGTCTTCGCCTTCGTGGTGACCTGGATCGCCGTGTTCCAGGGTTATGACTGCGAACCCACTTCCGAAGGCATCAGCCGTGCGACCACTCGCACGGTGGTGTATGCCTCGCTGGCCGTACTGGGGCTGGACTTCATTCTGACCGCTTTGATGTTTGGAGATTTCTGATGCAAAACCGCACGATGGAAATCGGTGTCGGCCTGTTCCTGCTCGCCGGCCTGCTGGCCCTGCTGCTGCTGGCTCTGCGGGTCAGCGGTCTGGCGCCGGGTAGCAATGTCGATACCTACAAGGTTTACGCGCATTTCGACAACATTGCCGGCCTTACCGTACGCGCCAAGGTGACCATGGCGGGGGTCAATATTGGTCGCGTCACCGCCATCGATCTGGATCGCGACAGCTACACCGGGCGCGTAACGATGGAACTCGACAGCGCTGTCGACAATCTTCCGGTGGACTCCACCGCATCGATCCTGACCGCTGGTCTGCTCGGTGAAAAGTACGTGGGTATCAGCGTGGGCGGCGACGAAGAGTTGCTGGCCGATGGCGGAACCATCCACGACACCCAATCTTCCCTGGTGCTGGAAGACCTGATTGGCAAGTTCTTGCTCAATTCGGTGAACCGAGACCAGGAAAGCCAATGAGGTACCCGATGATGATCAAGACCCTGCGCAACAGCCTTGTCGTTCTGCTGGCCGCCCTGCCATTGATGGCCATGGCTGCGCCTGCCGCCCACGAAGTGGTGCAGAAAACCACCGACACCCTGCTGGCTGATCTGAAGGCCAACAAAGATGAGTACCGCCAGAATCCCGAGGCCTTCTACAACTCGCTCAACGAGATTCTCGGCCCTGTGGTGGATGTCGACGGCATTTCGCGCAGCGTGATGACCGTGCGCTACTCCCGCGAAGCAACGCCCGAGCAGATGGCCCGCTTCCAGGAAAACTTCAAGCGCAGCCTGATGCAGTTCTACGGCAACGCATTGCTGGAGTACAACAATCAGGACATCCGTGTGATCCCGGCTTCCGGCAAGCAGGACCCGCAGCGCACTTCGGTGAACATGGAGATCCGTGACGGCAAGGGCACCGTGTACCCGCTGTCGTACACCATGGTCGCCATGGACGGTACCTGGAAGCTGCGTAACGTGGTGATCAACGGCATCAACGTCGGCAAGCTGTTCCGTGACCAGTTCGCCCAGTCGATGCAGAACAACCGCAACGACCTCGACAAAGTCATCGACAGCTGGGCCGACACCGTCGCCAAGGCCCGCCAGGCTCGGGGGGCGTCGTGAGTTCAGCGACCATCGTCGAGCAGGCGCCGGGCGTGCTCGCGCTCTCCGGCGTGCTCGACTACCAGAGCGGCCCGGCATTGCGCGAGCAGGGTGGGCGGCTGATCCGCGCCACCCAGGCAGCGGCTTGCGTGATCGACTGTTCGGCGGTCGAGAAGTCCAGCAGCGTCGGCCTGTCGCTGCTGCTGTGCTACATGCGTGATGCGCGCGCGGCTGGCAAGCAGTTGAGCGTGCGCGGGTTGCCCCAGGACATGGCGGGAATCGCCAAGGTGTGCGAGTTGCAGCATGTGCTGCCGGTGCCGGCCTGAGCGCTTGGCTGCCAGGCGTGCCGCCGGCTGAAGTGGAAAATCGCCGCTGGCGATTTTTTGGTATGATGCCGGCCCCATGTCTGCCGGTCATTGCCGATGGACGCTGCCAAGCGCGTCCCGCTGCCCGGGCATGGTCTGCTTTCACAGGCGTCGCCAGGCGACGTCCATGCATATTGAATACGTTGATCGAGGTTGAGCATGCAGGCCCTTGAGGTAAAAAGTTTCTTGGAGACCAAACTGCCGGATGTTCAGGTAGAGGTCGACGGTGAAGGCTGCAATTTCCAGCTCAACCTGATCAGCGACGAGTTGGCCGGCCTCAGCCCGGTCAAGCGTCAGCAACAGATCTACGCTCACCTCAACCCCTGGATCGCCGATGGCAGCATCCACGCCGTGAGCATGAAATTCTTCAGCCGTGCCGACTGGGCCGCGCGCTCCTGAGACGACGAATTAGCTATGGATAAATTGAGCATTACGGGCGGCGTGCGTCTCGACGGCGAAATCCGCATTTCCGGTGCGAAGAACTCCGCACTGCCGATCCTGGCCGCCACCCTGCTGGGCGACGCGCCGGTGACCATCTGCAACCTGCCGCACCTGCACGACATCACCACGATGATCGAGCTGTTCGGCCGCATGGGTATCGAGCCGATCATCGACGAGAAGCTCAGCGTCGAAGTCGATGCACGCACCATGAAGACCCTGGTCGCGCCCTATGAGCTGGTGAAAACCATGCGCGCCTCGATCCTGGTGCTCGGCCCCATGGTCGCCCGTTTCGGTGAGGCCGAAGTGGCGCTGCCGGGCGGTTGCGCCATCGGTTCGCGTCCGGTCGACCTGCACATCCGTGGCCTCGAGGCTATGGGCGCGATCATCGATGTCGAAGGTGGCTACATCAAGGCCAAGGCGCCGGAAGGCGGCCTGCGCGGTGCGCACTTCTTCTTCGACATGGTCAGCGTGACCGGCACCGAAAACATCCTGATGGCCGCGACCCTGGCCAAAGGCCGCACCGTTCTGGAAAACGCCGCCCGCGAACCGGAAGTGGTGGATCTGGCCAACTGCCTGATCGCCATGGGCGCGAAGATTCAGGGCGCCGGTACCGACACCATCACCATCGATGGCGTCGAGCGCCTGCACGGCGCACGGTTCAACGTGATGCCCGACCGTATCGAAACCGGTACTTATCTGGTCGCCGCGGCGGCTACCGGTGGCCGCGTCAAGGTCAAGGATGCCGACCCGAGTACCCTGGAAGCCGTTCTGGCCAAGCTGCAGGAAGCGGGCGCCGAGATCACTACCGGCCCCGACTGGATCGAGCTGGACATGAAGGGCAAGCGCCCGAAGGCCGTGAGCCTGCGTACCGCGCCGTACCCGGCATTCCCGACCGACATGCAGGCGCAGTTCATCGCCCTCAATGCCATCGCCGAAGGCACTGGCACAGTGATCGAGACGATCTTCGAAAATCGCTTCATGCATGTATATGAAATGAGCCGCATGGGCGCGCAGATCCAGGTCGAGGGCAACACCGCCATCGTCACCGGTGCGCCGCAGCTCAAGGGTGCTCCGGTCATGGCCACCGACCTGCGCGCTTCGGCGAGCCTGGTCATCGCCGCGCTGGTCGCCCAGGGCGACACCGTGATCGATCGCATCTACCACATCGACCGTGGTTACGAATGCATCGAGGAAAAACTGCAATTGCTGGGGGCGAAGATTCGCCGCGTGCCGGGCTGACCACATGCTGACCATTGCCCTGTCCAAAGGCCGTATTCTCGACGACACCCTGCCGCTGCTCGCCGCGGCAGG
>JAAIGE0100437113.1_pt1 | contig 24566 bp, 19 predicted proteins | sample 6487951 | NCBI WGS metagenome assembly JAAIGE01 (sample SAMN13974128, study PRJNA590717) | phyllosphere metagenome | biome: tomato field; feature: multiple bacterial spot infested tomato fields; material: tomato leaves; isolation source: leaves from tomato fields | host: Solanum lycopersicum ...
GGCCTCCAACCTCGAGCGCTTCATCTTCGAGCTCGTCGGTCGCGATGCGGCCCGCGTGGTCGCGGCCTGGCAGGACCTCGACGAGCACGGATCGTTCGACTTCACCGCCGACCTCGCCCGGTTCGTCGAGGAGTATGGCATCGTGAGCGGCACGTCGACGCACGAGGATCGTCTCGCGACGATCCGCTCGGTCTACGAGGAGCACGGCGAGATCATCGATCCGCACACCGCCGACGGCGTCACGGTCGCTCGGGAGAACCTCGAGTCCGGGGTGCCGATGCTCGTGCTCGAGACGGCGAAGCCGCAGAAGTTCGCGGAGACGATCCGCGAGGCGATCGGTGTCGAGCTCGACTACTCGCCCGAGCTGCGGGAGATGCTCGACGCTCCCCATCACGTCGTCGAGATGGCGGACGACGAGCAGGCCCTTCGCGCGTTCATCCGGGAGCACGCTCTGCGCTGACCCGGGTCACTCGGGATCGCCGTGCAGCATCCAGGGGATGCCGAAGCGGTCGACGAGCATCCCGAACGTGCCGCCCCAGGGCGGCGTGTCCAGGGGCATGGTGATCTGAGCACCCTCGGACAGGGCGTCCCATACCTGCTGGGTCCTCTCCTGCGTGTTGCCGCTCAGCGACACGGAGAACCCCTGCGGCGGTGCGTACGTCATCCCGTCGGGGGTGTCCGACGCCATGAGCACGAGTCCGTCCGCCGTGGTGAGCTGGGCGTGCATGACGAGATCGCTCTGGTCGGGGCTCTGCATCATGTCGGGGAACTCGCCGAAGGTGGTCACCTCCAGGTCGCCCCCGAGGACGTCGCGATAGAACTCCATCGCCTGCCGCGCCTCGGTGCGGAACGAGAGATACGGGTTGAGATCGGCCATGCGGAGCCTCCGGATCCGTCGTGCGGAGCCGTGATCGACCCCGTCGCACGCCCATTCTGCGCCGGGCCTCAGACACCCCGCAAGAGCGGGCGGGCGGACGCGTTCGGGTCAGTTCGGGTCACGCCGGCAGGGCCCGCACCGCCGCGGTCAGGACCTGCGGAACCGTGGGTACGCCCTCCGCGCGGAAGACCTCCGCTCCCGACGCGTCGCGGATGATCACCGTCGGCGTCGAGCGGATGTCGAGCGCCTCGGCGGTGTCGGGATCGCGCGCGACATCGATCTCCGTGACAGCGGCATCCGGGAGATAGCGCACCGCGTCCTGCAGCACGGCGCGTGTCCGCGCACACGCCCCGCAGAACGACGTCGTCACCAGTGTGAGCTCCATCCCGTCCTCCCGTCCCCGAGTGCAACCGCGGCGCAGGCGGCTCTGTTCCCTCGGCGCGGTGCGGCGGGGGTCAGCGTGCCGGCGCGCTGCGCGGGTGCAGGACGCCCGACAGTGCGCCGAGCGCGGCCCCCACGACGGTGTCGACGATGCGCTCGAACGCGACGTCCAGCGAGCCGATCTCACCGGTGGCCGCGCCGGTGAGCAGGAGGACGAGAGGCGTGATGAAGACGAGCGCGAGCGCGTAGTGCCGCACGACGACCATCTCGATCGAGAACTGCAGAGCCCCCAGCAGCACGGCCAGCCACAGACCCGCGGGGTGCAGCAGGGCGAGCAGCGCGTAGACGCCAGCCCCGACGACCGTGCCGAGCATCCGGTGCAGGCCGCGCTGGAAGGCGGCGCGTCGCGCGGCGGCGATCCCGATCACCGCGACGGCGGAGCCGACGACCCAGTACGTGCGGCCCGGGTCCACGACGAGACCCAGCAGCACCCCCACGACCGACACGATCGCGACGCGGAGCAGGAGCATGCGGCCGTCGGGGTCGAGAGAGGGACCCGGAAGCAGGTCGCGCAACGGTCGCCGCGCGACCCGCCGGGCGCGGGGGAGGAGGAGCGGGGTCATCGCGACGAGGTACGAGAAGGCGCACCCCGCCGCCAGCGCCGCGATGTACACGGGAGCGGCGAGAGCCGAGGTGGCGGCGACGTGTGCGGAGAGCCCGAACACGAGCACGAAGAACAGGGGTCCGGGCGGTCCGAGGCGGAAGGAGAACGCGAGGGCGGCGCTGACCACGGAGACGAGCACGACCCCGATGCTCACGAGCCAGGGGCTGCCGGCGACGAGCACTCCGAGCGTCGCGGCGGCGACGAGTCCCGCAGCGACCAAGGGGAGGATCCGCGCTCTGTCGACGGCCGGCGCGGAGCCCGCGAAGAGCACGGTGAACGCGCCGGACGCCGCGATGTAGCCGAGCGGAGCGTGACCGAGCAGCGTCATGACCGCGATCGGCGCGGCGATGCCGAGCGCCGCCTGCGTCGCCAGGTGCCAACGCGGGCCACGGGAGGGGGCGAAGGCGAACAGGCTCACCCTTCGATTCTCTCGCGTCCGGTCACGGTGCTCGCACACACGGAGCCGCCCTCTCCGATCAGCGGAGCGCACGGCTACGATGTCGTCCGTGACCGAACCCCGCCCCGGAATCGCCGAGCGTCTGTCGAGGATGATCCGGATCCCGACCGTGTCCGCCGAGCTCGAGGAACGCGGCGCGGAACCGTTCGAGGCGTTCGTCGACCTCCTCGCGGAGCTCTACCCGCTCGTGCACGCGCGGCTCACGATGGAGCGGCACACCGAGTTCGGGGTGCTGTACAGGTGGGCGGGCTCCGGCGGAGCGGCCGACGGCCCCGTCGTGCTCATGGCCCACTACGACGTGGTGCCGGTGGACGAGAGCGACCCGTGGACGCACCCTCCCTTCGGCGGTGTGATCGCCGACGGGGCGGTGCACGGACGGGGCGCGCTCGACGACAAGGGGCCGCTGGTCGTCGTGCTCGACGCCGTCGAGAACCTCCTCGCCGCCGACTTCACTCCGTCGCGCGATGTCTACCTGTCCTTCGGCGGCAACGAGGAGACGTACGGGGCGGCGGCGCAGACGATCGCCGGCGTCCTGCGCGAGCGCGGGATCGTCCCCTGGCTCGTCCTCGACGAGGGCGGTGCGGTGGTCGACGCCCCGCTTCCCTTCGTGCCCGGTCGCGCGGCCATGATCGGCGTGGGGGAGAAGGGCGTGCTGACCGTGGAGCTCAGCGCGCGCAGCGAGGGAGGGCACGCCTCCGCTCCGCCCGCCCGCACGGCCGTGCGGCGCATCGCTCGGGCCGTCGACCGCCTCGGACCGTCGACCTTCCGTCCCCGCGCCACCGCCGCGATCGGCCGGATGCTCACACGGCTGTCCGCCGAGACGCCCGGCGCACCCGGACTGCTCCTCCGCGTCCTGGGAGCCGCGCCGGCGCTGACCGCGAGGGTCTTCGCCGCTCTCGGCGGCGAGCCGGCCGCCCTCGTCCGCACGACGGTCGCCGCGACGATGCAGTCCGGAGGCACGGCCGCCAACGTGCTGCCGTCGCAGGCGACGGCGACGGTGAATCTGAGGATCGCCCTGGGGGAGACCACTCAGCAGACCGTGTGGCGCATCCGCCGCCGCATCGCCGACCCTGCCGTCACCGTGCGCGTGCTCGAGGCGAGCGAACCCTCGCCGGAGTCGCCGACGGACAATGCGGCGTTCCGGCTTCTCGCCGCCGCGCTCGCCGTGTCGCACCCCGGGGTGCCCGCCGTGCCCTACGTGATGATGGCGGCCACGGATTCGCGGCACTTCCACCGTTTCGCGCCTGCGGTGTATCGGTTCGCACCGCTGGACATGTCGAACGCGCAGCGCGCGTCGATCCACGGCGTCGACGAGCACGTCGAGATCGCCGCCCTCGAGCGCGGGGAGCGGTTCCATCGGGCGCTCCTCGAACGGCTAGGGTGATCTCACCCTCGTCCGAGCGCGGTCGCACCCGGACCTCCCTCTGACCCAGGAGCCGCGATGACGCGCACCCGTACTCTGGGAACCCTCGCCACGGTCGTCGGATTCCTCGCCTTCGTCGAGTTCACCAGCGGCGTGCTGCAGGGCTACTACACGCCGATGCTCACCGACATCGCGCGTCACCTGGGCATCCACGACGCCGACGTCAACTGGCTCGAGGGGACGCAGCTCATGCTGTCGGCCCTGGTCGTTCCCGCCTTCGCCAAGCTCGGCGACATGGTCGGACACAAGCGGATGCTGCTCATCTCCACCGCGCTGACGGCGGCCGCGGCCCTCGTGCTGCCGTTCACCGACTCGTTCGCCGTGTTCCTCATCGGCTGGACGCTCATGGGCTTCTACGTGGTCTGGCTGCCCCTGGAGATCGCCCTGATCTGGTCGCGGTCGCGACGCCTCGAGGGACGGTCATCGATCACCGCGACGGCCGCGGGGCTCCTCGTGGCCGCGCTCGAGGGTGGCGCCATCATCGGCGCCCTCGCCGGAGGAGCGCTCATCGACGCGCTTCCGCTCACCGTCGTCCTCCTGATACCGGCGGTGCTCATCGTGGTGTGCTTCTTCGTGGTCCTGTTCGGGGTGCAGGAATCCCCGGACCCGGTCGGCGGGGTCTTCGACACCGTCGGCGTCGTGCTCATCTCGCTCGCCCTGATCTGCTTCACGGGAGGACTCAGCCTGCTGCGTCTCGACGGAGGGCTCGTGAACCCCTGGTCCTGGGCGGTGGTCGTGCTCGGACTCGTCCTCGTGGTGCCCTTCGTCCTCTGGGAGCTGCGCTGCGACGACCCGCTGATCGACGTGCGGATGTTCCGTTCGCCGGCACTCGGCCCGGTGTTCCTCACCGCCGGGCTCTTCGGCGTGAGCGTCCTGGGCGCCCAGGCTCCGCTGTCGACCTTCGCCCGCACCGATCCCGCCGTCACCGGCTACGGTCTCGGAACGACCGGCTTCGCGACCTCCCTCATCATCGGGATCTACCTGATCGGCATGATCGTCGGGGCGCTGCTCTTCCCGGTCGTCGCGCGGGCGTCGACCCCGAGGCTCACGCTGATGGGGGCATCGCTCCTCGTCGCCATCGGCTTCCTCCTCTTCCTGCCCCTCCACGACACGTACCTGCAGGTCGTCGTCAACATGGTCGTCGTCGGGCTCGGATCCGGAGCCCTCGTCGCCGCTCTGCCTGCGGCCGCCGCGTCGGCGGCACCGCCGACCCAGACCGGCGTGGCCACCGGATTGACGAACTCGGTGAAGACGGTGGGTGGCGCCGTCGCGTCGTGCGTCTTCGGCATCGCGCTGATCACCGGCGCGAGCGGCGCGGTGGAGAGCACCGCGGGGTCGTTCGCCGGCTACGTGACGGTGTGGGTCGTCTGCGGGGTGACCGCTCTCGCGGCGGCTGTGCTGTTGCTGTTCGTGCCGAAGCAGGCGTTCACCGATGGTGCGTCCGTCGAGAGGACCGCGACGCCGGTGGTCTGAGCGACCGAGTGGACCGACGGCCCGGTTCGCCGGGGCCGGCTTCAGTCGCGGTCGAGTCCGAACGTCCGCTTCACGATGGCCTGCACGTCGCGGTCCAGGGCGTCGATGCGGGTGTCGACGGCGTCGATGCGGGCGTTGACGGCATCGAAACGGGCGTTCATCTCGCCGCGGAGCCCGCCGATCTCGGCGCGGAGCACGCGCACGAAGAGAGTCGACACGACCGTGAGTGTGCCGAACATGAGCGCGGTGAAGGCTCCGATCATCGTCCAGATCTGAGCGTCGTTCATGAGGTGCACCCTGTCATCGTGCCATCCTCCCGCCGGCCCATGGTGCCCGAGCGACGCTGTATACCGATGCTTCGGAGATTCGGGAAAGACGCCCGGGGGAGCGGGCGGTGCAGAGGGAGACGCCCCGGGACTCGACGTGGGGAGGGGAGGTCGAGTCCCGGGGCGGGTTTCAGGGGCGGCGTGATCAGCCGCCGAGTGCGGCTTCGGGACGTCGCCGCAGAGCGAACACGGTGCCGAGGATCGTCAGCGCGGTGGCGACGACGGCCGCCAGCAGCGCCGGACGCGCATCTCCGCCTGTGGCGGCGAGACTCTCACAGGGGTGTCCGTCGATCATGGACGGCGGCGCCGGGGAGACGGCGTCGTCGGGGTCGAGGTCGGTTTCGGGATCGGGATCGGGGTCGGGATCGGTCGGCGAGGGGCGGGTCTCGGGCGCCGTCTCCTCGGCCCATCCGGTGACCACGGCCGTGGAGGGGAGCGATGCGACGCTCTCGCCGTCGCTCGACGTGCCGGTGGCGGTCGCGGTGTTCTCCACCGTTCCTCGATCGACGTCCGACTGCTCGATGTCGTAGTCCGCCGTACACGTGACGGTCTCGCCGGCGGCCAGCGAGAGGGGCTGCGTCGGGCAGGTGACGGTGGGTACCGCTCCGGATCCGGAGAACTCCGTCTCCGCCACGACGACGTCGTGCAGATCACCCAGGCCCGTGTTGGTGACCTCGAAGGCATAGACCACGCGGTCGCCGACGGCGGCGATGTCGCGGTCCGCGGACTTGTGGAGGGTGATCGCGTGCGCGGGACGCGGTGTATTCACGAACGTGCACCGGATGCCGACCCCCGTCGCGTTCCGGGGAACGGTGACGGACCCGGTCGTCCCGTCGCCTTCCGCGAGCGCCGTTCCGTCCCCGTCGTCGATGCAGACCCACGACGATCGGTAGCGCTCGGCGTCTGCGCCCGTGCCTGACTCCTGGAGGGCGAGGGTGGCGCCGGGAAGGACCGGAACGGTGACCCGTCGCGCCTGGATGCCGATCGCCGATCCCGTGGTGGTGGTCTCGGTGGCGGGGAGGCCCGAGCCGGAGACCGTGAGCCGCACCTGGTCCTGGTCGTCGCCGGATGCGCGCCCGTCGGGGAAGTCCTTCTCCAGCGTGAGGTGGCTCGGCGACGCACAGGAGGCGATGTCGACCACGCCCTTCTCCTCGAACGTCACCTGAGAGGTGACCGTGCCCGCCATCGGGTCGACGCGCAGCAGTTCGAGCGTCGTGCTGACGAGGAGGTAGCCGTCGTCGCCGAACGCGATGCCGTTCACCCCGAGACCCTCGGTGTCGTCGACGCGGAACGACTGGACATGGGCCGCGCGGGCGGTGGGTGCCGAGGCCGCCGGCGCGACATCGCGGCTGTCGACCACGTGGATCGTCGCGTCGTTCGCCGAGCTCGTGACGATGTACAGGTTCCCGTCTCGATCGAAGGCGATGTCGCCGTTGGCTCCGGCGGCCGCCACGGTCGGGAACGCGATCGACAGTCGCCCGCGCGCGGCGCCGGTGGTGTCTCTCGCCTCCAGGATGAGACGCCCGCCGTTCATCGCGCCGTGGAAGAAGAGCGAGCGGGACGGGTCGAAAGCGCCGTGCGTCTGTGTGGCCGCCCATCCCGCAGGCATGCCGTAGGTCGGCACGACGGTGGTGGCCCCCGATCCGATGTCGTGCTTCAGGAAGGCGCCGGCCTGAGTGGTCCAGGAGTCCCACCGCATGGCATAGGCGACACCCTGGGGATGCTCGTCGGTGACGTCGACTCCCAGCCCGTTGAACAGCGATGCGCCGTCGGCGCCGGCGTCCATCGTTCCGATTCGCGTCTGGGCCCCGGTGTCGGTGTCGACGCTCCAGAGCGTGCTTCCGGCTCCGTCGGAGGCGTTGATCGCGTAGACCGTCGAGCAGGACAGGGCCTCGGCGGCCCCGGCCGCTGACATGCCGCCGAGGCCTGTCAGTGCGACCCCGCCGATCGCGGCGACCGCCGTCGCGGCGCGGAGGCGGGTGCGTCTTCGGGTATCCCGGGGGACCGGGGACGCGTCGTGGATGCGAGGAGCATGCGCCATGGGTGGTTCCTTTCTATGGCCCGGCGCACAGGTCGGAGATCGCGCCGTTCAACCGGTCCACCGTCGCAGCCGTGCGGTGCTCGCCGTGGCCGATCCCGTGGTCGCCGCGGGGGAGCCCGTGGCGAGACGGGGTGCACCGGTGCTGTGATCCGTGGCGGCGATGCGCTCGGGACCGAGGGTGCGGTCACACCCAGGAGAAGCGCTCCAGATCGGCGCGACCGCCGACGCCGAGCTTCCCGAACACCTTCGAGAGATGGCTCTCGACCGTGCGCACACTGATTTGCAGGTGCTCCGCGATCTCCCTGTTCGTGCGACCGTGTGCGGCGAGCCGAGCGACGTCGAGTTCTCGCAGCGAGAGGAGACGAGCGGCCGCCGCTCGGCCCGCGGCGGGGCGCGCATCCCCGGCATCCCGCGCCGCGGACACCCGGTCGATCGCATCGGACAGGGAGGCCTCCACCATCGATTCACCGCGTCGGCGCGCGGTGTCGCGTCCGTGTTCGAAGGCCATGAGGGCGAGCTCGACACGCCCCACCGAGGCGAGCTCCGATCCCCGACGCAGCAGCGCGTGCGGGTCGTCGGCCGCGACGGCGTCCTCCACCGCGAGCAGCGGAGCGAGGAGGTCGCCGTCGAGACCGCGCAGGTCCTCGTCCGATCCCAAGGGGCCGAGGAACGCGCCGAGCCCCGTGGCGATGACGCGCAGCGACGCCGCCGCGAGGAGGTACCCGCGCTCCCGCAGCCGCTGCGTCTCGAAGGTGAGCACCTCCCGCGCGCGGTCGAGGTCGCCCGCGAGCACTGCCCCACCGATCTCGGGGAGCGCCGCCACCATGCCCGGCCAGGGTCCTGCGGCGACGCCCAGCGCGGTCGTCTGGGACGCGAGCGACGCAGCGGCGCTGTCACGACCGGCGCGCGCGGCGAGCAGGGCGGACAGCGCCAGCGCTCCCATGTGCGACCCCTCCTGCCCGAGACCCGGTTCGCCCAGCGCGAGGAACCGTCCGAGGTGCTCCTCGGCAGCGCGGAACCGACCGAGCACCAGCGTGCAGACGGCGGCGAGATAGGTGTGGCCGCGGAGGTTCTCGAGATCGAGGTCGGCACGGCTCTGTTCGATGAGGCCGACGGCGAACTCGTGCGCCTCACGGACATCGCCGCCGGCGAACAGGCACCACCCGTGCAGCAGCGACAGCGCCCGGCCGAGCTTGGTCGATTCGCCGTCGGCTCCTGCGAGCGCCTCCCGTGCCGACCCGACACGGCCCTGCAACAGCAGGGCCGTGGCGCGCACGGCGGCGATCGAGTCGCGCGTCGTGGGGTCGTGGCCGACCTGGTCGTCGAGCCATTCCCGGTGCGCGGGAGTCACGGCGTCGCCCGTCATCGCGAGGTGCGTCGACCACACCTCGAACAGCGTGCGATGATCGGGATCCTCCGTCGCGGCGCGATGCAGGATCTCTCGCGCCCGCTGTCCGTCCCCTCCTTCGAGCGCGTGCCACCGCGCCTCCAGGATGCGGAGCATGGCCGTGCTCCTCGCATCAGGGGCGTCGCGCGGCGTCTGTTCGAACACCCGGAGCGCCTGCGCCCGGTCGTGCTGCTGATCGAAGAGCGCGAACAGATACGGCGTCGCCGTGGCGGGGCGGGGGTCGCGCTCCCACGCATGACGACGAGCGGCGAGATGCGCCGCATGACGATCCCGGATGAGCCGGATCACGCTCGTCTCCGCGGCATCGGGCTCGAGGGGCGCGCTCGCCGCCGTCCACCCGACGGGGGAGGAATCATCGGGCCGATCGTCGCCGAGCCTCTGTCGGATGCGCCGCAGGATCCGGCCCCGCCGGAGCGAGGTCGGCTGGTGTTCGAAGTAGTCGGTGATCAGCGGAGGGGTCACGGCGACCGAGAGTCTCCCCAGCGGTTCGATCCCGAGGAGCAGCCCCGCGGCTTCCAGAGCTTCCAGGGTGGCGTCACCGACGAGCTCCGCCGCGCTCTGTGCGTCGACGACTCCGGTCAGCGACAGGGTCTCGATCGCCTCCCACCCGTCCCGATCCAGTGGTGCGAGCAGGTGCTCCACGGCTCCCGTCAGCGAGTCGTGCCACAGCTCGCCGGTCACCGTCCAGACCCCGTCGTCCCTCGTCAGCCGGCCGTGCGCGTGCGCGGCCGCGACGAGCGCCACGGCGAGACTGGGATTGCCGGCCGAGCGCGTATAGACCCGAGCCACGAGGCTCGTGTCCACCGCGCCGTCGAGCAGTCCGTGGAGGAGATCGGTGACCGCTTCGAACGTCAGCGGACGCAGCCGCAGCTCCGCGGCCTGCCCGACGATCGCGTGCACGCGGCGTGCCCCGTCGGTGCGTGCCGTGCCCGACGTGGTGATCACGACAGCGCCGGTGCGCGCATGCGTCGCGGCGATCACGCCCCACGAGTGCTCGTCGAGGTGGTCTGCGTCGTCGATGAGGATCGCCGCCTGCCCCGAGGCCGATCGCTGCGCGAGGTGCGAGGTGATCGCACCCAGCGAGGCACCCGTCGTCGATCGAGGGACCTCGCCGGCGAGGTCCAGGGCGCCGAGCGGCACTCCGCGGAGCGATGCGACGCCGAGGATCCGCGTCGTCTCGATCCCGCGGCGCAGGAGGGCGCCGTCGAGTTCGCGGAGCAGGGTGGACCGACCGCTGCCCTCGGGGCCGACGATGTTCACGCTCGTCGAGGCCACGACGAAACCGACGGCGGCGTCGAGGTCGTCAGCGCGGACGAACACCCGCGGCTCCGTCCGTCCGCCATGCTGCGCACCTGGGCATGAATCCTCCTCGCTGGGTCGTCAGTGTAGTGACGACGGCGACCCGGACGCAGTATGAAGCGTGGGTCAGAGCTCGATGCCGTTGTCCTCGTCGTTGACCCCGGAATTGCGGCCCCGGCGCGATTCGTAGCCGATGAACCACCCGAGCCAGACGAGGGCGGCGAGCAGGATCCCGAGCCAGACGTTCTGGAAAACGAGCCCGACGACGACACCGACGATGAGGAGCCCTGCCGTGACGGAGAAGCGGAGAGCGGTGCGGGACATGCGATCAGCCTAGGGTGCCGATCGCGGCCCTGTCACCGACGCCGATGATCTTCGGGAGACAGCCTCGGTCCGCGCCGTGGCTCGCTGACGCCGCTGGCGAAGATCAGTCTGATGACCCGCTGGCGGTGACCCGCCCACGGGGCGAGGAGTTCGAGCATCCCGTCGTCGTCGGTGCGGTGACCCGTCAGAGCGTGACCCACCTCGTGGGCGAGGTGGTAGTCGCCGACGCTCACGGCGTCGGGATCGCCCAGGGCGCGGATGCGCGTCTCCGCCGAGGTCCAGGGGCCGATGCCGGGAAGGCTCGTCAGCACGCGGTCTCGATCCTCGCCGGTCGGAGCGGCGAGGACGGCGCGGGAGATCCTCTCGCCGCGCTCGGCTGCGCGGACGAGCGCGCGGGACTGCGGTGGCTGCACCGCCGCCCGGTGCCAGTCCCACGAGGGGATGCGATGCCACTCCGTCGCGGTCGGGGCCGTGAACATCGGGCGCGGCGTCGGGCCGGGGGCGCGGCGTCCATGCTTCGTCACGAGCTGTCGCCAGGCGCGGAAGGCCTCGAGCCCGGTGACCTTCTGCTCGAGGATCGCGCACGCGAGGGCGTCGAAGACCTCGTTCGTCCGCGACAGGCGGATGCCGGGTGCCCGTCGGGCGGTGTCTGCGAGCAGGGGGTGCGACGACGGGTCGAACCCGGTGGGGTCGTCGGATGCGCCGCACAGATCCGGGACGCGTTCCAGGGCCTCGTCGGCCCCGGCTCCCCATGCCGTCGCCCTCACCTCGGCCCCGGACGGACGCAGCGCGAGGGTCGCGGGGCCCTGCGGGGTGCGCAGGGTCCGCCAGATCACCGGGCCGTCGAACACCGTGGTGGGATCCCCCGGCCCGCGGCGGAGCATCCCCACCGTGCGTCGGAGGTCGAGCGCATGCCGCGGTCGATAGACCGTCTCGCGCGGGGAGGCGCGCGAGGACGCGTCCGCATCGAGGGGTTCTGCGGCGAGGGTCATGCCCCCACGGTACGCCGCGGGGCTGACATCGGGCTCAGAAGCGATCGGGCGACGGAGTGCCGTGGCCGAAGCGGATGACGACGTCGGCGTGACGGTCGAAGCGGTAGCCGATGCCGCGCACGGTGCGCACGATGTCCTCGTAGCGCCCGAGCTTCGCCCGCAGACGGCGCACGTGCACGTCGATCGTGCGCTCGCCGGGGGTCTCGTCATCCTGGGCCTGCCAGAGAGCCGAGACGAGCTCGCTGCGCTCGATCGTGCGTCCTTCGCGGAGCACCAGGTACTGCAGGAGCTCGAACTCCTTGTAGGTGAACGCGGCGGACTCTCCGTCGATGAGGACTCGCTTGCGGGAGATGTCGACGACCACGCCGCCCTCCGCATCGGTCGTCTCCTCCTCCGCCGCGGCCTTGGTGCGGGCGATCGCGCCGGGCTCCTGCAGGGCGAGGCGGACGACGTCGAGGTCGCGGCCTCCGGAGCCGTGAGGGGCGAGGGCCACGGTGGCGTGCGTCTCGGCACCGGGGGCGAGTTCGGCGAGCGTGCGGCGCAGGGCGTCGACGAGGAGCGGCAGGCTCACTCCGGCCTCGGCCGCCTTGATCTCGTCGAGGCCGACGTAGAGGGCGAAGCCGCGGGGCGAGCGGACGGCGGGGAGATCGGCGGCGAGCGGGGCGGTGGCGGCCTGCGCGGGAACGGCGCGGGCGGCGGAGACGGCGGGACGCTCGAGAAGTGCGGTGTTCGACATGATGATGAAGTCCTCAGGACATGAGCCGGAGACGGGCTCGGATGCGTTGCATGAATGACCGGGCGAGCCGGGAGAGACGAGCAGGGGTGGGTGCTCGGAGACCGACCTCGCAGATGGCGAGGGTCAGATCAGGCGGGGTTGCTGTTCGTTCAGCGACACATTCGGCAACACATGCCAACGCGACCGGGCATCATCATCCCGGCAGTCCTGTTCGCCTCCTGGGCGGACGAGAGACGTGCGTTGGTAGTCATGGGAGGGATTATGTCCGAAGAAGTCCGCGCGTGTCAAAACGACCCCTGCCCGGGAGTGGAGGCGTAACGTGGAGCCGGTGAGTACTTCGACCCTCGCCTCCGGCTTCATCCTCACCGACGAGAAGGACGCGTCGCGCTACACGCTGACGCGCGACGGCAAGCTCGTGAGCGTGCTGGACTACCGCGACGACGGCCGCACGATCGCCCTGACCCGGGCCTTCACGGTGCCGACTTTTCGGGGCCATGGCTACGCCGGCACGGTGGTCGAGGGTGCCGTCGCCGCCATCGAGGCGCGCGGAGACCGCTCCGTCGACGCCGTGTGCTGGTACGTCGCCGACTGGTTCGCCGCGCACCCCGAGAAGGCCTTTCTGCTGAGGACGCGCTGATGCGTCGGCATATGACGCCGTGTTACATCGCTGCGGTCGGCGGCCGCTCGTGAGGCTCGCCGAGGCGCTCGCCGAGCGGGCGGATCTCCAGCGTCGCCTGGAGCAGCTGCGCGATCGGATCACCGCCAACGCCCGCTATCAGGAGGGTGAGGAGCCGGCGGAGGATTCGTCGGCGCTGCTGCGGGAGGCGGAGGTCGGCTTCGCACGGCTGCGCGAGCTCATCCGTCGGATCAACCTCACGAACTCGCGGCTCGACCTCGGAGAGGACGGCACGATGACGGACGCCCTCGCCGCACGCGATGTGCTGAGGGCGCGGCACGCGCTCCTCGTGGCGGCGGCCGCGGCGGCATCCGGGGCGGGGACGACCGCGTTCCGACAGATCCGCTCGGAGCTGAGGCAGGTGTCCGCGCTTCCGGTCGCCGAGGTGCGGGCGAAGGCGGATGCCGTCGCGCAGGAGCTGCGCGAACTGGACAACCGCATCCAGCAGGCGAACTGGACCAGCGACCTGGAGGGGGAGGACGGGAGTCGGTAGTCGCGACGAGGCGGACGCACCCCCTGCCGGAGGGGCAATCCGGCCCTGTCGGGCGGCGGGCAGCCCGTATCCGTATCGCGCAGCCCCGCACCCCGCACAGGTCAGCAGCGCATCGCGCATCGCTCACCACCGCGCGTCGATCGTCGTGACGAGGGAGGGTCAGGGGACCTCCCGTCCGCCCCTCCGGCGTCCGGCCTCCACGGGTCCGCGGCACGCCTCGGGCCGAATGTCCGTGGTCGTTCGTACCGTGTGAACATGCGAATCCTGCACACCTCCGACTGGCACATCGGCCGCACCTTCCACGGGCATTCGACCATGGACGCGCTCGCCGAGGTGCTGGATGCGCTGGTCGAGCAGGTGCGGTCGAAGCATGTCGACGTCGTCGTCGTCGCGGGAGACGTGTTCGACTCCGCGACCCCCGCCGGCGCCGCGTACACGCTGCTGGGCGATGCCCTCGTCCGGCTGCACGACACCGGGGCGACCGTCATCGTCACGAGCGGGAATCACGATTCGGCCGCGCGGCTCGGCTTCCAGGCCCGTCTGCTGCGCGACGGCATCCACGTCCTGACCGACCCGCTCGCGATCGGCGACCCGATCACCGTGCACGATGCGAGCGGTCCCGTCCACTTCTTCGGCATCCCGTATCTCGAGCCGGCCATCGTGCGACAGCATTGGAGCGAGGTCGAGCTGCGAACTCAGGCGCAGACCCTCGCGCACGCCATGGATCTGGTCCGCGCGGGCATGGCGCGGCACTCCGGCCGGTCGGTCGTCGTGGCGCACTGCTTCGCAGCAGGCGTCGACGTGACCGCCGGGCTCGAGCGCGAAGTGCGACAGGGCGGGCTCGACGTCGTGCCGCTCGGCGTGTTCGACGGCCCCGACTACGTCGCTCTCGGGCACATCCACGGTCGTCAGCAGGTGAGCGACCGCGTGCGCTACTCGGGCGCTCCGCTCCACTACAGCTTCGGCGAGCAGCACAAGGAGCGCGGATCCTGGCTGGTCGACCTCGACGAGAGCGGGCTCGCGTCCGTCACGTGGCTCTCACTGCCCGTGCCGCGTCGATTGGTCACCCTGACGGGTCCGCTCGACGACATCCTGTCCGACGAGAACGTCGCCCGGCATGCCGACGACTGGGTGTGCGCCGTCTACACCGATTCCCTCGCGCAGACCGAACCCATGCGGCGGCTCCGGGAGCGCTTCCCGCACTGCGCGATGGTGCAGCACCAGCCCGCAGAGGTCGCCGCATCGGAGGATCGTTCCTACGGCGAGAGGCTGAGGGGTGCCGTCACCGACACCGAGCGGATCGGGGCATTCCTCGAACACGTGCGGTCCGGGCACGGGCCCACCGAACAGGAGGCCGCGCTGATCCGCGACGTGCTCGACGACCGCGTGCGCGCCGAGGCGCTCGTCTGATCGATGTCGTGTGTCGCCCCGGCTCCGGGGCGCAGGGGAAGAAGGACACCTGATGCAGCTGCACAGACTCGAGGTCGAGGGATTCGGGCCGTTCCGGGCGCGGCAGACCGTCGACTTCGACGCCTTCACCGATGACGGGATCTTCCTGATCCAGGGGCGCACCGGCGCGGGCAAGTCCAGCATCCTCGATGCCGTCTGCTTCGGACTGTACGGCGGGGTTCCGCGGTACGAGGGCGGAGAGAAGCGCCTCCGCAGCGACCACTGCGCACCCGACGACCTCACCGAGGTGCTCGTCGAGTTCAGCACTCCTCGGGGACGCTATCGGGTGCGGCGCTCCCCGGACTACGAGCGTCCGAAGAAGCGTGGCGGTGGCACCACGGTGCAGGCCGCCGCCGTGCAGCTCGACATGTTCGTCGGCGGAGATTGGATCGGGCTCGCCGCGAGGGAGCGCGAGGCCGCGCACGAGCTCGACGAGATCCTCCAGCTGAGCAGGGAGCAGTTCCTGCAGGTGATCCTGCTCGCCCAGAACCGTTTCTCGGAGTTCCTGCTCGCGGGCAGCAAGGAACGTCAGGCGCTGCTGCGGCGGCTGTTCGGCACCGAGCGATTCGAAGACGTCCAGGCGCGATTCGACGACCGACGACGCGCGGCCGAGCGCGCGCTGGCCTCGCGACTCGCCACCGTGTCGGCGCGGATCGACGAGGCCGAGCGTCTGGCGGCTGCCGCTGATGTGCTCAGAGATGACGAGCAGCACGACGACGACACCGACCTCCCGCGCCCCTCCACGACGGAGGAACGATTGGCGACCCTCGCGCGGGCGCGGGCGCGGGCGGCGTACCGGACGGAGCGTCGAGATGCCGAGCGGACCGAGGCCCAGAGAGCATCCGCCGCGGCCGACGACGCCCTCAGCGCTCTGCGAGAGGAACGACGTGCGCAGGTCGAACGAGACCGATCACGGCAGGCGCTCGTCGAGCTCGACCGGGAGGCGCCGCTGATCGAGTCGGTCCGGCGCGAGCTCGCCGACGCGCGTGCGGCCGAGTCGCTGCGCGGACTCCTCACCTCCGTGGCTCGAGCCCGCTCCGCCTATGCGGAGTCGGTCGCCGACGAGCAGCGAGCGCGGGAGGAGGGCTATGCCCGCGGCATCGATCGGGCCGCCGACCCCGACGCCCTGGCCGCTGAGGTCGCCGAGCTGACTCGACGCATCGGCGCCTGGCAGCAGGCGGCGGAGCTCGAGAGCACCCTCCCGTCGCTCGATGCGGCCGAGAAGGCAGCGGTCGACAGCGTGGACGCGGGCGTCGTCGCGCTCGCCGCCGTCGATGCCGAGCGCGACACACTCCCCGTCGCGAAAGAACAGCTCCTCGCGGAGCGGGACGCCGCCCGACGCGAGAGCGACCGGGTGTCCGACCTCGACGCCGCGCGTGCTCTGGCCGTGAACAGGCTCTCCGCTGCCGAGCAGCTGCGGACGCTCACGGAGGAACGGAGCCGCGCTGATGAGGTGCTCGCCGAGGCCAGTGCCCGCCTCGCGACCGCGCAGTCCTCCCTCGCCGAGTTGAGAAGACGCCGGCTCGACGGGTTCGCCGGGGAGCTGGCGGCGGGACTCGACGACGGCCCGTGCCCGGTCTGTGGCTCGCACGAGCATCCCGCACCGGCGGAGCACGCCGATCCTGTGTCCGCCGACGACGTCGACGCGGCCGAGAGCGCACGCGACGCGGCTGCCGCTCGCGAGCGCGAGGCCGCGGAGAACGTCTCGCTGCTCCGGGCACGCATCGCGGCCGCGACGGCGACGGCGGAAGGTCGCTCGACGGCGGAGGCGGAAGCCGAGCTGGCCGATGTCGAGGAGCGTCTGGCGCGAGGTCGAGCCGCGTCGACCCTCGTGTCCGAGCTTCAGGAGCGGATCGACGACATCGGCACACGGATCGATCGTCTCGACGCCGACAGGGAGAACGCCGCCCGCGCGCTCGCGGCCGCCAGGGAGGCACTCGCTCTCGCGACACAGCGACGAGCGGACGCCCGATCCGCGGTCGACGCGGCGCGCGGAGATCATGCATCCGTCGCGCATCGTCTGACGGAGGCGCTCGAACGGATCGAGGCGGCGACCCGCATCGTCGACACCGCCGCCGAGGGGAGCAGGCGCTCCGCAGCCCTCGACCAAGCATCGGCCGACCTCGACGACGCTCTCGCGACCTCGGATTTCGTCGACGTCGCCGCTGCGGAGACCGCGCTGAGGTCAGCATCCGAACAGGCGACGCTCGAGAGCAGGGTCACCCGACACGCCGTCCAGCGCGAGAAGGAGCGAGCGATCCTCTTCGACCTCGAGCTGCGGACTCTGCCCGAAGACCCGATCGACCTGACGTCGGCCGAGACGTCGGCACGGGAGGCACGCGAACGGTGGTCCCGAGCCGTCGACGAGGCGAGCAGGTCGGCGGCGCTCCTCGATCAGTTGACGTCGTTGATCGACGGGGCGGCCGCGGAGCATGCGTCGAGCGCCGGCGACGCCGCCGAGTTCGAGACACTGCGGGACCTGGCGGACGCCCTCGCCGGGCGAGGTGCGAACACACGCAAGATGACGCTCGAGACCTTCGTCCTCGCGGCGGAGCTGGAGGAGATCGTCGATGCGGCGAATCGGCGGCTCGCCGACATGTCGTCGGGTCGGTACCAGCTCCGCCACTCCGATGCTCTCGCCGCGAGAGGTGCGGCCTCCGGCCTCGGCATCGTCGTCTTCGACGCGTTCACCGGTCAGACCCGTCCCGCGCAGTCGCTGTCCGGTGGCGAGACCTTCCTCAGTTCCCTCGCCCTCGCCCTCGGGCTGGCGGAGGTCGTCACCGCACGTGCGGGCGGCATCCGCCTCGACACGCTGTTCATCGACGAGGGGTTCGGATCGCTGGACGGCGACACCCTCGATGTCGCGATGCGCACGCTCGACGAACTGCGTCAGGGCGGCCGCACCGTCGGCGTCATCAGCCACGTGGAGGCCATGCAGGAGCAGATCCCCGCTCAGCTGTCCGTGCGAGCGACCGCTGACGGTCCGAGCGTCATCGAGATGCGCTGAGGCGGTCTCGCCGGCGCTGAGGCCCGTTCGGTCGTCGGTCCTCAGACGCCGTATTCGCGGCGGATCACCTCGCGGAGCAGCACGCTGCAGCGGGCGATGGCCTCGCGGAAATCGACGAGCGCGCCGTCCTCGGCCCGGTCCGAGATGGCCCGGAATGCGCGGATCGGGACCCCGAACTGCTGAGCGACCCAGATGTACGCGAAGGTCTCCATGTCGACCAGGCCGGCTCCCGAGGGCCGGATGACGGCGGTGATCCCGGCGTCGCCGACGAAGCTGTCTCCCGTCGCGATCAACACGCCTTCGCGTCCCGTCGACACGCGGGCGGGCAGGGAGACGTGCTGTCCGGCGACGCCGTCGAGGTCGAACACGTCGTGCTGCAGCGCCTCGCCGATCTCGTGCACGGTGGCGTCGAGCTCCGGGTCGATGCCACCCGCCGTCCCCACGACGACGACCTCGCTGTACTCCTTGGCGTCGAGGGCGCGGGTGAGTGCGAAGACGGCCTGCATCTTGCCCTCGCCGGTGACGAGCTGGTCGAACCCCTCCAGCTCCTCCGGGAAGGCCTGGAGTTCGGAAGCCATGGCGGCGACGAGAAGTTTCACTCCGCCATCCTGCCAGGTGCGCTTCCCGGCGCGAAGTCAACGGCCTGCGACCCGGCGTCATCCCGATGTAACACTGAGGGAGGATACTGACGTCGAGAAGACCGGAGGAACACGTGTCCCTGCAGAACCAGATCTCTGAAGCGCTCGGCGTGAAGGCCGACATCGATCCCGAGGCGGAGGTGGAGCGGCGCGTGGGGTTCCTCGCGGAGTATCTCCGCTCGACAGGTGCCAAGGGTTTCGTGCTGGGCATCTCCGGCGGGCAGGACTCCACCCTGGCGGGGCGCCTGGCGCAACTGGCGGTCGAGCGGGTCCGCGCCGAGGGGGGCGAGGCCCGCTTCCTCGCGGTGCGCCTTCCCTACCGGGTGCAGAAGGACGCCGCCGACGCGGAGGCGGCGCTGGCCTTCATCGGTCCCGACTCCTCCGTGGAGGTCAACATCCAGAACGGCGTCGACGGCGTCGAGCAGGACATCGAGTTCGCCGTCACGAGCGACATCTCGGATTTCAATCGCGGCAACATCAAGGCACGCCTGCGGATGGTGACGCAGTACGCGCTGGCCGGCCACGACGGACTGCTCGTCATCGGGACGGATCACGCGGCGGAGGCGGTGACCGGCTTCTACACGAAGTTCGGCGACGGCGCCGCCGACATCCTTCCCCTCGCCGGGCTCACCAAACGGCAGGGGCGCTCGCTCCTCCTGCTCCTCGACGCCCCCGAGAAGCTCGCATACAAGATCCCGACGGCCGACCTGCTGGACGATCAGCCCGGACGCGCGGACGAGGACGAGCTCGGACTCACGTACGAGCAGATCGACGATTTCCTCGAGGGTCGCGAGGTCGCCCCCGAGGTCGCCGGACGTATCGAGTCGAGGTACCTCGCGACCCAGCACAAGCGCAATCTCCCCGTGACGCCCGACGACACCTGGTGGCGCTGACGCCGAGCTCCCGCGCTCAGGGCGTCGCACGTCGCTGAGCGTCCGGACGCCCGTGTCGGATGCCGCGGCTAGTGTCGAAGCATCCGAGAGAACGGGAGCATCGTGCGGATCGACACCCAGGCGCAGCGCGTCATCTGGAGCGCCAGCGACCTCAAGGCCGCCGCCGAATGCGAATTCGCCTGGTGCCGCGCCATCGACGCCAAGCTCGGCCGGGTCCCCGCGGTGGAGGAGCCGGAGGACGCCACTCTCGCGCGCGCCGCCCTCCTGGGGGACGTCCACGAGCGGAACGTGCTCGACAGCTATGTCCGAGAGTTCGGAGTCGACGAGGTCCGCCGCATCGAGAAGGTGTCCTCCGTCGACGCCCTCGCCCTCGCCGGGGCCGTGGCGGAGACGGTCGATGCTCTCCGGTCCGATGCTCGGATCATCTTCCAGGCCGCATTCTCCACGCCCGAGTTCGTGGGATTCGCCGACTTCCTCGCCCGCGACGAGGACGGACGCTGGCGGGTCCAGGACTCGAAGCTCGCCCGCACGGCGCGGGTCACCGCTCTCATGCAGTTGGCGGCATACGTCGATCAGCTCGATCGGCTCGGCATTCCGCGCTCCGACGAGGTCGATCTCATCCTCGGCGACGGCACGCTCAGCACGCATGCCGTCGACGACCTGCTGCCGCTCTTCCACGTCCGGCGTCAGCGTCTCCGGGCCCTCATCGCCGACCGCCGGGTCGGCGACACGGCCGACGGTCTCGAACTCGCCTGGGGCGACGACCGCGGTGATCTCGAAATCGTGGCCTGCGGTCGGTGCGCCACGTGCGAGGAGCAGGTGGTGGCTCACCGCGACCTTCTCATGGTGGCTCGGATGCGGCCGGTGCAGCGCGCCCGTCTCCGCGGCGCCGGCATCGACACCATCGACGCCCTGGCCGCCGCGGCCTCGGCGCCCGCAGGTATGAATGCCGATGCGTTCGACTCCCTGCGTGCACAGGCGAGGCTGCAGATCCGCGCGGAACGGGAGGGGACGGCGACCTTCGACGTCCACTACGCGCCCGCGATCCACACATTGCCCGTTCCCAGCCACGGCGACATCTTCTTCGATTTCGAGGGCGACCCGCTCTACACCGAGCCCGCACCGGAGGGGCAGGTGCAGTGGGGGATCGACTACCTCTTCGGCTGGGTCGACAACGACGACCAGTACACGGCCCTCTGGGCGCACGACTTCGATGCGGAGCGGGCCGCCTTCGAGAGGTTCCTCGACTTCGTGTCCCTGCGGCGCAGAACCCATCCCGGGATGCACATCTATCACTACGCCCCGTACGAGACGTCGCACCTCGTCGCGATGGCCTCGCGTTACGGCGTGCGAGAGGGGGAGGTCGATCGGCTGCTGCGCGAGGGCGTCTTCGTCGACCTCTACCCCCTCGTGCTGCGCACCGTGCGCGTGGGGTCGCGTTCGTACTCGATCAAGAAGCTCGAGCCGCTGTACATGGGCGACGACGTCCGGACGAGTGACGTCCAGAAAGGTGACGACTCCATCGTGCAGTACGTCGCCGCGCGGGAGTTCGCCGCCGCCGGAGATCAGGCGCAGGCCGACGCGATCCTGGCCGATCTGGCCGACTACAACCGCTACGACTGTGTCTCGACTCGACGCCTGCGCAACTGGCTGATCGACATCGCCCGGGCGGAGGGTGTGACCCCGGCCCCGCCGGACGAGACCGACGACATCGTCTACGAGCCGTCCGCCCGATCGGAGGCGCTCCTCGCGGATGCCGCCCGCGATGTCGATGCAGGGGGCGACGGTCAGGTGCATCGCATCGCCGCAGCAGCGATCGACTACTTCCCTCGGGAGGCGAAGAGCTTCTGGGTGTCCCACTTCCAGCGGCTCCGCGAACCGGTCACGATGTGGGAGGGCACGAGAGACGTGGTGCGGGTGGACGCCACCGCCTCCGCCGTCGTGCGCGAGTGGAGTGTGGGAGAAGGCCGCCGCGTCATGTCGCGCGATATCGAGCTGCGCGGCGAGGTCTCCCCGGGTACCACTCTCGGCGAGGGGTCTCAGCCGTTCGCGCTCTACGAGGTGCCCGCGCCCTTCGACACCGACGTCCCGTCCCGGGCCGTCCACGTGCCGCACGGCGTGACGATCGCCGCCGTGCTCGACGACGGCTACCTCGTGACCGAGAGCGCCGTCCAGGGGCAGACGTGGGATGAGATGCCGGTGGCGCTCACCCCGGCCGCGCCGCCGCGCGTCCTGTCCCTGCAGGGAGCCATCGACGAGTGGGCCGACGCCGTGCACTCCGTGGCCCCGGGGTTCCCGGCTGACGCCGCCACCGACATCCTCAGGCGTGTGCCGCCGCGCACCGCCTCGGGCGCGCCGCTGCCCGCGCCCGGCGATGACGTGATCGATGCGATCGTGCGGGGGGTGCTCGACCTCGATCGGAGCTACCTCGCCGTGCAGGGCCCTCCCGGGACGGGCAAGACGTACACGGGCTCGCATGTCATCGCGCGCCTCGTGGTCGAGCACGGCTTCACCGTGGGAGTGGTCGCTCAGTCGCACGCCATCATCGAGAACCTGCTCGAGCGCGTCGTCGCCGACGGTGTGCCGGCCGCCCGCGTCGGGAAGGCCCCGAAGGACCCGACCGCCGACCCCTCGTACACGGTCATCCCGAAGAACGGCATGGCGGCCTTCCTCGCCGAGCACGCCGCGCAGGGTGCAGTCGTCGGCGGCACCGCGTGGGACTTCAGCAACACCTCTCGCGTCGAGCGCGGTGGTCTCGATCTGCTGGTGGTCGACGAGGCCGGCCAGTTCTCCCTGGCATCGACGATCGCGGTCGCAGCGGGGGCCCGTCGACTTCTGCTGCTGGGAGATCCGCAGCAGCTCCCGCAGGTCAGTCAGGGGGCTCACCCCGAACCCGTCGACACGTCGGCGCTGGGGTGGGTGATGGACGGCGATGCGGTGGTGCGCCCGGAGTACGGCTACTTCCTCGAGAGGTCCTGGCGCATGCATCCGGCCGTCGCCGGACCGGTCTCGACGCTCGCCTACGCGGGGCGCCTCGCCTCGGCGCCCGGCACGGAGCGGCGGTCGCTGTCGGGGATCGATCCCGGGCTCCACATCGTCCCGCTCCGACATCGAGGGAACTCCACCCAGTCGCCGGAAGAGGCCGCCGCGGTGGTCCAGCTCGTGCGCGACCTCGTCGGCCGCACATTCATCGACAACGACGAGACCGCGGCGGAGCGTCCCCTCGCCCCGCAGGACATCATCGTGGTCGCGCCGTACAACGCGCAGCGTCAACTCGTCCACGAGGCTCTGGCCTCCGCCGGATTCCCGGACGTCCCCGTCGGCACGGTCGACAACTTCCAGGGCAAGGAGGCGGTCGTCTCCATCACGACGCTCGCGGCGTCGAGCGGCCGGGATGCCCCTCGCGGTCCGGAGTTCCTGCTGCTGCAGAACCGACTCAACGTCGCCATCTCGCGAGCCCAGGTCGCCGCATACCTCATCCATTCGCCGGCTCTGCTCGACGATCTGCCGCGCACGCCGGAGGGCGTCGCTCGACTGAGCGCGTTCGCGAGGCTCGTCGGGGCCGCCCCGTGACCGCGACGAACGGGCGAGCCGAGACGCACTCTGCGGCGGAGATCCTCGCCGCCGCAGCAGAGTGGGTCTGGTCGCCGAGGGGGAGCGAGACCGATTCCACCCATCTGCAGCTCGTGCGCTATCCGGAGCACCTGGGTGGCGGCGTGCGCGGGTCACGGGTCGTCTCGACAGTCGGGGCGCACGAGATCCTCGACCATGCCATCACTCGTACCGAGCAGTGGGGCGCGAGCCGACTGACGGTGTGGACCAGCCCGGCCGACGCTCCCGACCTCGAGGACGAGCTCAGACGGCGCGGAGCCGAGCACATCGACACCGTCACCGTCTTCGCCCGATCCGTTCACGACGTCGACGACGTCGCGCCCCGCGACCCGGTGGTCGCCAGCCTGCCAGGCGACCCGACGGTCGCCAGCTCACCCGGCGACCCTAGGGCGGCCGTTCCGTCGGGAGTCACGGCAGAGATCGTCGACACCCTCGACCAGCTCCGCGAGGTCGATGCGATCGATGCCGCGGTGTGGGGTCAGACCCCGCTCGACGAAGACGGCCTCCGCGCTGAGCTGGCGGACACGACGGCCGCCATCGACGCCGGTTCGGGCGCGCGCGTACTCGCGCGCATCGACGGCCGTGCCGTGAGCACGGGCGGTTGCACGGTCGTCGACGGCTTCGTCCGGCTGTGGGGCGCCGGAACGCTCGACTCGATGCGCGGCCGCGGCGCGTATCGCGCGGTCCTCGCCGAACGTCTCCGCGCGGGTGCCCGGCTCGGAGCGCGCACGGCGCTCGTCAAAGGGCGTGTCTCGACATCCGCTCCGATCCTGGCGAGATCGGGCTTCCGTTCCTACGGCGAGGAGCGCTGCTGGCTCGTCCGCATGTGACTGCTCGTGCCGTCGCCGCAGTCGCTGCTCGTGCCGTCGCCGCAGTCGCTGCCCGTGTCGTCGCCGCAGTCACCGCACATGCGGTCGCGACCGGGCGGCAGCGTCCCGCGGCGCCGTCGATCAGACGGTGCCGTACAGTCGGTCGCCGGCGTCGCCGAGACCGGGCACGATATAGCCCTTCTCATTGAGGCGCTCGTCCAGCGCGCCCAGCACGATCGTCACGTCGCGATCTCCGACGAGCTTCTCGATGGCCTCGATGCCTTCGGGAGTTCCCAGCAGGCAGATCGCGGTGACGTCCTTCGCGCCCCGATCGAAGAGGAACTGGATCGCCGCCGCGAGCGAGCCGCCCGTGGCGAGCATCGGGTCGATCGCGAAGCACTGGCGGTCGCTGAGGTCGTCCGGCAGCCGCTCGGCGTAGGTGGTGGGCTCGAAGGTCTCCTCGTCGCGGACCATGCCGAGGAAGCCGACCTCAGCCGTGGGGAGGAGCTTGACCAGTCCCTCGAGCATTCCCAGGCCGGCCCGAAGGATGGGGACGACGATCGGGCGGGGCTCGGAGATCTTCACGCC
>JAAIGE0100078943.1_pt1 | contig 24564 bp, 14 predicted proteins | sample 6487951 | NCBI WGS metagenome assembly JAAIGE01 (sample SAMN13974128, study PRJNA590717) | phyllosphere metagenome | biome: tomato field; feature: multiple bacterial spot infested tomato fields; material: tomato leaves; isolation source: leaves from tomato fields | host: Solanum lycopersicum ...
GGTTGCCGGCTTGGCATGCTCACCCGCAACGCACGCGAGCTGGCAAAGATCACGTTGCAGGCGATCGGTCTGGACGATGCGTTCGCCTGGGACGACATCGTCGGCCGCGACGAGGCGGCCCCAAAACCTGCGCCCGACGGGCTGCACTATTTCGCGCAGCGCTGGTCGGTGCAGGGCAGCGCGCTGGTCATGGTCGGCGATCATCACAATGACCTGGCCTGCGGCCGCGCCGTCGGTGCGTGCACTGTGCTGGTCAATACACCCGGCGATCCCTGGCCCGGTTTCGCCGACTGGCGCCTGCACAATTGCACGCAGTTGCTCGCGCAATGGGAGGGCCAGGCGCGCGTTGTGCCTGTGCAACGCGGGTAACGTGCAGCCGATCGGGCATCGGAATGGTTAACTGCCTGCCGACGCCATGACGCGTCTCAAAGGGGGCTCGCCGTATCCGCATCCGCCTTTCGGACACCTGCTCCCGGCGGAAGAAGAAATGCGTGGCGCCACCGCGCGGTGTTGCTTGCCTTAGCGCATCGCGCTGCACCAGCGGCGCAGCGATCGGGGTCCAGCACACGCCCGGCATTGCTGAAACATCTTTCCCGACCGTCTGCACCACTGTGTCACAGCACGTTCGGCGCAAACTGTGCCAAAACCGTGACAGCGCCAAGTGCCCAGCTCGCCGTCATTGCCCCCAACCCTTGCCGACTCGACGTGGTGCGGCGCACCAGTGTGCTGGCATGACGTTTGCTCAGGTCTCTCCCGACGTTTCCTACGTCCGCATCGCCACGGCGGTGACAGCGCCTGCGCTGCGGGATGTTTCAACCGACTGGTTGTTCAAACGAGAGGGGTAGACGCACATGCACCAATCTTCCTGTCGCAGCGTATGCAGCACTGCGCTGCTTATGCTTGCGCTGAGCGCCGTTCTGTCTGGCTGCAAGAAAGACACACCGACCGAAACTGCGGCGCCGGCAACGGCTGCAACACCTGCCGCTGCGCCCGCCGCTGCACCTGCCGCCGCGGTCGATACCGATAGCGAGTTCACCGCCAATGCCAGCAATGCGGACAACTGGGGCGGTGTGGGGCGCGACTTCGCACTCACCCGGCATAGCCCGCTGGCCGAGATCAATCGCGACAACGTCAAGAATCTGAAGATGTCGTGGGAGATGAAAACCGACGCCACGCGCGGCCACGAAGGCCAGCCGCTGGTGATCGGCAGCATCATGTACATGGTCAGTGCGTATCCGAACAACGTCTTCGCCATCGATCTGGCGGCGCAGGACGACGGCGGCAAGGTGTTGTGGAAATACACCCCGCAACAGGACGAACGGTCGGTGGCGGTGGCGTGCTGCGACACGGTCAACCGGGGCGCCTCCTATGCCGATGGCAAGCTGGTCTTCGGCAGCCTCAGCGGCGATGTGATCGCACTCGATGCCAAGACCGGCAAGGAAGTGTGGAAGCAAAAACTCGCCCACCCGGACAAGGGCGAAACCATCACCATGGCGCCGATCATCGCCGACGGCAAGGTGGTGGCCGGCATCAGCGGCAACGAATTCGGCGTGCTCGGTCGCGTGGCCGCCTACAACCTCGCCGATGGCAAGCAGGCCTGGTCCTGCGGTGCGGCCGGCACCGACAAGGCGATCTGCCTGGGTCCGGATTTCAACAAGGCCAATCCGCAGCATGGCCAACTCGGCGACCTGGGCGTCAAGACCTTTCCCAACGAAGAATGGAAGCGCGGCGGCGGTGCAGCGTGGGGCTGGTACAGCTACGACCCGAAGTTGAAGCTGGTGTACTACGGCACCGGCAATCCCGGCCTGTGGAGCCCGTCGTATCGTTGCGGCAAGACCTCGCAGGAGGAGTGCAACAACGGCGAGCATGACAACAAGTGGTCGATGACCCTGTTCGCCCGCAAGATCGATACCGGCGAGGCGGTGTGGGGCTACCAGAAGACCCCGTTCGACCAGTGGGATTACGACGGCATCAACGAGCCGATCCTGGTCGACCTGACCATCGACGGCAAGCAAGTCCCCTCGGTGGTGCAGTTCGATCGTAACGGCTTTGCCTACGTGCTCGATCGGCGCGATGGCACGCTGCTGCGCGCGCACAAGTTCGTGCCGGCCAACTGGGCCGAACGCATCGACATGAAGACCGGTCGCCCGGTCAAGGTGGCTGCGCATTCTCCGCTGGAACGCGGCAAGAAAGTGCAGGCGTTTCCGTCGGCGATGGGCGGCAAGGACCAGCAGCCGTGCTCGGTGGATCCGGCCAATGCGGCGGTGTTCTTCTGCGGCACCAATAACTGGCACATGGAGCTGGAACCGCAGGAGCGCGGCAACACCATGATGGGCCTGCCGTATGTGTTCGCCAACGTGATGATGAAGCCGAACGAGCCGGGCGCGCTGGGCATCGTCAAGGCGTTCGACGTGGTGGAAGGCAAGTCCAAGTGGGAGATCAAGGAGAAGTACCCGGTGTGGAGCGGCACCTTGGTCACTGACGGCGGGCTGGTGTTCTACGGCACGCTGGATGGTTGGTTCCGCGCGGTGGACAAGGACACCGGCAAGAAGCTGTGGGAGACCAAGCTGCCGTCCGGCATCATCGGTAACCCCATCGCTTATAAAGCCAACGGCCATCAGTACGTGGCGGTGTTCTCCGGTATCGGCGGGTGGATCGGCCTGCCGGTCACTGCGGGCCTGGATCCGTCCGATCCGTATGGCGCGCTGGGTGCGGCAGGGCTGGCATTCGGTGCGGGCTTTGACAAGATCCCGCTCGGCGGCATGGTCCACAGCTTCCGTATCGATGGCGCCGGCAAGACCGTGACTGCCACTGCGACCGCCACTGCGGCCGCAGGTGGCGGTACCGCCAATGCCGCAGCGAAGACGGCACGATGATCTGCACGCAAGGCGTTGGACGCGCACCTCGGCAGCTTGCTGCCGGCGTGCGCGGCATCACCCGGCACCTGCAGCAGGTGCTGGTGCTGGTGCTGTGCAGCCTCGGACTCGTCGCCGCAGGCTGCACACGCGAGCCGTCTTCACCGACGGCTCGCGCTTCTCGTTCGGATGTGGTGCCCGCTGCGGCACCTGCATCAACCAACTCGCCGGCAACACCGCCGCCAGCGCCCGACCCGCACGTGCTGCGCGTGTGCGCAGACCCGGGCAACATGCCGTTGTCCAACAAGGCCGGCGAAGGCTTCCAGAACAAGATTGCCCAGGTCGTGGCCGCTGCCATGGGCCGGCGCCTGGAATACGAATGGCGCACCTACTACCAGCGCGGGCTGGCACGCAGCACGATCAACGTGGGCCGTTGCGATGTGCTGATGGATCTCAACAGCGATTTCGAGCAAGGGGTGGTCACGCGCCCGCTCTATCGCTCGACCTATGTATTGGTCACACGCAAAGGCTTGAATGTGCGGCCTGCTTCGCTGGACGACCCGGCGCTGAAGAAGCTGCGCCTGGGCGTGTTCCAGAGCTCGCCTGCGCGTCAGGCGCTGTACGAGCATGGCATCAGCGGTGAGGTGCAATACCTGTTCTACGACTCGGCCACTGCGCCGGAAGAACACCCCGGCAAGCTGGTCGAACGGGTTGCCGCCAACACGCTGGATGCGGCCGAATCCTGGGGCCCGGTGGCCGGGTATTACGCACAGCGCAACGGTCTGGGAATGGTGCCCTTGAACACCATCGACGATGCGGTGCTGGAGTATTCGATGGCCTGGGCGGTGTCGCGCAAGAATGCAGACCTGCGCGATGCGTTGAACACGGCGCTGCAGCAGAGCGCGGCAAAGATCGACCAGATCCTGCGCAGGTATCACGTGCCGCTGGTGCGCTGTAGCGACTGCGTGGTGGCCGGCGATCTGGCGTCGCACGGGCCGTATGTCACGCCGACACCGGCATCCACTGCACCCAGTCCGGCGGCCTCGTCGCAAGAGTTGGCGCAGCTGCAATTGCGCATCGCCGACGGTGCAGACCCGAACCAGGAACTGGCGCATGCACTGGACGCGGGCGATGCCGTGCGTGCGGCATGGCTGCTGCGCCATGGCGCCGATGCCAATCACGCGAACCTGCTGGGCGAGCCGCCGTTGCACCAGGCCATCCGCAACCAGGAGCCGGACCTGGTCGGCCTGCTGCTGGATGCCGGCGCGCGCATCGAGGCGCGCGACGCCAGCGGCTGGACCGCACTGATGAAAGCCGCCTGGACCAATGACGCCGACAGTGTCGGCAGGTTGCTGGCCAAGCGCGCGCCGGTGGACACCGTGTCCAGCGACGGCTGGAGCGCGCTGGATCTTGCGGTGTCCTATGCCGACGTGGGTGTGGTGCAGGCGCTGCTGGACAAGGGCGCGACCGTGCGGCGCGCCAACCCCACCGGGTTCACCCCGGTGATGTTTGCGGTGGCGCGCGACGACCCGGCCATTGTGGAGGCTGTGCTGGCACGCGGCGCCGAGGTCAACCACGCCAATCAGGCCGGTGTCACAGCGCTGATGCTGGCTGCCGCGGCCGGGCGCGAAGCGGTTGCCCGACGCCTGCTGGCCGCAGGTGCCGACCCGTCTGCGCGCAACCGCGACGGCAAGAGCGCTGCGGATTTGGCGCAGGCACGTGGCGACACCGCGCTGGCCACGCTGCTCGCCGAGGCCCGGCGCCCGGCACCCAAATGATTGCCTCACCCGTCGCGCGCACCGGAGTGCGCGGCGTTCCCTCCGATCAAAAAGGTTCGTTCATGCGCACGTCCACTACACGTTATCTCGATCGTTCCGTCCGCGCACCGCTGTGCGCGTTGATGTTCAGCGTCGTGTTGGCGGCATGCGGCAAGGACGCGCCGCCGGCCCCGGCCGCCGATGCGCCGCCGCCAGCGCCCCCGGCGGCCGCCAGCGCACCGGCGCCTGCGCCAGCCGCCGACAGCACAGCGTCTGCACCTGCACCTGCGGCCGCAGGGATGCCGAATGTGGCGGCCGGGCCTGCCCCGGATCCAGCGACGCCGGTCGCACCACCTGCCACGATCGTGCCGATTCCCAAGGGACCCGAGGTCAAGGTCACGCCCGAACTGGTCGCCGAAGGCAAGAAGATCTATTTCTCGGCCGGCTGTAATGCCTGTCATGGCGGTACCGGTGGCGGTGGCATGTGCCCGCCGCTGACCAACGACATCTGGGTGTACGGCAGCGACGACGACACCCTGCGTACGCTGATCAATGAAGGCACCGCGGCCATGATCACCCACGGCAAGACCCGCGTCGGGCACGAAAAGGTCGTCGGGCAGATGCCGCCATTCGCGCCGGTGCTCAAGCCCGGCGATACCGAAAAGTTGCTCGCCTTCATCCACTCGATCAACAAGACTGCAGGCAAGGCGCAATGAGGCCAGCGCCTGCTCGCTGGCCATGCATGCTTGCGGCAACGCTGCTGGCCACGCTGCTGCTGGCCGGCTGCCAGCGCGACGCTGCCTCGCCGGCCTCCACCGCCGCACCCGCGACGACGGGCCCTGCAGCACCGGCGCCGGCAACGCCGCCGGTGTTTGCGTATGTGCCCAATCAACGCAGTGGCACCGTCTCGGTAATCGATACGCACACCGATACCGTGGTGCGCACGCTCAGCGCGCAGGGCCAGCTCGGCAAGCGCTTGCAGCAGCTATTGCCCGGCCCACAGGGGCATCTGTATCTGATCGATGCCGAGCATCACCGGCTGGTCGAGCTCGATGCCGAAAAAGATGCGGTGTTGCGCAGCGTGGACATCGGCGAGAACGCCGAAGGCATCGCGTTGTCGCCGGACGGCAAGCAGTTCGCGGTATGCGTGGAAGGCCAGAATCAGGTGACGCTGATCGACGCGGCGCAATTTGTCGTGCAGCAGGTGATCGCCACGCGCGGGCAGGCGCCGGAGCATTGCGCCTACACCCCGGATGGCAAGTGGTTGCTCACCAGCAATGAAGGCTCCAACGACATGGACATGATCGAGCTGGCCACGCATCGATCGCGCGGCGTGGTGGCCACCAGCGGGCATCCGCGCGGCATGGCGTTCGCACCCGATGGGCACAGCGTGTACATCGCCCAGGAAACCGCCAATGTGGTGGACGTGATCGACCTGCAGACGCGTCAGCGGCGCGCCAGCCTGCCGGCCGGCGTGCGCACCGCCGGCGTCGCGCTGTCGGGAGATGGCGCGCGGCTGTATGCCTCCAACGGGGGCGCCGGCACGGTCAGCGTGATCGATCTCAAGACCGCACGCACCCTGGCCGAGATCCCGGTCGGGCAGCGTCCGTGGAATCCGGCGCTGACGCCGGCCGGCGACAAGCTCTACGTTGCCAACGGGCGTTCCAACAGCGTGAGCGTGATCGACACCGCCAGCTTGCGCGAACTCAAACAGATCCCCGTCGGCGAGCTGCCGTGGGGCGTGATCATCGCGCGCTGAGCGGCCGGCAGGCCGACGCGCGTCAGGGAGGCCGGATGAAGACACGCGCTGCGGTGGCCTGGGGTCCGCACCAGCCGTTGACCATCGAAGAGGTAGACCTGCAGCCACCGCGTCCCGGTGAGGTGCTGGTGCGCCTGGTCGCTACCGGCATTTGCCATGGCGATGCGCATGCGTTGGCGCATGGCCACGCCGGCAGCTTCCCGGCGATCCTGGGGCAGGAGGGTGCCGGTGTTGTCGAAGACGTCGGGATCGGCGTCACCAGCGTGCGGGCCGGCGATCACGTGATTCCGCTGTACATGCCCGAATGCGGCGTGTGCAAATTCTGCCGTTCCGGCCGTACCAATCTGTGCCAGGCGATTCGCAGCAGCCAGGAACGTGGCCTGATGCCCGATGGCAGCAGCCGGTTCTCGTTGCACAGGCGGCCGGTCCTGCATCACATGGGCACCAGCACGTTTTCCGAATACACGGTGTTGCCGGAGATTGCGGTCGCACGCATCCATCCGGATGCGCCGCTGGAGCAGGCCTGCCTGCTCGGTTGCACGGTCACTACCGGCGTCGGTGCGGTGCTCAACAGCACGCATGTGCGGCCGGGAGATTGCGTGGCGGTGTTCGGGTTGGGCGGCATCGGATTGTCGGTGATACAGGGCGCAGTGCTGGCCCAGGCCGGTCGCATCATCGCGGTGGACATCGACCCTGCGAAATTCGCACTGGCACGCAAGCTGGGCGCCACCGATTGCCTGGATCCGCGCGACTACGGTGCGCCGATCCAGCAGGTGATCGTGGACCTGACCGATGGCGGCGCCGACCACAGCTTCGAATGCATCGGCGATGTCGGTGCGATGCGCGCCGCGCTGGAGTGCTGCCACAAGGGGTGGGGCGAGAGCGTCATCCTGGGCGTGGCCGAGGACACGCAGGAAATCAGCACGCGCCCGTTTCAATTGGTCACCGGGCGGGTGTGGCGCGGCAGCGCCTTTGGTGGCGTCAAAGGCCGCAGCGAGTTGCCTGGCTATGTCGAACGCTATCTGCACGGCGACATTCAACTGGCGCCGCTGATCACGCGCACGCTGGCGCTGGACGACATCAACCAGGCGTTGGCGGACCTGCGTGCGGCACGCGGCATCAAATCCATCGTGGTGTATTGAAGGAGACGCACATGGCAGCAGGCAGATGCAGGACAGCGACGCTGCATCGCAGGGGATTGGCAGGCGCATGCGCCATGACCTTGCTCGCACGCAGCGCAGTGGCCGTTGCAGCGGAAGCGCCGCAAGTCACCTGGTTGGACCGTATCGAGGTGACCGCCACGCCGATCCCGGGCACCACCATCGATGCGGCGCAATTGCCGTACATGGTGCAGTCGGCAAGCAATGCCGAACTGTCGCGTGGGCGCAGCAACAACCTGAGCGATCTGCTGCAGCGCCGCTTTATTGGAGTGGACGGTAACGACGTGCAGGGCAGTGCGTTCCAGAACGATCTCACCTTCCATGGCTTTCGTGCGTCGGCGCTGCCGGGCGCCTCGCAGGGGGTGTCGGTGTATCTGGATGGCGTGCGCTTCAACGAACCGTTCGCCGATATCGTCAGCTGGGACATGCTGCCCGAAGCGGCAATCAGCGCCGTGACGCTGATGCCGGGTTCCAACCCGCTGTTCGGGCCGAACACGCTGGGTGGCGCGGTGGTGCTGTCTACCGCCTCCGGGCTGACCGCGCCCGGATTACAGGGGGAAGCGAGCATCGGCAGCGGCGCGCGCAAGCGGCTGGATGCCAGTTACGGCGTTGCCGGCGCCGACGGCTGGCATGGCTTTGTCGCGCTGACCGGCTTCGACGAAAACGGCTGGCGCGCTGCCTCCGAAGGCCGGCTTGGCACCGTGTTCGGCAAGGTCGGTAAGCAAGGCGAGCAGACCGACTGGAGCCTGTCGCTGCTGCACGGGCGCAGCCGTCTGATCGGCAATGGTCTGCTGCCCGATACACGCTACACCGACGAAGGTCCGGAGCCCGGCTTGTATCGCGCCGATCGGCGCTCGGTCTACACATCGCCCGATCTCACCCGCAATCGCACTACGCTATTGAGCGTGCAGTTGGACCATCGTTTCGATGCAGACACTGCGCTGCACGCGCTGGCTTATTCGAAGATGGGGCGGCGCGACACCGTCAATGGCGACATCGGGCAGGACTACGAGGAATTCGTCGAAGAGTGCGCTTCCGGTTACGCCACCGATGGCAGCGCACTGGATGCCGATTGCGACGTCGCCCGCACCGATGCCGACACGCTGCACACCGGCGCGCTCAACACCACCCAGATGCGTCAGCACGCGCAGGGCGTTGCGCTCAATCTGAGCATGCAATGGGGCGCGCATGCGCTCACCACCGGCGCCACTTTCGATCGCGGCCATGTGCGTTATCGGCAATTCGCCCGCGACGGGTGGGTGCAGCCCGACCGCTCGGTCGTTGCAGATCCGGCGACCGACCGCACGTTCTTTTCCGGCGTGCGCGGCAGTACGCAGACATTGGGCGTGTTCCTGGCCGACACCTGGGCACTGGACGATGCCACCCATCTCACCGCCGCGGTGCGCTGGAATCATGTGGTGGTGGACAACGTTCTTTCCACCGCCGACGACGGCGACCGCCCACGCGAGCGCTTCGTTTATGCCAAAGCCAACCCGTCGCTGGGGCTGACCCGGCGGCTCGCGTCGGCGGTGACGCTCTACGGCTCGGTCGCGCAGAACAGCCGTGCACCGACCGCCATCGAATTGGGCTGCGCTGATCCCACCCAGCCATGTCGGTTGCCGACCGGTCTGCAGGCCGATCCGCGCCTGGAGCAGATCATCTCGCGCACCTACGAACTGGGCGCGCGCTGGACGCCGTCGGCCGATCGCAACGCCACGCTGTCGGTCTACCGCGCCGACAATCGCGACGACATTCTGTTCTTGCGCGCACCGGACACGCAGTTGGGTTACTTCGACAATGTCGGCCGCACGCGCTATCAGGGCGTGGACGCGGCACTGCATCTGCGCAGCGGCGATTGGCAGTGGTCGGCCGGCTACAGCTACCTGGATGCCACTTACCGCAGCGACGGCCAATTGCTGTCCGGCGAGCGTGTGATCGCGCTGCGGCCGGGACTGCGGATCGCCGCGCTACCGCGGCACAACCTCAAGCTCGGGATGGAGTGGCAACGCGATGCGCTGACGCTGGGCGTGGGCGTGCGTGCGGTCTCCGGGCGGGTGGCCAGCGGCAACGAAGATGGCCAGGTCGACAATGCCGAAGAAGGCCAGGCCGCGCCCGAGCGTCTCGACATCGGCACCGCCGGCTATGCCCTGGCGGACCTGCAGGCGCGCTGGACCATCAACGCGCGGGTGTCGCTGTTCGCCCGGATCGACAACGTCTTCGACCGCCGCTACGCCACCTATGCCGCCGTGGCCGAAGACGTGTTTCCCGACGGCGAACTCGCACGCCCGCAGGATGCGCCAGTGGAAACCGGCCCGGCACGATTTCTCGCACCGGGGGTGCCCCGGCAGTACCTGATCGGCGTGCGCTGGGCGCTTTGATCGCGGGAAATCGGGAATCGGGAATCGTAGAGCGTCAGCGCGCTGCTTTTATCTATTCCCGATTCCCGATTCCCGATTCCCGATTCATCCGGTCTCCAGGCCGTGCTTGCGCAACTTGCGGTACAAGGTGTTACGGCTGATGCCCAGGGCATCGGCAGTGCGGCTGACATTCCAGCGATGGCGTTCGAGTTGTTGCTGCAGCACCAGCCGTTCGGCCTGATCCAATGCAACGCGGCCGGGCATATCGTCGGCCGCGACCGCGCGCGCATCGACCAGGCAAGGTGCGCTGCCCGCGTCGACGATCTCCTGCGGCAGATTCGGCAGGCGAATGACCTCGTCACTGCACAGCACGGCCGCCGTGCGCAGCACATTGCGCAATTGGCGCAGGTTGCCCGGCCAGGCGTAGCTGAGCAGCTTGTGCAGCGCATCTTCGCTGATGCGCACGCTGCGCTCGCTGTTTTCCTCGCGCAACAGGGTGCGGATCAGTTCGGCCTTGTCGCTGCGTTCGCGTAGCGGCGGCAGATGCAGCACCACGCCGTTGAGGCGGTAGTACAGGTCCTCGCGGAATTCGCCGGCGGCCACCATCTGCGCCAGGTCGCGGTGGCTGGCGCTGATCACGTGCAGCTCCAGCGGGATTGCCCGGTCGCTGCCCAGCGGGGTCACGCTCTGTTCTTCGAGCACGCGCAGCAGCCGCGTCTGCAGCGGCAGCGGCATGTCGCCGATTTCGTCCAGGAACAAGGTGCCACCGCTGGCCTGCAGCAGCTTGCCGTGGCGGCCTTCGCGCGCGGCATCGGTGAACGCGCCGCGCGCGTAGCCGAACAGTTCGCTCTCGATCAGCGCCTCGGGAATCGCCGCGCAGTTCACCGCCACGAACGGCCGCGCTGCCCATGGCGAGCCGCGGTGCACCGCCTTGGCGAACTCCTCCTTGCCGGTGCCGGTGGCGCCGCACAGCAGGATCGACACGCGATGCGCGACCAGCTTCAGCGCATTGTCCAGGTTGTGGCGCATGCGCGGATCGGAGCCGACGTGCTCGCGTGCGTAAGCGGCCTCGCCATCGTCGGCTGGGGTGGCGTGCGCGCCGCCAGCAACCGCGTTGCGGCGCGGCGGCTGCGCCAGGGCGAAGAAACGGCGCCCGTGGCAGGCGCAGCGGATCGACCACAGCGTGCTGGCAGCGTTGCGCGCACGCTGCTCCACGGTGTCGAAGTCCAGCTGCATCACCTGCGAGATGTCGCGCCCGACCAGCAGGCTGCGGTCGCCCTTGCCGAGCTGTTCCAGCGCCGCTTCGTTGACGGCCAGCACGCAGCCGTCGGCGCCGATCGCCATCAGCGCCTCGTGCAACAGGCCGGCGAACTCCGGGCGGCTGTGGAAGCGCAAGATCCACGCATGCCTGTACTGCTCCAGGAAATACGAACGCGCGATCTGTGCCGCCGACATGCGCACCAACGCGCTGGTGTGGCGCTGTACCAGCTTGGTGTCGCGCGCGTCCGGCGTGGACGCATCCAGCACCGCCAGCAATTGCCCGTGCGGGTCGAGGATCGGCGCACCGCTGCACGACAGCGGCAGATGCCGGGCCAAGTAATGCTCGCCGCGGTGCACGCCTAGCGCGCTGCGCTCCACCGCGCAGGTGCCGATACCGTTGGTGCCCTGGTAGCGCTCGGCCCAGCTGGCGCCGCAAAACAACCCGGTCTGGCGGAATTCGCGCAGCAGTGCCGGGTCCTGCACGCTGTGCAGCAAGGTCGCCTCGGCGTCGGCGAACACCACGGCATAGCCGCCGCCGGCGATCTGCTCGTAGAGGTTCTCCATCTCCACCTTGGCGATGCGCAGCACTTCCTCGAGCCGCTGCTGGCGCTCGCGCAGCCCGCTGCCGTCGTGGACCATCGGCAACGGGGGGGCATCCGGACTCAGCCCATACTCGTCCAGGCAGCGCTGCCACGAGCGCGCCAGCGCCGGCGGCAGCGGTTCGATCTGGCGGAAGCGGCGCATCCGCGCCAGCAGCGCCGATTCGGCCTGGGCATCGGACAAGGGCCCGGCCGTGGCCTGCAGGAGGTTGGCGACAGTCACTTCCGACACGTGGCGCTTCCTCGGTCCCTACCCGGGGCCAGAGCGGCAGTGACGCATAAACCGGGGCGAGGCTCAAACCGCGGTGCAGCAAACGCCGGGGATGCGGATTCGGGATTCGGGATTGGCAAAAGCGGCTCGGCTGGGGGCGGCTGCCTTTTCGCCTGGGCCAAAACGAAAAAACCGCGCCATCGCGCGGTTCCTCGTGGCCTCGAGGCGCCAGGACCCAGCTTTTATGACTCCCGACTCCCGAATCCCCACCTCCCGGCTACAACGCGTAGCCGAACTGCTGCTTGAACTGGTCGTTGAACTCGGCGAAGTCGAAGCGCTGGTTCTGGGTGCCCGGGTGTTCCACTTTCAGCGCGCCCATCAGGTTGCCCATGCGGCCGATGGTCAACCAGTCGTAGCCGCCCTGGATGCCGTAGATCAGCCCGGCGCGGAATGCATCGCCGCAGCCGGTCGGGTCGACCACGCGGCGCTCGTGCGCCGGCGGAATGTCGTAGGTCTTTTCCGGCGTATGCACCAGCGCGCCCTTCGGGCCCTGCGTGGTGATGTAGGCCTGCACGCGCGAGACGATGTCTTTTTCGTCCCAGCCGGTGCGTTCCTGCAACAGGTTCGACTCGTAGTCGTTGACCACTACGTACTGGGCCTGTTCGATGAACTGGCGCAGCTCCGGGCCGTTGAACAGCGGCATCGCCTGGCCGGGGTCGAAGATGAAAGGGATGCCGCCGGCAGCGAACTCTTCCGCGTTCTGGATCATGCCTTCGCGCCCGTCCGGGCCGACCAGGCCCAGGGTCACGCCCGGCACATCCTTCACGTGGTTTTCGTAGCTGCGCATCATCGCGCCCGGATGGAAGGCGGTGATCTGGTTGTTGTCGTGGTCGGTGGTGATGAACGCCTGCGGGGTGAACAGGTCGTCGATGATCTTCACCCGCGACAGGTCGATGCCCAGCGTTTCGAAGTGTTCGCGGTACGGGCCGAAATCCTGGCCGACGGTGCCCATCGGGATCGGCGCGCCACCGAGCAGATGCAGGTTGTAGGCGATGTTGCCAGCGCAGCCGCCGAACTCGCGGCGCATGCGCGGCACCAGGAACGACACATTCAGGATATGCACCTTGTCCGGCAGGATGTGGTTCTTGAACTGGTCCGGAAACACCATGATGGTGTCGTAGGCGAGGGAACCACAGATCAGTGCGGACATCGAGTCGGGCCTTTGCGTTGGGAAAACCCGCCAATTGCCGGGCATGGCAGCGGGACGGCGCGTGCGCCGCGGCGCAAAGGGTAACGGCTGCGGCCGATCAGGGCCACAACCGCATGCCATGGCCGGCGTGACCGCCACATGAAAACGGGGGCGAAATCGCCGATTTTTCCTTGCTCACCCCGGGGGGGATTGCTAGGCTAGCCGACTTCGTTTTCTGCCCAAATTTTCGCCAGTCTGGCGGCGGGCACGCGACTCACCCAGGAACGACTCCCTCGATGTTCAAGAAACTCCGCGGCATGTTCTCCAACGACCTGTCCATCGATTTGGGCACGGCCAATACGCTGATCTACGTGCGCGGACAGGGCATCGTGCTGAACGAGCCGTCGGTGGTTGCGGTGCGGCAGGATCGCGCAATCGGCGGCACGCGCTCGGTCGCTGCCGTCGGCGCGGAGGCCAAGCAGATGCTCGGCCGTACCCCCGGCCACATCACCACGATTCGCCCGATGAAGGACGGCGTCATCGCCGACTTCACCTACACCGAGGCGATGCTGAAGCACTTCATCAAGAAGGTGCACAAATCGCGCTTCCTGCGCCCCAGCCCGCGCGTGCTGGTGTGCGTGCCGGCTGGCTCCACGCAGGTCGAGCGCCGCGCCATCAAGGAATCTGCGGAAGAGGCCGGTGCGCGCGATGTGTATCTGATCGAAGAGCCGATGGCCGCAGCGATCGGCGCCGGCATGCCGGTGACCGAGGCGCGCGGCTCGATGGTCATCGACATCGGCGGCGGCACCACCGAAGTGGCGGTGATCTCGCTCAACGGCATCGTGTACTCGCAATCGGTCCGTGTGGGCGGCGACCGTTTCGATGAGTCGATCACCAATTACGTGCGCCGTAACCACGGCATGCTGATCGGTGAAGCCACCGCCGAGCGCATCAAGCTGCAGATCGGTTGCGCCTACCCGCAGGACGAGGTGCAGGAGATGGAAATCTCCGGCCGCAACCTCGCCGAGGGCGTGCCGAAGATGATCAAGATCAACTCTAACGAAGTGCTCGAAGCGCTGCACGAGCCGCTGTCGGGCATCGTCTCGGCGGTGAAGCTGGCGCTGGAGCAGACCCCGCCGGAACTGTGTGCCGACGTGGCCGAGCGCGGTATCGTCCTTACCGGTGGCGGCGCGCTGCTGCGCGACCTGGACCGCCTGATCTCCGAAGAAACCGGCCTGCACGTGCAGGTGGCCGACGATCCGCTCACCTGCGTGGCCCGCGGCGGCGGCCGTGCGCTGGAGCTGGTGGACATGCACGGCAACGAGTTCTTCGCGCCGGAGTAATGGAGCTGGGAATGGGGAATCGGGAATGGGGAATCATGAAAGCATTCCCCGCCTGCGGCCCTGAGCGGTTGCGACGCGATCCCGCCCCTGTGAGTTTTCGCCTCAATCGTCTCGGAGGCAGCCGACTGCTTCCCGATTCCCCATTTCCGATTCCCCATTCCCGGCCCTGACAGTGCCCTCCTACGCCGGTCCTCCCGTCGCCTCCCGTCCGGGCGAAGTCACCTCCACGCTGCGGCTGCTGGTCTATCTGGTGCTGGCGGTGGTGCTGATCGCGCTCGATAGCCGCGGTGGCTGGCTGAGCCAGGTGCGCATGCAGGCCAATCTGCTGATCCAGCCGATCTGGGCGGTGGCCGGGCTGCCGGGGCGCATCGGCTCGCAGGTGCGCGACAACGCCGCAACGCATGCGCAACTGGTGGAAGAGACCCGGGATCTGCGCAATCAGCTATTGGTCGCCAATGCGCGCCTGACCCGGTTGCAGACCGCGGCCCTGGACAACGCGCAACTGCGCGAACTGCTCAACGTGGCCGAGCGCCGCGGTCTGGATGTGCAACTGGCGCCGATCCTGAACATCGATCTGGATCCGACGCGCCAACGCCTGCTGCTGGACGCCGGTAGCCGCGAAGGGGTGGTGCTGGGCCAGGCGGTGATCGATGCCGGCGGCCTGATGGGACAGGTGATCGAAGTCACCCCGCTGCATTCCACCGTGTTGCTGCTCACCGACCCCGACCACGCCGTGCCGGTCAGCGTGGCGCGCAATGGCGTGCGGCTGATCGTCTACGGGCGCGGCGACCGCCTGGAACTGCGCGACATCCCGCTCAGTGCCGGCGTGCAGGTGGGCGATGAAATCGTCACCTCGGGGCTGGGCGGCCGCTTCCCGGCCGGCTTCCCGGTCGGCAAGGTCTCCGAACTGCATCCCGACGATACCCACGCCTTCCTGGTCGGCGAACTGACCCCGGCCGCCAAGCTCGATCGCGGCCGGGATGTGTTGCTGCTGCGTGCCGGCAAGCCGTTGCGGTTGGTGCCGGGGGCCGGGATTGGGGATTCGGGAGTTGGGATTCCCAATAGCGACAACAGCAACGGCGGCGCGGCAGCCGCCAGCGCGCCGGTGGCTGCCACGCCACGCACGCCGGTGGGCGGGATTTCCAACGTAATGATTGATACCGCGCGTCCGACGGCCGCTGCGGCATCGGGCACCGGCACTGTTCCCGCGCCGCGCACACAGTCCGTGTCGACACCTGCCGCGCCTGGTGTCCAGTCGGCCCGCGCATCAGCGTCAGCATCCAGCGGCCACGCCAGCCTGCCGGCCAGTCCTCCTGGGTCGAACGGCCCTGAACTCCAGACCCGCGGTTCCCGCGCAGCGTCATCGCAGGGCTCACAGGCTTCAGGGAGTGGAGACGCTGGAAGGGGCAACGGCAACGGCAACGGCAACGCCGCACCAGCACAGGCGGCCGCTTCTAACCAATCCCCAATCCCCAATCCCCAATCCCGTTCTTCTCCGCAGGAGACGGACCAATGACCCGCATGCGCAACACCTGGATCCTGCCGGCGAGCATCTTCATTGCGCTGGTCCTGGGCCTGCTGCCGTTGCCGATGGTGGTGCAGCCGCTGCGGCCGTACTGGCTGGCGCTGGTGCTGGCGTATTGGGTGATCGAGGAGCCGGACCGGGTTGGGCTGGGCCTGGCCTTCGTGGCCGGCGTGCTGGCTGATCTGCTGTATGGCGGGCTGCTCGGCGAACAGGCGCTGCGGCTGGTGATCATGACCTTCATCCTGCAGCGCTTCCGCGCGCGCATGCGTTTTTTCCCGGTCTCGCAACAGGCGCTGGCCATCGGCGGGCTGCTGCTCAACGACCGCATCGTGTCTTCGGCGGTGCATCTGGCCGTGGGCGAGCCAACCCTGCCGTGGAGCTACTGGTGGGCGCCGCTGCTGGGCATGGCGCTGTGGCCGCCGCTGTTCGTGGTGCTGGATGCGGTGCGGCTGGGCAAGCGGGGCAAGAAGTAAGCCATGCACGGGCGCCGTCATCCCAAGAATCCGCATGCGGAGGCCGAACAGTTCCGCCGTCGCGCGGTGCTGGGCTTTGTGATGGTGGTGATCTGCCTGGTCGGCCTGGGCGGCTGGTATTTCAAGTTGCAGGTGCTCGACCACGAGGTCTACGCCACCCGTTCGGAGGCCAACCGCATCAAGCCCAAACCGGTGGTGCCCGGGCGCGGCATGATCTACGACCGCACCGGCCGGCTGCTGGCCGAAAACGTGCCGGCCTTCCGTCTGGACGTGACCCCCGACAAGGTCGCCGACATGAACGCCATGCTGGACGCGTTGGGCAAGGTGATCCCGATCGCGCCGGAGGATCTGGAGCGCTTCAACCGCGAGCGCCGCGCACGCCGCAGCTTTTTGCCGGTGACGCTCAAGCTGCGCATGAGCGATGAAGAGATGGCACGGTTCGCGGTGGAGCGCTGGCGCTTCCCCGGCGTGGAGCTGGAACCGTATCTGACCCGGCGTTATCCCTACGGCCCGTTGTTCGCGCACATCATCGGTTATGTGGGCCGGATCGACGAAAAAGACCTGGCAGTGCTGGGCGAGGGCAATGCTGCGCTCACCCATATGGGCAAATCCGGGCTGGAGCGCTACTACGAGCAGGATCTGCGCGGGCAGGTCGGTTACGAGCAGGTCGAAACCAATGTGCAGGGGCGGGCCATCCGCACCGTCGGCCGGGTCGCCCCGCAGTCGGGTGCGGATCTGCGCCTGTCGGTAGACGCCGACCTGCAGCGCGCGATGGTGGCCGCCTTCGGCGAGCACGAAGGGGCGGCCATTGCGATGGACCCGCGCACCGGCGAGATCCTGGGCATGGTCAGCCTGCCCAGCTACGACCCCAACCTGTTCGTCAACGGCATCTCGCATACCGATTTCAAGATGCTCAACGACAACCCGTCCCGGCCGCAGTTCAACCGGCTGGTGCTGGGCGGCGTGGCGCCGGGCTCCACGCTCAAGCCGCTGATCGCGTTGGCCGGCCTGGACAGCGGCCTGCGCCGGCCGGAAGACCGGGTGCTGTCCACCGGCATGTTCTACCTGCCCGGCGTCAGCCGCGGTTGGGGCGATTCGCACCGCGGCGGGCATGGCTGGACCGACCTGCGCAAGTCGATCGCCCAGTCGGTCAATACCTACTACTACCGCCTGGCGGTGGATATGGGCATCGAGCGCTTCGACCACTACATGTCCGAGTACGGCTTCGGCCAGCCTACCGGGGTGGACCTGCTGGGCGAAATCGGCGGCATCCTGCCGTCGCCCGCCTACAAGTACAAGACGCGCAAGGAGCGCTGGTATCCCGGCGACACGGTCAACATCGCCATCGGCCAGGGCGACTGGAAGGTCACGCCGCTGCAGCTGGTGCGCGGCGTCTCGGCGATCGCCAGTGGCCTGCTGCTGCGCCCGCACCTGGTGCTGGAAGAACGCACCGGTTTCGATCATCCCTGGGAGCCGATGATCCAGCCGCCCGGCAAGCCGCTCAGCCAGAACCCGGCGCATCTGCAGGTGGTGCGCGAGGGCATGATGGACACCATGCGGCCCGGCGGCACCGGCTATGCGATCACCCCGGGCGCGCCGTACCAGATGGCGGGCAAGACCGGCACCGCGCAGGTGGTCAGCCGCAAGGGCGTGGCGGCAGTGGACCCGCGCAGCCTGCCGTTGCACCTGCGTCACCGCGGCCTGTTCGTCGGCTTCGCGCCGGCCGACAACCCGGTCATCGCGGTGGCGGTGGCGGTGGAAGGCGGCGGTTTCGGCACCAGTTCGGCGGCGCCGATCGCACGCAAGATCTTCGATGCCTGGCTGCTGGGCAAGATGCCCGCCGGTCTGGAGCCGCTGGACAGCGAGCTGGGCATGACCGCCGTGGGCGTCAATCAGTTCGAAGCCGGCGTCACCGACGCGCGCGCCGCCGGCGACGCCGCCGCTGCCACGCTGGACGAGCTGCCGGTGGTGATCGGCCAGAGCGCCGTTGCGCTGGACCCCAACACTCCCGCGCAACCGGTGGTGCCGGATGTGCCGGACGCGGTGCAGGAGACCGACCATTGAGCGACATCCTGCGCTGGTTGGTGGACATGGCTGCGCGCTTTACGCGCAGCCTGGACTGGGTGCTGTGCCTGGCGCTGGGCGGCCTGATGGCCATCGGCCTGTCGGTGCTCAAGAGCGCCGGCGGCACTGCCAATGGCGAGCACCTGATGCTGGCGCAGGGCATCCGCTTCATTATCGGGGCAGCAGCGATGTGGGGCATTTCACGCATGTCGGTACTGCGCCTGCGCGCCTGGACACCGTGGGTGTACGGCTTGTCGATGCTGCCGCTGCTGGCGGTCTTCGCGCTGGGCACCGGTAAGTACGGCCGGCAGTGGCTGGACCTGAAAGTGTTCTACCTGCAGCCGGCAGAACTGCTCAAGATCAGCCTGCCGATGATGGCGGCCTGGTATCTGCACCGCATGCCGCTGCCGCCGCGCATTGCCACCGTGCTGGTGACCGGCGTGATTATCGGCGTGCCCACCGCGCTGATCATGTTGCAGCCGGACTTCGGCACCGGCGTGTTGATTGCTGCCAGCGGCGTGTTCGTGCTGTTGCTGGCCGGCCTGCCGTGGTGGTGGGTGGCCGTTGGTGTGGGCGGTGTGTCCGCGGCTGCGCCGGTGGCGTGGTTCTGGCTGCTGCGGCCGTACCAGAAGGACCGCATCATGATGTTCCTCAACCCCGAAAACGACGCGCTTGGCGCGGGCTGGAACATCATCCAGTCAAAGATCGCGATCGGTTCGGGCGGGTTGAACGGCAAGGGCTGGGGTCTGGGCTCGCAATCGCACCTGAACTTCATTCCCGAACAGACCACCGACTTTGCGTTTTCCGTGCTCAGCGAAGAATTCGGCTGGATCGGTGTCGCCACCGTGCTGACCCTGTACCTGATCGTCATCGGCCGCTGCCTGTGGATCGCCTCGCAGGCGCGCGACACCTATTCGCGCCTGGTTGCCGGCGCCACCGGCCTGGCGTTCTTCGTCTACGTGCTGGTCAACGGCGGCATGATCTCCGGCCTGCTACCGGTGGTGGGCGTGCCGATGCCGCTGATGAGTTACGGCGGCACCTCGGCGGTGTCGTTGCTGGCCGGCCTGGGCCTGGTCATGGCAGTAAAGTCGCATCGCCCGGTGCACGGTTACTGAGCCGTGCCGGAAATATGCTCGTACGGCAGGCGCGCCTTGAACATTGTCCCTTTTGCTGGCGACGCGGCAGCCCCTGGCAGGAAGGGCTGCCGCGCGTGTCAGTGCTGAGCGTTGCAGCCTTATTGGGAAACTCGGATGCTGCCGTTAACGTCGATAAAGACTTGAAACACGTTGCCGACTGTAAACGTCGGCTGGTTCAGGGTTCGCAGCGCAGTGCCGAGTCTGCAGTCGGTCGTGCTGAATCCACCCACTTGAAATGTGGAGCCGACAAGAACCGAGGCAAGGGTTGTGGTCCTGCCGTTCGAAGGTACCGGGGTGCAGCTCCATCCGCTGCGAACGTTGACGTTCTGTACGAAAATTGCTTTTACGCCGGGGTTTTTATTTGTCGCAAAAATGGGAACGGCCTGCTGCGCGCTGGCCGTCGTGGCGACTCCCGCTGCCAATGCGAGCAAGGCACAGCATGCGGCTTTCCTGAAATCACGTGCGTTCGAATATATGGTCATTTAAATTTTATTTGGGTTGGAGAAGGGCGGCCTGTTGCAGGCTGCGGGGGATATCGCCAGTGGCGCATTTAATTGTTGCCTGAGCGTCGCGCATTTTGTCTATAGTGAAGTTAATGGATAAGATGGAATTGCGGAGAAAGTCACGAAAGCGCGTGGGTCGGATATGGATGTATATAACGGGGAATTTTATCTAATATAATTCGAGTAAATGGAGCGGTGGGCCGGGGTATTATTTGCCACTGAAAACTACGCGAATTAAATTCACTGGTGCCCTTGGATAAACTGGTCAAGCCGGCCGCGTGTGGTGACTGGAATGTTGGCTCAACAAGACCCATGCCATCGCGCGTGCAAGGCACCTAGGAGCGCAGTCCTGTGCAGCAGCCAGCGCAGGTGATCGTCGGCCGCTCGCCGTCGGGCAGATGCAGTGCATCGCCATGGCTGCTTCAGTCGGCATCGACGGCGATGGCAGTCGGCGTTCAGACGGAGGATCGCCACTCTGCTGAGGGCTCTTGATCCCGCGACCTTGAAGTCGCGTCGGCGTCTGGAGTTTTGCGGGAGCCTGTAAAAAACGGCTCCCTGGGCGACTGGTTCGGTGCCACGGTGGCCGATTCGCAATCGCTGCCGCCAGCTGCGCCGGGCGCTTGTAGAGTCCGCACGCTGGCGCGACTGCGTCGATCGCAACGTGCAGGCGACACATTCCTTCGCATTCGAGTGATCTCCCCGATGAAACTGCTCGCCACCGCCATCGGCGGTGCCTGTCTGGCGCTGGCCGGTCATGCCGCCGCCATCGATTTCGCCACTGGCGATTCCCGTCCGCTGTCCGAGCCGGTCGTTCCGGCCACCTGCAAGCTGCTGCGTGCCGGCCGGACCGCCAGCGATCGCCAATTCGACCCGGCATTGGAAAGCGCGCCGCCCGATACCCAGGCCATCCAGACCGCGCTGACCGATTGCGCCAGCAAGCACGGTAGCGTGTTGTTGACCACCGGCAGCGGCGACGCCTTCCTGACTGGCCCGTTGTCGATCCCCGCTGGCGTGACACTGGTCGTCGATCAAGGCGTCACCGTGTACGGCTCGCGCAACCCGGCCGACTACGGCAACGGTTGCGGTACGGCAGGCGCCAGAAGCGGAGGCTGCCTGCCGTTGATCGCCATCAAGGGCGCTCGATCCGGCGTGATGGGGGTGCGCCGCAATGGCCACCAGGGCACCATCGATGGCCGCGGCGATCTGCCCATGCTGGGCAAGACCACCACCTGGTGGGAGTTCGGCGAGGCCGCCAAAGGCGCCGGCCAGGTGCAGAACAGCCCGGACCTGGTCAAGTTGCAGAACGCCAGCGCTTTCACGCTCTACGACATCAACCTGGTCAATGCACCGTACTTCCATTTCTTTGCGCATATCGTCGACGGCCTGACCATTTGGGGCGTGCGCGTGAAGTCGCCGGCCACCAGTCCCAATACCGACGCGCTGGACCTGGACAGTGTGCTCAATGCCACCATCCAGGACAGCGACGTGATGAGCGGCGATGATGGCGTGGCGATCAAGACCATTGCGTCCAGGTCGGCCAACATCAGCGTGCTGAATTCGCGCTTCTATGGCACCCACGGCATCTCGATCGGTAGCGAATTGATGTCCGGTGTCAGCAACGTGCTGGTCGACAACAACGTCATCGTATCCACCGATGCCAACGGCAATCGCAGCACCGACAACAATGGCCTGCGCATCAAGACCAGCCTGGCCAAGGCAGGGGCGGTCGACCTGGTGACCTACCGCAACACCTGCCTGTACGGAGTGAGCAACCCGCTGGTGATCAATCCGTTCTACGGCAGCGCCCGCGGCGGCAACGTCCCGACCTTTCGCAGGATCGTGGTCGATGGCTTGCGCAGCGTCGACGGGCGCGGCGGCAAGGGATGGCTCCTGCAGGGCGCCGATGCGAGCGCTCCGCTCGATCTGGTGCTGGCGAACGTGGCGTCCGACAACCTCGGCAATACCACCGGCAATGCGCGGATCGGTCTGAGCAATAGCGCGTTGACGCCGAGCGGCAGCAACGTGGTGACCACCGCAGTCCAGCTCGACGGTGCGGTGCCTACCTGCCCGGGCGCTTCGCAGTTTCCAGAGCTATAAGCGGTGCGGCGCGACCTTCGCCGGTCGTGTCGCTGACGAACGCTCCTGCGCAGCAGCGCAGGCCGGCTGCGAGAAGGCAGCCTATGCTCCGGAGAAGGGGGCCGACGCCGGGCTTGGCCCGGCAGATCGGCAGGGCCACGCGACGATAGCGGCCTCATCCATCTGCCCGAGGCCGCGGTGCTGCCACCACCGCCAGCCGCAGGCCTTGGGAAGCGCCCTTCAGCGCCCGCCGCGGACCACTGGCCGGTTCGCTCTGGCGGAGGCGGCATGCTGCGGAGAGTCTTGACATTGGCCAAAGTTCTTCGTTTTCATGGCCTTATTGCCAGAAGTTCATCTGATGTCTGTTACCCTCGGCCGATGATTCGACGCACCCTGACCTGCCTGCTCACCCTCGGCCTTGTCGCCTGCGCGACCCAGCCCAGTCCTCCGTCGCCGCCACCGGCTGCCAGCGCGCCGCCGGCCAAGCCGCCGCTTGCGCCATCGGCATCAGCACCGCCGGCCAGCGCCGCCGCCGAGGCGCCCGCGCTTCCGCCAGTCGACCTGACTCCGGTGCCGTTCGAGATCGCCCGCGCCAACTTCGTGCGCGACACCTCGGCCAGGTACGGCATCGATGCCGCGCAGATCGAAGCGGTGCTGGCGCAGGCGCAATTCAAGGACGCCATTGTCACTGCGATGTCGCGCCCGGCCGAACGGGTCAAGCCGTGGAACGAATACCGGCCGATGTTCATCACCCAGGCGCGCATCGATGGCGGCCGCAAGTTTCTCGCCGAACATCGCGCCGAGCTGAGCAAGGTCGAAGCCGCCACCGGTGTGCCCGCGCAGGTGATCGTGGCCATCATCGGGGTGGAAACCAGCTACGGCAGCAACGCCGGCAAATACCGCGTGCTGGACGCGCTGTACACGCTGGCGTTCCGCTATCCGCGCAGCGGCGACCCGGCCAAGCTCGAACGCGAAGTGCGCCGCGAACTGTTTTTCCGCGACGAACTCGCCCAGTTGTTCGCGCTCGGCAAGGAAGAGCAACTCGACGTCAGCACCCTGATCGGCAGCTATGCCGGCGCAATGGGCATGGGCCAGTTCATGCCGTCCAGCTATCGCCAGTTCGGCGTGGATGGCGATGCCGACGGCAAGCGTAATCTGTTCACCGACTACAACGACGTATTCGCCTCGATCGCCAATTACTTCGTCAAGAAGGGCGGCTGGGTGCGTGGCGGGCAGGTCGCGGTACCGGCCACGCTGGCCGCCGGGCACGAAGAATTCAATCCCACCGACTGGTCGCCGGTGTACACGCTGTCCGACCTGTCGGCGCGCGGCTATCACCCGAGCGCACCGGTGGTGGCCGGCAGCACCGCTACCCCGATCAGCCTGGACGACGCCAACGGCAAGCAGTACTGGCTGGGCTTCCAGAACTTTTACGCGATCACCCGCTACAACATTTCCAAGATGTATGCGATGGCCGTGTTCCAGCTGTCCGAGGCCATCGCCGGCATGCTGGTGTCGGAGACCGAATACAAGCACCAGGTGGAGACCGACATCCGGCCCTTCCACGACGTGCTGCTGGGCCTGTTCTTCATCACCATCGGCATGTCGCTCGACTGGCACATCGTCGTCGAGCGCTGGCTGCTGGTGGCGGTGCTGCTGGTGCTGCCGCTGGCCTTCAAGCTGCTGCTGGTGACATTGCTCGCGCGCGGGCTGGGCGCGACGGCGGGGGTGTCGCTGCGCACCGGGCTCTACCTGGCGCAGGCGGGCGAGTTCGGCTTCGTGCTGCTGGCGCTGGCGCAGGACCGCAGCCTGCTGCCGCCGTGGCTGGCCAATCCGGTGCTGGCGTCGATGGTGCTGTCGATGCTGGCGACGCCGTTCATCGTCATGTACAGCAACGCCATCGTGCGCAAGCTGGTGGCGAGCGACTGGATGCAGCAGTCGCTGCAGATGACGAGCATCGCGCGCAAGACCATCAACACCTCGCAGCACGTGATCATCTGCGGCTACGGGCGGTGCGGGCAGAACCTGGCGCGCATCCTGGAGCGCGAGGGCATTCCGTACATGGCGCTCGACCTGGACCCCGATCGCGTGCGGCAGGCGGCCGCGGCTGGCGATTCCGTGGTCTTCGGCGATGCCGCGCGCCTGCAGGCCCTGATGGCCGCCGGCCTGGCACGCGCCAGCGCGGTGGTGGTGACCTACCTCGACGTGCCCGGCGCGCTCAAGGTGCTGGCCCACACGCGCTCGCACGCGCCGCAGGTGCCGGTGATCGTGCGCACGCAGGACGACCGCGACCTGGA
>JAAIGE0101505485.1_pt1 | contig 24564 bp, 20 predicted proteins | sample 6487951 | NCBI WGS metagenome assembly JAAIGE01 (sample SAMN13974128, study PRJNA590717) | phyllosphere metagenome | biome: tomato field; feature: multiple bacterial spot infested tomato fields; material: tomato leaves; isolation source: leaves from tomato fields | host: Solanum lycopersicum ...
GCGGTCTATGTGCCGGGCGGCGCCGAGAGCGTCAAGGCCATGCTCGACGACGGCGTGATCAAGCACTACCTGCTGGAAGCCTACAAGCACCTCAAGGCCATCGCCCTCACCGGCGAGGCCGAGCAGCTGCTCAAGGCGGTCTACCTGGACACCGACGAGGCGCTGCTCACCGGCAGCGATTTCCAGGCGGTACAGCAGGACTTCTTCGCCGCCATCGCCAAGCATCGCTGCTGGGCGCGGATGCCGAAGATCAGGTCTATCCCGGCCTGATCGGCTGTGTTTAGTCTTGAAACAGGTTTACACCTGGTCAGGTAGATCGATAAGCACCAGACGCTCGATGCACCACATCGGGCGTTCTGTATTTCAAGCCAGGTAAGGTTGCTTCTTGTTATAGATTCATACCGCCTCCTAGACCATCTTCATTGGCTTGCTTCAGCTTCTTTGGCTTACGTAGCAACAATTTGGTCTGGAGGACGACTCGCCCGGCAAGCGCATCTGGTAGTAGTCATACCCACCTGTCATCGAACGTCGAACGCCATTTCGCTAGCGCCTGCTCGACGACTTGTGCAACCGACCCGGCGTGTCTGAGCCGATGCACGTAGTGGCCGACCGCCTTTCTGCAATGCGCACCCGTTATCAGGCTCAGATACGAAGGGACATCTATCTGGGATCAGCTCAGAACCTGCCAGGCCTGGTCAGAACGATCAGAATCAAGCTTGTCTTGAGTAAATTGGATGACGATAGAAGCAATGAAAGCTATGGGCTGTCTTGTGATACCTCCATGTGAAACAGATCTTGCCCGGCAGCATAGCGGTTTAGGGGTCAGTCCCTAGATTTCTTAGCCATAAAGTCAGCCTGTATTAGGTCTTGCTGGAGCCCGAGTTTCGTTAGCTCTCACGCAACTGGAAGAGGTCCAAGAGCATTTGGAAGGGAAGTGCCTGCGGCTCAAGCCATACCCTCCCTGATTTCATACGGAGAAATTTTATACTCTTACTTTATAATAATTTTGCGCTATAAGTATTAAAATACCGAAGCAAAGAGATAACGCAGCTTTTGCCATGAAGGAAACCCCAAAAAGAAATACTAAAAAATAGAGGGCAACCCAAGAGCTCTAATTTTCACCGCAAGACCTCTATAAATAGATATATTTTTCAAGAAAACAACTCCCTTAGTGGATAATTTTAGCAACTGGATTTCGCTTAGCGCCCTTAAAAACTCTATAGATTTTGTATAACTAATTTGCCGCCGTTATTCGAAAAGCAGAGCCTGACAGAAAACATCTGTCGGAAACATCGTGGCTTCTGCCTCTTTCCTTTTGTCTGTTCCCCACAGGAAAGGTACCCTCCCTAAGAGTGATGGGAGATATTGCAAAGGGACTTGAAATCCACCTACTGCCACTCGAACCTACCGATCTAGACAGGCTCTGGCGGGACTCAAGGCGCCTAGGAGCCCTCCGTCAGGCTTTGAGCGTGTATCGGCGGTACGTGCCGAGCAACATACTTTTCTGCTCAGCAAAGGTGCGAGGTCAAGTGGGAAAGCTAAGTGGAGCTAACCGCAAGGGGATGAGAAAAATATTCATGAGCCTTGAAACTTTTTGCCTACCCTGCTTGAATCTACCGTTATGGCGGTATGGATGGTGCGTCACAGAACCGAGTATTGGTCGCCACGAAAATGGATGAGGTTACAGACACAAGGAGGAAGTCGTAAGACGAAATCAACTCCAGGATGGAGAAAGGGAAGGGTCGCGGCAAGGAATAAGCCACAAGATATAAAAGAAAGCCAATTTTTAGCCGCTAAAGCCCACCGGGGTGGCTCAACCCCCGGATAACCCAAGAGAAGCTATCGCACTCGACACGGGTACGACGTAAGGCGCAAGGAGCATGCTGCCTATATGTCGCATTATTCGACAAAATGATTCATATGCAACGAAATAGCCAGAGCAAATCCGGTTAGATTCGTTTTTTCGGTCGAATATGATTCGGTATATCGATTTCATCCTGTGCAGAATGCGTTTGAATACAACGGCATACAGGTATTCGAATGACCGATCAAAAGGCGGAATTTAACAGCATCAAGGAACGAGCCAAGAAGAAGCTCGAACGCGACATGGGACCGGAGCTGCTAGCCCATCTCAACGACCCAAGAACCGTTGAGATCATGCTCAACGCGGACGGTCGGCTTTGGCTTGAACAGTTGGGTGAACCGATGACCTGCATCGGCACGCTGCGCGTAGCGCAGGCGCAAGCCATCATCGAAACCATCGCGGGCTACCACGGTAAGGAAGTCACCCGCTCCAAGCCCATTCTCGAAGGCGAGTTGCCACTTGACGGCAGTCGCTTTGCCGGCCAGCTACCACCTGTTGTACCCGCACCGACCTTCGCCATCCGTAAGAAGGCGGTCGCCATCTTCACCCTCGATCAATACGTCGAGCGCGGAATCATGAGCGTGCAACAGCGCGACGCGTTGATTGCTGCGGTACACGCCCACCGAAACATCCTCGTGATCGGCGGCACTGGCTCGGGCAAAACCACGCTGGTGAACGCGATCATCAATGAGATGGTGATTCAAGACCCGACTGAGCGGGTTTTCATCATTGAGGACACCGGCGAAATCCAGTGCGCCGCAGAGAACTACGTCCAATACCACACCAGCATCGACGTGAGTATGACGGCACTGCTGAAAACCACCTTGCGCATGCGCCCGGATCGAATCCTCGTCGGTGAAGTGCGCGGCCCCGAAGCGCTCGACCTGTTGATGGCTTGGAACACCGGGCATGAAGGCGGTGCGGCAACCCTACACGCAAACAACGCCAAAGCTGGATTGGATCGGCTCGCCATGCTCATCAGCATGCACCCCGACTCCCCGAAACCTATTGAACCGCTGATCGGCGAGGCGGTTCACGTGGTTGTTCACATTGCTCGCGTCGATGGCACGCGGCGTATCCAGGAAATCCTGGAGGTTTCCGGGTACGCCAACGGCCAGTACATCACCCAAACCCTTTGACTAGGAATTAAAACCAATGCACGCAACTCTTCCGACAATTCGTCTCAACCACAACGCCTTAGCCTGCGTGGGTCTTTTCGCCCTGATGGCGGTCGTACTGCTGCTACCACAGCACGCATTCGCTTCGGAGGGTACGGGCGGTTCTCTGCCATATGAAAGCTGGCTGACCAACCTCCGCAACTCCGTCACCGGCCCGGTGGCATTTACGGTGTCGATCATCGGCATCGTGGTCGCTGGCGGCGTCCTGATCTTCGGCGGCGAACTTAACGCCTTCTTCCGCTCCCTGGTCTTCATCGTCCTGGTCATGGCCTTGTTGGTCGGCGCGCAAAACATGATGAGCACCTTCTTTGGCCGCGGTGCGGAAATCGCTGCGCTGACAGATGGGACGGTACATCAGATACGAGTCGCCGCGCAGGGCACGGTCGGCTTCTCAGGTCTCGCGGGGTAAGTCATGGCTCTGCGCGCGATCCCCATCCGTAGGGCTGGCAACCGAGAAAACCTGTTCATGGGCGGGGATCGTGAGCTGGTGATGTTCTCGGGCCTACTGGCAGGGGCGCTGATTTTCAGCGCCCAGGAAGTGAGGGCGACGGTGTTCGGCATCGTCTTGTGGTTCGGCGCGCTGTTCGCGCTGCGCCTCATGGCGAAGGCCGATCCGAAGCTGCGACACGTGTATCTGCGGCACCGCCGCTACAAGCCGTATTACCCAGCTCGCAGCACGCCCTTCCGTGAAAATACGCCGAGTCAAGGGAAGCAATACAGATGATCCAAGCACTCGCAATTGGCATTTCTGTACTCGGTGCAGTTCTGTTGCTCATCCTTTTTTCCCGCATTCGCCAGGCCGGTGTCGACCTGATGCTGAAAAAGCATCGGTCTAAGGATGCGGGCCTGTCCGACTTGCTCAACTATGCCGCCATGGTCGATGACGGTGTGATCGTGGGAAAGAACGGCTCCTTCCTAGCCGCCTGGCTGTACAAGGGAGATGACAACGCCAGCAGCACCGACGAACAACGGGAGATGGTGTCCTTCCGCATCAACCAGGCGCTAGCAGGCTTAGGTAGCGGCTGGATGGTACACGTCGATGCTGTACGCCGGGCGGCTCCGAACTATTCGGAACGAGGCGTTTCATCGTTTCCCGACGCCCTGTCTCAAGCCATTGATGAAGAACGTCGTCGCCTGTTTCAAGGCTTGGGCACCATGTTCGAGGGCTACTTTGTCGTGACCATTACCTGGTTCCCGCCGGTGCTGGCCCAACGTAAGTTTGTCGAACTCATGTTCGATGACGATGCGGTAGCTCCTGACCATACAGCCCGCACTACTAGCCTTATTTCACAGTTCAAGCGTGAAATCACTAGCCTGGAGTCGCGCCTTTCCTCGGCAGTCAAGCTGATCCGCCTGCGTGGCCAGAAAGTCGTGCTGGAAGAGGGTAGGACAGTCACACACGATGACTTCCTAAGCTGGTTGCAGTTCTGTGTGACGGGTGTCCATCAGCCGGTGCTGCTGCCCAGCAATCCGATGTACCTCGATGCAGTGATCGGCGGTCAAGAGCTGTGGGGCGGGGTCGTACCCAAGATAGGCCGCAAGTTCATTCAGGTGGTTTCCATCGAAGGCTTCCCCCTGGAGTCAACCCCTGGAGTGCTGACGGCCTTGGCTGAGCTGCCCAGCGAATACCGTTGGTCAAGCCGCTTCATCTTCATGGACCAACACGAGTCCCTGAAGCACTTGGACAAGTTCAGGAAGAAGTGGAAGCAGAAGATCCGCGGCTTCTTCGACCAGGTGTTCAACACGAACACTGGAAGCATCAACCAGGACGCCGCCTCAATGGTTGGCGACGCCGAGGCGGCCATTGCCGAGGTTAGCAGCGGCCTAGTCGCGGCGGGTTACTACACCAGCGTAGTCGTGCTGATGGACGAGGATCGTGACCGCCTTGCCGCCTCAGCACTCCTAGTCGAGAAAGCCGTCAACCGACTGGGCTTCGCCGCCCGGATCGAGACAGTAAACACCCTCGATGCGTACCTAGGCAGCTTGCCGGGTCACGGCATCGAGAACGTGCGCCGGCCGCTCATCAATACGATGAACCTGGCCGATCTGCTGCCGACCAGCACCATCTGGACCGGCAGCGCTAGCGCGCCGTGTCCGATGTACCCGCCGCTGGCCCCGGCGCTCATGCATTGCGTGACCGTAGGCGCTACGCCGTTCCGCCTGAACCTACACGTGCGCGACCTTGGACATACCTTCATGTTTGGCCCGACCGGCGCTGGCAAATCGACCCACCTGGGTATCCTCGCCGCGCAGCTGCGGCGCTACGCCGGGATGTCGATCTACGCCTTCGACAAGGGGATGTCGATGTATCCGCTCGCGGCTGGGATTCGTGCAGCTACAAAGGGCCAGAGCGGCCTGCACTTTACCGTGGCCGCGGACGATGACCGCCTGGCGTTCTGCCCGCTCCAGTTCCTGGAGTCGAAAGCGGATCGGGCCTGGGCGATGGAGTGGATTGATACCATCCTGGCGTTGAATGGCGTCGATACCACGCCACCACAGCGCAACGAGATCGGCAACGCGATCCTGAGCATGCACGCTAGCGGCGCGCGCACGCTCTCCGAGTTCTCGGTAACGATCCAGGACGAGACGATCCGCGAGGCCATCAAGCAGTACACGGTGGACGGTGCGATGGGGCACTTGCTAGATGCCGAAGAGGATGGCCTGGCGCTGTCCGATTTCACGGTCTTCGAGATCGAGGAATTGATGAACCTCGGCGAAAAGTTTGCGCTTCCAGTGCTGCTCTACCTGTTCCGCCGCATTGAACGCGCCCTGAAAGGTCAGCCTGCAGTCATCATCCTGGACGAAGCCTGGTTGATGCTCGGCCACCCCGCATTCAGGGCCAAGATCAGGGAATGGCTCAAGGTACTGCGCAAGGCTAACTGCCTGGTGCTGATGGCAACGCAAAGCCTCTCCGACGCTGCTAACTCGGGCATCTTGGACGTGATCGTGGAGTCCACCGCGACCAAGATTTTCCTGCCCAACGTGTACGCCAGGGATGAAGACACTTCAGCGCTCTATCGCCGCATGGGCCTCAACGCACGGCAAGTCGAAATCCTGGCAACCGCTGTTCCGAAGCGTCAGTACTACTACGTGTCGGAGAACGGCCGCCGTCTCTATGACCTTGCCCTAGGGCCGCTGGCCCTGGCCTTCGTCGGCGCATCCGACAAGGAATCGGTCGCCACCATCAAGAGCCTTGAAGCCCGGTTCGGCCACGAATGGGTACATGAGTGGCTGGCAGGCCGTGGGCTGAATCTCAACGACTACTTGGAGGCCGCATGAGCATGGCTGATACCCTCAAAGGCTTGATCTTCAAGAAGCCCGCCACTTCTGTCGAGCCACGCGATCCTCATGACCCGCGTCGTTCGAAGGAACCTCTCGCGGGCGGCCGCCGTGCTGGCGAGTCCGAGAACCCCTACCTGGCCGCGCGCCGCACCTGGAACGATCACGTGGGCAGCGTCGTCTCGCAGCGCCAGACCTGGCAGGTGATCGGCATTCTGTCACTGCTGATTGCGCTGGCCGCCGTGGGCGGCGTGATCCACATCGGTAGCCAGTCGAAGTACATCCCCTATGTGGTGGAAGTAGACAAGCTGGGCCAGATGGTAGCCGCTGGTCCTGTCAATGCGTCCAGCAAAGCTGACCGGCGCGTTATCCATGCGGCCCTCTCCGATTGGATCAGTTGCGCGCGCATGGTGTCGCCTGATGTCGCGCTGCAACGCAAGTGCGTGTTCAAGGTGTACTCGATGCTTTCGCCCAATGATCCGGCGACGGCCAAGATGAACGAGTGGTTGAACGGCACGGCTGACTCCAGCCCCTTCAAGCGCGCCGAGAAGGAAATGGTCAGCGTCGAGATCAAGACCGCCATTCCGCAGACGCCTGATACCTGGCAAGTCGAGTGGGTGGAAACCACCCGCGACCGCCAAGGCACCCTGAAGGGGCAGCCCGTCACTTGGCGCGCTCTGGTGACCACCTACATTGCCGACGTCACGCCCAATACGACCGATGAGCAACTGCGGAGAAACCCGTTGAGCATCTACGTGCGTGATTTCTCCTGGTCCCGCATTCAATGATTTCGAGATCGCCCCTCATGAAGACAACCTTCTCCGCTGTGATCCTGGGCGCTGCTGTGGCAGCGCCCCTCCTGGCACTGGCCGCCCCTGGCGATGACATTGCCGACAAGTATTTCAACAAGACCAACCCGACGCTGACCGCCCAAGAGCGTGCAGCACTCGCCATCGCCAAACGATGGGAAGCGGGGTCGGCGACCGGCATCCAGCCGGTGGCCGGACCAGGCGGCGCTATCAAGTTCATCTTCGGCGCGCAACAGCCGAGCATCGTTTGCGCCGTGCTCCAGGTGTGCGATGTGGCCCTGCAGGCCGGCGAACAGGTCAACTCGATCAACCTGGGCGACACTGCCCGGTGGACGGTGGAGCCGGCCATTACCGGCAGTGGTCCGACCGAGGTTCAGCACCTCATCATCAAGCCGCTGGACGTGGGCCTGGAAACCAGCCTGATCGTGACCACCAACCGCCGCACCTACCACTTCCGCCTGCGCTCACATCGCACCGAGTACATGCCGCAAGTCTCGTTCACCTACCCGGAGGAAGCGCAAGCGAAGTGGGATGCTATCCAACGACAGGAGCGGCGGGAGCGCAGCGACAACACGCTGCCGGCCACTGGAGAGTATCTGGGTGATCTCAAATTCGACTACGACTTGTCAGGATCGGCGAGCTGGAAGCCTGTACGCGTCTACAACGACGGCCGCAAGACCATCATCGAAATGCCCCTCGCCATGCAACAGACCGAAGCACCGACGCTTCTGGTCGTGCGCAAGGAGGGGGGGCTGTTCACCAATGATGAAACAGTACTGGTCAACTACCGAGTGCAGGGCAGTCGCTACATCGTGGATACGGTGTTCGATCGCGCGATTCTCATTGCCGGTGTTGGCCGTAGCCAAGACCGCGTGACCATCACCCGGAGGAAATGACCATGCGCAAGATTGCCACCCTCGCGCTGCTCTCTCTCGCCCTGGGCCTGGTCGGCTGTGCTACTACCAGCCAGTACGGCAACTTCATCCAGTCGGCCACCCTCGATCAGCGGAGGCTCGCGGCTGACGCGGTGCAACAGCTATCCACGTTGTACGCGCCGGCTCACACTCGGCTGGAGCTGCAGCAGCCGACACCCGATCCGTTTGGCCAAGCCTTGGTCAAGTCGTTGCGCGACAAGGGCTATGCCCTTCAGGAGTTCCCCCCTGCCGACGCGGCCCCGATCACCACCCCACCGCAACCAGCCGCACTGGTTGCGCCGAACGGTCTACCGCTGCGCTACGTGCTCGATCAAGCCGGTGACTCGAACCTGTACCGCCTGACGCTCCTGGTTGGAAGTCAATCCATCACCCGTCCGTATGTAATCCAAAACGGTTCTTTCGCGCCGGCTGGCTACTGGGTTCGTAAGGAGTGACGCTATGACGGATAACCACAATCAGATGTCACCTGACGTCTCGCCTGGAAAAGCCGCCAAGAAGACAGGAGTCCGCCGCGTCAACAACGTGCCCATGTATATCCTCGGTGCTGTCGTGCTGGCCTTCGGGCTGATCATGGCTCTGGTGGCGGCGGACCGCGCGGCCAAGCAGCACGCGCCGGCAGAAGGCCCTGAGGAGAAGGCGGGCAGTACGGCGATGTTCGCCAACGAGATCGCAGGAGACCATAAGGAAGGTTTAATCGCGCCGGCGAGCAAACCGAAGGTGCCGGACATGCCGACTGCTCCTGCATTGGAACCGCTGGCGATTGCACGGCCGTCGAACCCGGATGCGCCACCGCCCCCACCGGCGGCGAACACCGGGAGCCTAGGCCAACCGGTGAGCGATGACGAGGCCCAGCGCATGCGCATGGCGAAGTTGCAGATGTTCGAAGAGGCAGTGAAAGCCAAGACGACAGTGCGCGTCGATGCCCCGCGCAGCAGCGGCTACACACTCGGCGGCCCAAGCGCCTATAACGGCACGCCACAGACACGCGATGAAATGCTGAACCGCATTGCAGCGGTACAACAGCAAATCGACGCGCAGCGCGGTAACGATCCGACTGCGGCCTATCAAGCACGCCTAGCGCAGATTCGCGGGATGGGTGTCGGTGGTAGTACAGCACCCGCTGCCAGCATGGGTGCTGCTGGTGCTCCGCAGCTCTTGCAAACCTCGACCAGCGGCGGTGGGCGCAACAGCATGGCGCAGTTTGGTCAGAGCGGCCAGGGCGACCGCTGGAAGCTGGAGTCACAGCCGGAAGCACCGCGGACTCCGTTCGAATTGCGTGCGGGTTTCGTGGTGCCGGCCACACTCATATCAGGCATCAACTCCGATCTGCCAGGCCAAATCATGGCCCAGGTCGCGCAAGATGTGTATGACACGCCGACCGGCAAATTCCTGCTGATACCACAAGGCTCACGACTCATCGGGTCCTATTCCAGCGACGTCGCCTACGGCCAGGCGCGCGTGCTGGTCGCGTGGCAGCGCATCGTATTCCCCGATGGCAAGGCTATGGACATTGGCGCGATGCCAGGTGCCGACAGCGCGGGCTACGCAGGCTTTAACGACCAGGTGAATAACCACTATGTCCGCCTGTTCGGATCGGCCTTCCTGATGTCTGGCGTGACGGCGGGCATCACCTACAGCCAGCGCTCCAATCAAGCAAGCGGCGGATTTGGCACCCAGCCGAGTGCCAGCAGCGCCATGAGCGAAGCCCTCGGCCAACAGCTTGGCCAAGTGACGGCGCAGCTGATCGCCAAGAACATGAACATAGCACCAACGCTGGAAATCCGGCCGGGGTATCGCTTCAACGTCATCGTCACCAAGGACATAACGTTTTCCAAGCCGTACCGTTCATTTGATTACTAACGCCAAGGGAGGAACGCATCGTGAAGCAGAAGTTTTTAGCCGCTAAATTGGCTGCAGTCGTACTCATGATGAGCGGGGTTCTAACCATCCCGCCGCCGGCCTCCGCCGGTATCCCCGTCATCGACGCCGGCAATCTAGTGCAGAACGTCATGACGGCCATCGAATCGGTTTCGCAGACGCTCAAACAGATTGAGCAATACCAGACCCAATTGCAGCAGTACGAGAACATGCTGCAAAACACGGTAGCCCCGGCCGCGTATATCTGGGATCAGGCGCAGTCCACCATCAATGGGCTAATGAGTGCCGCCGATACGCTCAGCTACTACAAGACTCAACTCGGTAGCATCGACGGTTACCTGAGCAAGTTCCAAGACGTTGCCTACTACCGAAGCTCGCCTTGCTTCAATGGCTCCGGCGGCTGCACGGATGCCGAGCGGGCAGCGATGGAAGAGAATCGTCGCCTGGCGAGCGAGAGCCAGAAGAAGGCAAACGATGCGTTGTTCAAGGCGCTCGACAAGCAACAGGATGCCTTGAAAAACGATGCGCGGCAGCTCCAACGCATCCAGTCGGCAGCGCAAAACGCGGACGGGCAGATGGAAGCCATCGGGTATGCCAATCAGCTAGCGAGCCAACAGGCCAACCAGCTCTTGCAGATTCGCGGCCTGATGATCGCGCAGCAGAACGCCGTGGCAGTGCAAGCAGCTCAGCAGCAAGACCAGACTGCACGTGATCAGGCGATGGAAAAATCGATGACCTCAGGCTCGTATCAAAAGCCCACACCGCAAAGCTTCTAGCATCAGGACCACACATGAAAACAATTCAATTTTTCTTAGCGTTTCTTTCCCTCTGCACCTTCCTTGCCGGGTGTGGTGAAGACCGTTACACAGCCAGCGATGAGCACTGCAAACCCGAACATTTCCGCTCGTTGCCTGAAGGCGAAAAGCGTGACGCCCTGGTTGAAGCGTGTATGACGCGATGAAAGCGCAGGTTCTACTTGCAATTCTAGTCTGCCTTGTCCCGGCACTCCTTACTGGCTGCTGGGACAAGAAAGCGGACGATATTAGCCCCAGCGCGAACACGTGTAAGCCCGACGTCTACCGAACGCTTCCAGCCGGAAAGCAACGAGACGCTTTGGTAGAGAAGTGCATGACTCAAGGTCAGTACCGAGCGCCCGCACCACAAACCTTCTAGGTAGGGAGATTTGATTAATGAGAATCCGCAGCTTTGGATGGGCATTGCCGGCTTTGTTAGTCGTGCTGCTCGCTATTGCACCCAATGTCTTCGCGGACGCCTCAGGAACGGTGAACATCGGCTTCTTCGACGACATTCTCCGACGATTCGCGGCTGCGGCGAAAGGATGGAAAACGGTCTTAGATAATGCTGCTCAGTTCCTATTCTGGACGCTTGGTACGATTTCGCTGGTCTGGACGTTCGGTTTAATGGCTCTGCGCAAGGCCGATATTAGTGAGTTCTTCGCTGAATTCATCCGCTTCATCCTTTTCTTCGGATTCTTCCTGTGGCTACTGCAAAACGGGCCTGCACACACCAACTCGATCATGCAGGGTTTGTCGGAGCTTGGCGCGAGGGCCGGCAACCTACCAACGCCCGCGGACGACAAGTACGGCGTGACGCCTTCTGGGATCGTTTACATTGGCTTTGAGATTTTCTCCCAGATCATCGACAATCTAAGCTTTTGGCCCAATAAGTTACACCTAAGCCTATTGGGCAGTCTGATGGGCCTCGGCATGTTGACCATGCTGGTCTTGATCGGCATCAATATGCTCCTACTGCTCGTGTCGGCTTGGTTCTTAGCCTATGCCGGCATCTTTTTCCTAGGGTTCGGTGGTTCTCGCTGGACTTCAGATATGGCTATCAACTACTACAAGACCGTACTTGGCCTGGGCGTACAGATCATGGCAATGGTGCTCTTGGTCAGCATCGGCAAGACCTTCCTAGATCAGTATTATGCGACCCTTCAGAAAGACATATCAGCCACAAACCTCAAGGCAATGGCTGCGCTGTTCATGGCCTGCGTAGTGCTCTTGGCTTTGACAGCCAAGATTCCGCCGCTACTGGCGGGGATCATTTCCGGATCGTCTGTCGGTGGCGGTGGCATTGGTAACACTGTTGGCTTCGGCACTTTGGCCGCCGCTGCCGGCATGGCTGCCTCAGCCGTAGCCACAGGCGGCGCAGCACTGGCCGCCGGTGCGGCCTCCGTAGCAGGTGCCGGGTCTGCCATCAAGGCCGCGTTCTCCAAGGCGAGTGAAAACGTATCGGCCGGCACGGATGTGATGTCCGCCTTCTCCGCTGGGGGCGGCTCGGAAGGCGGTTCGAGCGGCAGTGACGCGGGTACTGGCGACACGCCATTTGCACAGGCGGCGGGCTTTAGCGGTAGCTCAAGCTCCAGTGGCAGTTCCGGCTCCAGTGGCAGTTCCGGCTCCAGTGGCAGTGCCGGCTCCAGTGGCAGTGCCGGCTCCAGTGGCAGTGCCGACTCCGGTGGCAGTGCCGGCTCCAGTGGCAGTGCCGGCTCCAGTGGCAGTGCCGGCTCCGGTGGCAGTGCCGGCTCCAGTGGCAGTGCAGGCTCCAGTGGCAGTGCCGGCTCCAGTGGCAGTGCCGGCTCCGATGGCAGTGCCGGCTCCGATGGCAGTGCCGGCTCCGGGGGGGCGGGGCAAGGCGGCCAGCAGTACGCAGCGGGTAGCTCCGGCCAGAGTCTGTTCGCATCGGCTGCTTCGGCGCTTGGCACAGCCGGCCGCATCGCCGCCGACGCCGGCGCCAACTTGGCGAAGGGAACAGCCGATGTTGCCAAGGCCAAGGCCGCAAGTATGTGGGATGCCGCGGCCGAGCGGATCGCTGACACCACCGGCGGTAAGATCGCCGCGGCGATCAAGGGCAGCGGCATTGCAGACACGAGCGTGCCAGGCGATGTCGCTAGTGAGAACACCGGCGACAGCCTTGGTGGAAACTTTGGCGGTGAAAGCGACAGCGGCTGGAAGGATGAAGTCGAAAGTTTCGTCAACAAGAAGACCTGAAGTATCGAGCCATTACCGGAAAAGGAGCTATCCGTGAAGAAGAAAGTTTTCACCCTGGCCGCCCTTGTGGTGGCTCTTGGATCAACCACTGGCCCGGCCAGCGCGCAAGAAGTACTGACCGGCGATACGCGTCTGGCTTGCGAAGCGGTGCTGTGCCTCTCGTCCGGTACCCGCCCTAGCGAGTGCTCGCCCTCGTTGGAGCGGTATTTCGGTATCAAAAAACGCAAGCTCTCGGACACGATCAAGGCACGCGCGAACTTCCTGCAGCTCTGCCCGGCGTCGAGTCAGACGCCCGCCATGCAATCCCTGGTAACAGCGATCTCGCAAGGCGCCGGGCGTTGCGACGCCCAGTCGTTGAACACGACTTTGCAGATGTGGACGGGTGGTGATGACGGTCGCACCTACATCAGCGACCAAATACCCGACTTCTGCGCTGCCTACATGGGCAATGCTTATACCGATTTCAACAGCAGCGGCACGCTACCGCGCTATGTCGGAACGCCAGAACAGGGCGGCTATTGGGTTGAGGCCCGCGACTATGATCGCGCCCTGGCAGACTACAACGCCCGTAGTCGGCGTTACTGAGGGCGAGGAAGGGCATGCCAGTATTCGCCGATCTGCCGCCCCAGCTCCAGGAGCGCGTCGTATGCTCGATCTCGGCAGCCATCAAATACGAGGTGCCGGCCAATATCGTGTTGGCCGTGGCCGAGAAGGAGAACGGCAAAGCGGGTCAGTGGGTACGCAATTCGAATGGCACGCAAGATGTTGGCCCGATGCAGTTCAACACTGCGTACCTCGGCGATCTGGCCCGCTACGGCATTACGCCGAGGGATGTAGCTGCCGCAGGCTGCTACTCTTTCGACCTGGCCGCTTGGCGGCTACGCATGCACATTCGCAACGACACGGGCGACCTCTGGACGAAGGCTGCGAACTACCATTCGCGAACGCCACGGTACAACGCTGTGTATCGCGCGGATCTGATGCGCAAGGCATCAAAATGGGCCGACTGGCTGGAAGTGCGGTTCGTGACGCTCGACGTGACAAAGGCCGGGGCCACGCCCACGGTGCCCCAGCAGTCAGCGCCGGCTGCCATGCTGGGGCAGCAACAGGCCACAACAACGGTCAGACCGGCACCATCAGCCCAGCAGGCCGCCCCGGCTGCCGTAGCGCACCGCAGCCTGGCTGTAGCGAGCTACGTGCCGCGCACAGTGTCATTCCGCACTGGCGAAGGGGAGGACCAGGGTGCAGACCCTGCGCACTGATGTACCCTCGGGGCTGCCGCGTCTGACCGTGGCCGATGGCACGGTCGAGGGGTTGAAGTGGCTCGCCCTGCTCCTGATGACTGGTGATCACGTCAACAAGTACCTGTTCAACGCTACGCTCCCGTACCTGTTCGAAGCTGGCCGTCTGGCCCTTCCGCTGTTCGTCTTCGTCCTGGCGTACAACCTCGCCCGCCCGGGCACGCTCGAACGTGGCGTATACGGACGCACCATGTGGCGCCTGGCCCTGTTCGGCGCAGTCGCCACGGTGCCATTCGTAGCCCTCGGCGGCCTTTATGCTGGGTGGTGGCCATTCAATGTGATGTTCACGCTCCTGGTCGTCACGGCGACGGCCTATCTCATCGAGCACGGCGGCAAGCTTCACCTCGTAGCCGCCGGCGGCGTGTTCCTGCTTGGCGGAAGTTCGGTCGAATACTGGTGGCCGGCGGTGGCCTTCGGGCTGGCTGTGTGGTCGTACGGCCGACGACCAAGCTGGACCGCCGCGCTGGTCGCTCTGCTGGCCTGCGCGGGCCTATGGTTCATCAATCGCAATCTGTGGGCCATGGTCACTCTGCCGGTGCTCGTCCTAGCCTCGCGCGTAGACCTGCGCCTGCCGCGGCTACGCTGGGCTTTCTATGCCTATTACCCCCTGCACCTGGTCGTGCTCTGGTTGATCCGTATCCCAATGAGCAAGGCCGGATATTTATTTTTCTTATGATCGTTAGCGGAGGGCGACACTCAGCCTTATAGTAGCAGTAATGCTGACGCCAAGTTGATAGAGGTTTAGTGGCCGCTCACCGTACCCGGTTTGGAGCTTCACCATGGCAGAGCCGTTGCCTGGCTAAAGCCCTATCCGTGATAGACAGCCGGCGTGACAACGACAAACTCTACGGACAAAAATACTACGATCATGGACATTTACTGGACGGTGACGGTATCAGACTGCCACTTAACGATCCATGATCGCCGCTCCCTTAGTTTGCCTATCTATACGAGAGCGGCGGTGGAGCGACTTGATTATCCCTCGGCTGGAGCATTCGACGCTTCAGCACCGAGCCGGGTTTGGAATGAGAACATCACATAAGTATGGGCACTAGGCCGTTGGCACTGCGTCGCTATAGTAATCGATCTGTTGCTAACGATAGTTGGCGGGGATGGCTCTCTGCAATTTGGAAGGCCCATGGTGGTTTCCTCCTACCACGTGAAGACCGGGCGGATCACAGCCTTGATTTGCGAGCGATTGATTGGGCCGAAATAGCGCCCGTCAAAGGATGTGGCACTTACGTCCGACATGAGCAGCACTTCGGAACTGCCGAGTTTGTAACTGTCAGCGTGGTAGCGCGGCAGCAAGCGGCCGGCCTTATCAGTGTTGAGCACTGCGCTCAGGGGCAGCAACTCTCCATTGATGCGCACACCATCATCGGCAACGGTCACCATGTCTCCTTTAGCGGCTAAAACACGTTTCATCATGTAGCCGTAGCCGCCCTGACAGAAGCCAGCACCGATGTAGCCCCTCTCCTTGGCGTCATCGAAAACACCGAGCTGCGGCGGGCAGAAGAGGACGTACGCCCCCTTCTCCACCGGCTCACTGCTCGTCCAGTACAGGCCAACTGGAATGCTCTTGGTAGTGTTCACGCGGGCACCGGCGATATAGCCGCAGGCGGCCAGCAGCAAGACGACAACGCCCCCGATAGCGACGCCCGCCGCGATACGTTTCAGGAAGTGGACCATATCGCGATGACCTCCCTTACAAGCTTAGCCTGGTCGGCGACCAGCAGGCGGTCGCGGACCCTGAGCATTGAGATTGCCTCGCGTACGAAAAGCACCGCCCCTTGAAATACTGCGGCCGCTTGCCATAGATCGCTGGCTAGCCCGTAACGTAGATCATCATGTCGCCACCCTCTTCTTTGATGCCCTGAAGAAGAGGGCGACTCGGACGAGGCGGAGGTGTTGACAGCCAAACTTGCTATCTCGCTTCACGAGGCACGTCTCCCTGATGAAGATGATTGCGGCTGGCATGGTAGTTATGCACAGCACTGTAAAGAGTGCCCGGCGGTTACCGGGCTTTCTTCTCGAAGCATCGCCATTTCGGGCAAAGGAGGTCCGTTAGGATGACGCCGAGTGGCCTGCAGCATCGCGGAACCATGCAATGGCCGCTGGTACGGTCGAACATCTTCATTCATATGGACCTGATCGGCAGCCCCAAGGTCTGCGGCCCTCCCTGATCGAGGCCCTGTGATTGCTTACGATCCTGCTTGCGCATCAGCAGTTCGTGCCGCCGAGTGGCCTCCTGCATGGAGTCCCAATTGGACGCCAACTCGGAATTCTCAGCACGCATTTTGCGCGTCGCCAGCTCTTCGAGCTTCGTCAAATGCAGGCCCATGCCGTCTTTGATATCGCGAACCATATCAAGACGCGCTTGCAACGTCTGTAAGTATGCCTGTTGTTGTGCTTGCTGACTCTGCCAGGCTCGCTTGGAGCTGGGCAAAGAGAGCAGGCCCGGCGCAGATATCTGGGTTTGCTGCAACCGGGCCTGCTGACGGTCAATTAGGCCTTCTAATCGATCCTCGATATGCTCCACTTGATCGTGCTTGGCTCGCAAGTAGACCGCCAGGGTTTCAGAATAAGACTGTTCAACTGGAGCCGCCTCAAGGCTGGCCTGCTGCTCGATCTCCGCTGTTTTAGCGGCCGCCAGCAGGGGGATTTCCATGTGCTCTTGCGAAGCAGTTGAGTCATTACTGCCGAGAGTCGGCGGCGGCGCACTGACACGAACCTGCTTTAGCACGCGGCTCTCGCTGCCACTGCCGAGGATAATGAGTCTCTTCAAAAGCTGCCTCCTTTTAGCCACTAAAGCTAAATGGAACGCCCGTGTCAATATTTAGGGCCCCGCGATAACTACCGCTTTGCCTTGGACATTGTCGTTAATGCTTTACGCGCTCCAGACTCCAGGTATTTTATCTAAATCTGCGCGGCGTGCATGATAAAGCTCTCACCAATCTATTGGGAAATGTTGAGAGAATTGGCATGAGTGACCATGTCTACATTTTTCCGCACACCCAGGCCATGTACGGGTGTTATTAAAGGGTTTCAATACCAGTCTTCTAACGCCTGATTCGCTGAGCACTGCCCTTTTCGACCTGGATAATCTGCTATCACTTATGAACAAGAGACGTCCTTTATTTCTGGGTAACTCCTATAGCCTGTATCTGGCTCTGAAACAGGTTTACATCTGTTCAGGTAGACCGATAAACAGAAAAACGCCCAAGGCATAGAATTGGCATTCTGCATTTCAAGGTCATGCGTGGCTACTCTGTGTCATAGCTTGGTACCGCCTCGTCAGCGACCTTTCTAGCTTGCTCCAGATTTCTGGTTTGCTTAGCAGCAGCTCTAACGTGAGTACTCCATTGACGCGCTCGGCCAGCGCTCTGGTAGCAATTATATCCATTCGTCATCGAACGGTATCACTCGTATAATACTGCAATACTGAGTGACCCGGCCCAACTGATGCAGACGATTACACTTCGCAGCGCCTGCGTGAAGCTTTGTGCATGCGGCTCGGCATGCAGACTCTCATGTGCATGGTGACCGATAAACTTGCCGGAGTACGCGGCCATTAAAAAACTGAGATACGGCGGGGGTGCTGCTTGCGGGCAGGTAGGTTATATCAGCAACCCAAACCTTATCCGACGTGGTGGGAACGCCTTGATTCAGGCCAGGCTAGAGTAGCCAGAAGCATATAATCCGGCAGTAGATAAAGCAAAAAGCAGTATAACAAACTCACAGGGTATTTATATACTCCCCCCTCAACAGCGTAACAAGCTGCCCTGTGCTAACACGCTAAACCTCGGCTATCTCTAATGTACGATCAGTGTCTTTAGGAGGAGCTACTTTCGCCCTGGCAAGAAAGATAGGGTCTTTAAAATAAAGCAGCTGTTTTCCATAAATCGCCGGAAAGCCTGCGCAATAGATCACCATATCGCCAGCATTTTTAATATTACCTTGACTATCCTTGCGAGGGCTTGGCATGCGTAATGCCTCATCCACTGTAAGAAGAGGACGCTGAACTTCTTGAAGCGTTTTTGAAACCTGTCCCAGTAAAGCACTGGAACGCCTACCACTGGTAGTAATTTGCTCTTTTACTATGGTAGTCTGCCCCGTCAATTTTGATAAATGCTCCGCCGTCTCCACACGATTAGGAGGGTACGCATTTTGGACATGACAATTAGAAGTTATACTTTCGTCTTTTCCGTAAAACTCTTGTAGCTGTGATAGATCCTGTATAACCAAGTGACATTTTATCCCGTAGCCCGCAATAAAAGCCAAAGACTCCTGCATAATATCGAGCTTTCCAAGACTAGGAAACTCATCAAGCATCATTAAAAGCCGATGCTTATAATGAGCTTTAGGTCGACCATCCTCGAACTCCATTTTTTCAGCGAGCAGCCTGACAATCATGTTCACCAAAATACGCACCAACGGGCGAAGTCGTGCTTTATCGTTAGGCTGCGTAATAATATAAAGACTCAATGGGTCATCATGATTCATCAAATCACGAATCTTGAACTCCGAACGACTAACATTACGTGCTACTATTGGGTCACGAAACAGCGACAGATAAGACTTTGCCGTTGATAAGACCGAGCCTGCCTCTTCAGCAGGCCGATCCAACATATCGCGGGCAGAAGAACCCACAAGCGGATGATTTTCTCCATTGAGATGCCCATAATAAGTCATCTCCTGCCAAAGGTCGCCAATCGGTCGTAGGGGATCGGCTAACATTGCATCCAGAGTAGGCAAGCTTGCTACGCCCCCTTCATCCAAAGAGCGATAGCAAAGGTGCAAAATACATCCTACCAATAAGGCTTGCGACGTTTTTTGCCAATGATCGTTTAACCCTTTACCATCAGGATCGACAATTAGATTTGCCAAATTCTGAACGTCGCCTACCTCGTGCTCCGTCCCCAAACGTATTTCTTCTAAAGGATTCCAGCCTACGCAGCCCTTACCCGTAGCGGGTTCGAAACGAAGAACGCGATTGCCTGCATGTCGCTGTCGCCAACCTGCCGAGAGAGCCCAAAGCTCACCTTTGAGATCGGTAATTACTGCACTATGCTTCCACGAAAGCAACGTAGGTATAACCAACCCTACCCCTTTACCGCTACGCGTTGGAGCAAAAGTCAGAATATGCTCAGGACCATTATGACGTAGATAGTGTAGCCTATTACGCTTATCCAGCCAGCCTCCTACATAAACCCCTTCTTCAGCAAACAAACCAGCCTCTTCAATATCTTTGCGCTCTCCCCATCGTGCTGAGCCATGCAAAAATTGATTAGCTGAAGAGCTGTTACGTCGTATCAGCTGAATGACTATTAATCCAAACATTCCGCTAGCACTGACTAGCACGCCTAAAGAACCCGCCTTTATTAAAGACTCTTTATAGGTTCCGTACCACTGCGCAGCCCATACTAGTATCATCCAAGGAGCGTAGATACCATCGATATTTAGACCTAGGGCCGAATGATAACCATAAATATGTGCGAAATATTGCGTAGCAACAATCAACCCTAATAACCAAAAAAAAATAACCACTCCGAGCTGCCAAAAACCACTGAGCCTCTTTTTATTATAAACTTGTGGGCCGACGGAATTATTGCGCTTCATAGAGTCCTTTCCCATGCCATGGCCATTAGAGCTCAATATCTAACAAAATTTGAAATTCGATCAACTAGCTTGCACGAGCAGTTCATCAACTCTCACTAACCAACCGAAAAACCCAATCTTGTCCATATTAAAATCTGACAAAACCCCATGCTTTAATAGCAACTATAGCCAGCTAAAATCTCCCTAACCAAGCCATGCAAATTTTTAGCTATCCTTCCCTTTGAATGACACCTTTAAAACACAACAATCGACTTATAGGGCACCTATGAAGCTTTATGCAAAAGGCCATCAGTAATCTATACATAGGTCAAGAGCTCGGCCTGTTAATGGTCAAGATAAGATCGCGCACTCCCTTTCCAGCAGCACCGATTATTCCTCAAAAAAATCCCGCCTTTCATATAGCAGTGGTGATCCTTTCATTGATTCAGATGCGCTACGGACAGCTAGACCACCAAAATGCTCTGCCATTCTCTCGACACTACGAGTCCGCGCGGCAGGATCTGCATAGGTTTTTATACCAAGTTGACTTACCTCTTGGCACTTCCTAAGAAAGGGCGACTTATCCAAATACGGAAACCCCACTCCTGTACAAACAAAAGGTCGCCACCTACATTCAGCTGCCAATTATTTGCTCTCGTACTCTTTATAGCTTTATCATTGCGAGCCAATTTTCCACCCCTGCCACATTTAAATGGAATAGCAGAAAAACTGACTTGGACATGAAATAATCACAAAACTTAATTATTAGACCGCCATTGAATACACCAAAAGCTTAACGGCCTGCATGACAACTCTTCATTATAATTTCATCTAAAAGCGCATAGCATAACCTCTTAGCAGTTTTATGAATTCGGCTTATTCAGGGTCGCAATAAGATCCCGCACCCCCCCCCCAGCAGCACCGATTAGTCCTTTAAAAAAATCTCGCCCCTCATATAGCAGTGGTGATCCTTTCATGGATTCAGACGCGCCACGGACAGCTAGACCACCAAAATGCTCTGCCATTCTCTCAACACTACGAGCCCGAGCGGCAGGATCTGCATAGGGTTTTTGATACCAAGTTGAAATTTGGTATTCAGCACCTTCTTCCTCAAACTTCGCATTCAAATGCGTAGCTAGCGCGATCAGGGCTTCGCGGCTCAGCGTAGGGTCTACATTTTTGGATTTTAGGAAAGCATCGACACGAACGGCGGCCGCTGCAAGCAAATCGGCATGAGTATAACCTAGCATCGGCGGAAAAACGCCATCGGGTAATTTCATGCCAGGTGTATAGGGTTGATAATCGCCTTCTCTGTTTTTCATGGCAAACTCCTTTGCATTCGCAGTATAGCTCATTAAAAAAATCAGAAACAAAAAAGCGGCTTGCTTAAATATGGATAGCATGATCCCCTCAAGTGCTCAACTCTTTGCTTCCAGACCAAAATTCATTAGCGATGGATCGTCTTATTCATGCTAGTAGCTTGCTCAGGATTAGCTTTAAGTCCTTCCACTAAGCTGCTCTTATCTGAAACGCGGACAATAGCTGTACTTTTTCCCACCTGAAAAGCTCTATCTTGATCAAGGTCGCAACGGTCATGAACAACAAAATCGTTCGTCTGACCAATCTTCTGCAAAACGTGGTGGTCGTTTACAGCCAATACTAAACCACTAAATACCTTACTATTAACCTGCGAAGCAGTAAAGACCTTGGCCAGAGGACTAAATTCGAGCGCTTTTTTTTCCATAGAAAAAAATGAATCGCCTACCAATTTTTTTGCATAAGCCTGTGAATGTTCGACATCTTTAGCTTGTATCGGCAGAGGTACAGATTCAAGATTTATACTTTCTATGCATGCGGAATCAGGTCGAGATTTAGTTGCTTTCAATATTAGCTCATTTGGTTGCACAAATCCCTTTCCTTCTTGCATTTTTCTTAGATATTCGTCATATTCATTCTTATCTTGAACCTCAATCTCTTCACTAACTTTGTACCTGCCAAAGAACTCTGCAATGTGATCTTTAATTTTTTCTGCTGCCTCACCGAACCAGTCACCAACCACTTCAGCACTACGGCGAAGACTACTTTTGCTCAGAGAAGCATCATTTTCAAAAACAACACCGCGACCAGTGACATAGTGATCAAAAGGCCGACGTTGTCGATCAAATATATTCAGAGAGCCGCGCTCCAAGGGAAAGGCCGAATTGTCCAGAACCTGCAAGGTTCCGTCCTCACTCTTTTTGAAGGCCTCATTACCTGCTTTCAGACGTGAATCAATTAGCGCCTCTTGCACCTTCTCAGGATTTTTAATCAACTGATTGTACTGTTCGATCCGTTGCACATCTTCCTGCTGCATGGGTCCGAACTGGATGCCAGCTTTTTGTAGCCGATCGTACATCACCGCTAAAGGACCTGCCGCCAAGACGTCGTTGCGATAGCCGCCACCCACCTGGGAATGGGCACCGGCAAATTGCAGCTCCTCTATACGCGAGTTGTCGTCATTGCGGAGGGCGCTGGTCAGACGGAAGGTATCACGGTATTCGTTCATCGCTACTAAATGAGTAGTCGAATCAACGTTCTTACCGATTTCCAGGTTCTTACCGAGATGGGTATCGCCCAAGGCATAACCGTAGGAGGCGACAGTATCGAAAATTCCCAGTTTGTTCACGTGAGCATGTCCAGGAGGAATCAGGTAGTCACCACAAGGCTTACCTTCGGTGTCCCACTTCGGTACTCCACGCTCGACGAATTCATTGGCCAAGGCGCGCGCTTGCGCTGCCCCCCGACTGAAGCCAACGATATTCACCTCAACTGACCGCTCTGGATATTTATTATGAAAGGCGACGATAGCGGCATAAGCCTGTTCTATCCGGGAACTGCCGCCAAGTCCAGTAGCAGCTTCCAACATGGATCTTGGTGTAATGCCTGCCTGGCTACCGACGCCATCAAAATAGATTTTCTCTGATCGACCGGAGCGATCATGTACATCGTACGGTAGCGGCTCATGCCCTGAATTGCGAGCCAAGTTTGTCCCTTTGGCCATATCCAATTCATAAAGCCGTGCGACGTTAGTATGGACTCCAATCGGCTCGTGCAGGTCCTTATTATTGCCCGTACCATCGAAATACACTGTAAACCCTAATGGCTCGTCCATATCATATCCTTATGAAATGTCGCTTCAAGAAAGGCGCGAGACCGCTACCTTACAACTTATAAACCTCACCACCTACAGTCAAAAATATGACAATAGAACCTGCTCGGTCTCCATACAAGCAATGGCACCCTTCTAAGCCGATCTAAAATTACCGAAGAAAACCATACACTCGAATACTAAAAACTCTTAAACCTATGTAAGTATATGCTTACAAAAATAAAATCATATATCGTCTTACTTATAACCACCGAATCTCAAGTTAAGGGTCACCTGTGAGGTAGCACATATTTCGACATCGATATCATACCACTGTTTAGGACCAAATAAGCCGCATGATACCTTGCCTAGACCGCAAAGATGGAGCCCATTTAACTTATCACCTAGCGTGGTGCTTCAGAAGTTCGCGCAAGAATTTGGCGAGTGACTTTTGTCTCCGAACCAGGCGCCGCGAAGAGTCATAGCGGGGCTGTGGAGAGGAGTGGCAACGCCGCTCGGGGACAAAAAGCGCCGCCAAAATTGTGTAGGTAACTTCTGAAACACCACACTAGCCATTCGGAACTATCGTGTCAAAGCCCCTTGGGTTTATAGACCGACACAAAGTAGGTGATCGCAGTCAACACTGTGAAGCAAACCAGGAATGACCATCCGGCATAAACATTAGGCGTATCCCAATGATAGATCATACGGACGAACTGGAAAAAGGTGATGATCGACAGCACCCACCTAAGGATTGGCCAAACCAGCACGGTAGTCACCCATACGAACTTGACCAGCCCGTTTATCAGACCCCTGCCTGTAGATTTGAGCGCAGGTGCTGTAGTAGGAGGCGCCGCTATTTTCTCCTCTTTGCTGCTGGGCGGCTTACGCGCTCTGGGAAACTTGACGATATTGGACATTGCTTGAGCCTCTACTTGGTTAAGTGCTGAACGTTGAACACGCACATCGAAGCACGTTCGCTGATACACCAATCGCCTTCCATCACTCATTATCTTAATCTGGAAGTAACGCAGTCACCGCAGGTGCTTTTGAACCTCTCTTGAGACGTCAACGACGATAATGCTGTGGGTAAGAGCACAATTGTTGTACCACAACGCTAATAGCACATCGTTACAATCGCGACCTCACCCTTTTTCATGGAAAATTTTCCTCCTAGCACTCCCTGCAATCCCAGCCGAAGTCGGGTCCTCCTCTCTTATCAGCCAACTGTTATGCTGCTCTATTAACCACTGCGATTTGATATCATCATCCAGGGTCTGGACAACGGAGGATGCTCAAATTTTCAATATCGGTATTCTTCTATAGCTGACATCCCATCCCTGAACATCGGACAAGACAGTAGCAAGACCCGCAGTGCTGACTAGGGTTGGTCCACACACAGCAGCGCCAAGCTGTACATGGGCGCCATCAAGGCCGAAAGATCGCTTATGCGTGCTCTAGACGCAGCGACCTTATCGAACTACGGCAGGCCTTTTGGAGGTCCTTCCTGTTGTGATCGGTGACATAGATGGTATTTACAGGCTATCGCGGCCATGGGCCGCTCCTACAAAAGCATCAATCTCC
>JAAIGE0100139508.1_pt1 | contig 24446 bp, 20 predicted proteins | sample 6487951 | NCBI WGS metagenome assembly JAAIGE01 (sample SAMN13974128, study PRJNA590717) | phyllosphere metagenome | biome: tomato field; feature: multiple bacterial spot infested tomato fields; material: tomato leaves; isolation source: leaves from tomato fields | host: Solanum lycopersicum ...
CGCTAATGATTATGGTGACTATCCAAAATGGGAAGATGAACGTCAGGTTGTAGATAAATTGGAGCGGTAGATAGAGCGCCGCAACTGCTGTAGTGGTTATACTGAGGTAGCTTGCGTCAACATGAAATATATGATTGATCGTAACCGCTGCCCATTGTTTGGCGAATATGGCGTAGACAAATAATGCCAGAGCAGAAATAACCCCCCAGTGCCATTTTTCTAAAATGTCAGCCCCAAGTTTTCCGACCGCTGAACGTGTGAGCCATATAAATGCCAATAGAAAAGGCAATACCACAGTTAGTATAATCGTTCCATAGACAAAAAATTTTGTTGGATATAGCCAGGCCAGCGCTATAAGACATAACCAAGACAGCAGGGTTACCGAGTAGGGGTTCACGATCAGGCGATTGAAATTGATTACAGGCATAGGTGTCACAGAGCTCGCTTTCAGTAATTAGCCCAGTTGTCTAGGGTAAGAGTCAGATGAGGTTTGCCAACATTGATAGGGTTTCAGTGGCCCTTCCAAGTAGCAGCAGTTCGTTTGGTTCACCCAGCGCAACGTCCTGGGTATTTACGTGGATCACTGTTGCCCCAGACGACAGGGCAATTTTCGGAAGCTCGGCCGCTGGCATGACGACCCCTGAGGTCCCGACTGAGATCAACACGTCGCACGCTTTGACCTTTGAGGAGGCGGATTTCCAAGCTCCATGTGGGAGATCCTCTCCGTACCAGACGATCGCTGGCCGCATTTTTCCATTGCACCTCTTACATCTCGGTGGTTCGACTGGGCCCCCTGTGGGCGGGGTGACGAGTTGCTCCGCAGTAAGATCTGCGGGCCTGTGGCATGCGAAGCATTTCGGGGTGGTCAGACTTCCATGCAGATGGATCACATCGAGCGAGCCGCTGCGTTCGTGGAGGTCATCAATATTCTGGGTCACTATGGCCACTTTGCGCGTTGGACTTGCCAGGCGATTGATCGCAAAGTGGGCGGCATTGGGTTCTGCGCGAGCGAATTGAGCCCGTCGCCACAAATACCAACCCCAGATCAGCGCAGGATTTTCTTTGAATGTCTTAGCAGTTTCTAGTGCTTCAGGCTGGTATTGAGCCCAAAGCCCCGTCAGTTTGTCCCGGTAGGTTGCGATACCGCTTTCGGCGGAAATGCCTGCGCCAGTGAAAACAACCAGCTCTAGGCAGGCCCGCAACGCTTCTACTGCACGTTCAAGATTTGGTTGACTGTTCATCATCGTGATAGCTGGCTCAGAGTAAATTGAGCACACCGACTCCTAACTCTCTATAGGCGCGTGAGCAAACTAGCCCAAGCTGTGAGTGCATTAGAAGCCGGGTGTTGTTTTGACCAGGGCTTAGGCGATCAAGGTAACCCCCGAGCTCACGTCCTCCCGCTGCATTCCGCCGGTACGTGCGACAATCCTGTTCTGATCACATATAAACGCCGTACTCGATTCTTAGCAGCACAGCTCGAACCTCAGGGTAACCGTCAGGTTTGGCTAGTAGACTACATGGGCGACAGTTATTGAGCGCTCGCACAGGGGAAGAAAGCCAGCGTTGCGCGTGTGGTCGGTTGCCCAGTGTGTGGGCTGCTTGGTTCAAGATTTGCTCTTGCCTGACCTCATAGCAGCGGTACGCGCTACTCCAGCATCCGGGGGGCACAAAAGGGCAGATCCTAAAATCGTAGTCATGCTCATACCGATCACCGGCAGATTGATTGTGGCTGTCGTGGGCTATCCAGCTTTATCGACACAGTACTGTGGATAAGTATGCTCTGGACACGGGATAGCGGTCCCGTTTCTCCAGACAGGTGGAAAGGATCGGGATTTTAGCGCAAAGCTCCCCCTTCGTGATCGGATGGTTTGGCACTTCAGAGATCGTCTCGCACGCCGTTTGTATCATGCCGAGCAGGCGGCAGTCCCTCGCGTCCCAATCAACAGGGTGGGTGTTTACCCGGGGTGGCTTAACGAACTTTTCATCCTCGGCCGTCAGCCAGGTCTTGTCGTTTCTGTAGAGCCAAGCGTAGAGAGAAGGCTTTTTGCTTCTAAGAGCTTGGACTCCCAGTTCAGGAAACAAGCCATGTAGGTGCTGCCATTCACCCCTGCGTTCGTCTCTCTCACGGCCGTGCTTGGCTTCAATAGCATGAGCACGAACTGCCGGGTTGGCACGCAACAGTTTGTTGATCGTCGATACCGTGATCTTGAACTCTTCGCACAACTCATGCTTCGTCACGCCTTCGGCCAGTTTGGACAGCAGGTCGTCTTTGAGCTGGCCTTTCAGACGTTTAGGGCGAGGAGTGTTTTTGGATGGAGTCACATCACGTGACAGTGATCCTTTTGCGTCAATTTCACTCGATTGAATGAATGTGGTTTGTTGGGCCGGGTTGGTCACTTCACTTTGGTAGGCCTCCAAAAACGGGTTCAGCCCCCCGAATAGCCAATCAATCAGAACTAGATGCTTCAGCGGGTGAATGCTTCTGCGGGGCTTGCGGGTAAGCTGGTTTACAAATGATTCGGCACTTTTTTCGTCAGCCGGGAGTGACTCAAACAGATGACAGAGACGTAGTGGCTTAGTGCACTCAAGCAATTCATCAGGCTGAGCGCCGTTTTTCATAGCATTTCGATAGGTCCTGGCGACAGTGCAAAGTTCAAAGGACTGAACCCGCCCTACCGCAGCAAGCTCTACGACACTTTTCGTCAGGGCTAAGAAGTTCGAGCGCGACCAGAGCTCTTGAGAGGACGGTTGAGCAGTCAGGCAGTCCTCTGTAGGCAATGACCATTCAAACCGCCCCGACCACCTTCTGCTTTTGGTTGACGTCGTGAGCCAGGCTTGATGGTCTGGGCAGATCTGCACGCCTGGATATTGATGGCTAAGATGCCAATAGGCTACGCCGTGTGTAGTTATATCTTCATGCATGCAGTATGGGCATGCTTTTAAAGGATGTTCAGCACCGAAACCGCTAGACACTAGACCAAGTCGGTACTTAAGAGAACTTATGCGATTGCCACTAATAGTCTGTATTGCGCTTCTAATGTTCGTTTGATTTTGAAAAGGAACAAATATTGGGAATATGGTGTGATTTAGCAATATCGACCGTATGTCCCCCCAATGTTTAAATCCCGTATGCTCCAATGCTGAAATTCCGCAGGGAATATCATGTTTAATAAATCTTTCTGTCAGACCCAACATCAAAGTTGAGGTTGTCGTTGGCGCGAGATTTCCCATCACCTGATGCTGTCGGCTGCACACGCTGAACAGCGTTTCGTCAGGCAGCCAGTCCACATGGGGGGATGGCCTGGCGACCAGTTCTTGACCGGACGCGGTGTTCATGGAGCCTCCAAGCCGGGTTAGAGGAAGGAAGTATAGCCATCGGTGCCTGTTGCTTAGGACCCATTTTGCCTAACGCGGGCGGCCGTTATTCGCGAGCTGCAGATGCCATAACTGCAAGGATCGATCAGCGATATTTTTAATGCGTGAGCATCTATCAGGGCCAGTTTTCGCCTTGCAAGCACCGGGAATACTGGAAAGTCTGAAAAAATCCGCCTCGGGAGGCGGAACTTTGCTTGTCTATTCCAGTTGTCAGCCGACATTTTTCGGCGGTAACATGCGCCGTTATGCACTATTTACAGAAGGCTGCGCTGAAAACGAAAGATGCGCGACTACATACAGTCCCTATCAGCCTTACCCAAACGAGGGTAATTGCCAAAGCGCGGTTAGCCGAAATGAGATAGTTGATCGACCCATTACTGAGGTCTGAGGAAAACAATATGGAATCTGGGTAGAAAAACCAGGAGCCAGATAGACAAAGGCCCAAGTGTGACCTTGGGCCTTCGAGGATAAGTCAGCTTTCGACACCTGACGAATCCATTGTCCATCTCCTCGCGTAGGGCGTCAAGTCCTGCACGGCTCCGCTCATCCCGAGAAAAGTAAATTGCGTGTGGCGTAGCCATTGGTGTGCCCGTGCGCACTTGGAAAGCTAATTCGTTCGATGTTGGCAACGGAATTACCTACTGCCTGCTGAGAATTGAATGGATGATGGATAACACTAGTGAATCTTGAAAGATCATTACGTCGCATTTTCGATCGGCAAAGCCATTTTGAATGGGGGGATAACTACGAAGCAGGAATTTATGCCGTTCGAGGGGAAGCCCCTCAGGGCTCCCGTGCTTGTCGCCTTAACAGCAGAAAGCTTGGTCGAACACTTCATCTTCTTTCTACTCCTGAAAGGGTATTCGCTCAGCTGGCTCTTTATAATTCAGACGTTTTCGAGTTACACGAGCAGAAAATGCTCAGCCCAGTTCCATCCGTACATCCCCTTCAAGGGCATCCCCTGACCGCAGGCATGGAGCTTCGACCGGTGAAGGGAACGTCGTTGGTCGCAGAGGAAATCGGACTTAAGCATGCGACTGCGGTCATGACTTACAGTGATGGCGAACGCGAGAGGGTCCCTCATCCTTACCTCGGGGATCTACTGCTCTATATCCAGCCGCAAAACTCACCCCCCTATGCGGTTAATTGGACAGTGAAGTTGTGTGCGCTGGACTTTGATGAAGTCGCGAGAGGGAGTTTGAAGAGCCTGGAGCAACGGAGGAAAGACCGTGAGAAAGCACGCCTACGCCATGCTCTGGAAGAAGAGTACTACCTGAGTGCAGGCATCAGGACGGTAAGGGTTTCTCGAGACATGCTGGATCCGGTCGTAGTGGAGAATTTGCATACTCTGTATGGCTACCATGACCGCGAGATCGACCTTGAGCCCAGCATGCTCAAGGATTTTTCACAGGACATCGAACACTGCGTCACTCATGGGGAGCCGTTAGCGCCCGTAGCCATTCGTTATGGGCGAAAGTGGGGACGGCGTGACCTGTTTTTGACGAAGATTTATAAAGACATTTGGGATCGAAAGCTTCCGGTTAGTTTGTTTGATCCCATTCTCATCGCTTATCCGTTGAAAACGGATACACGTGATGTCCTGCAAGTCTATGGCTCACTTTTTGCCGGACTGCCTGAATGATCACTGGCTCCAAGTTGAAAGCACCAGAAGGATTCAAAGGGCTGACGAAGGATGTCGAATATTATTTCCTTGCAAGCGATGGCAGGGTAAACAGGGCACGCCTTGTATTTTTTGATAAAGAAGGTTCCTCTGCAAAACTACTAACGATTTCTCGGCCTGAGTTTGATCTGGCCCTGACCAATGGCGACCTTGTGGAATGTGGCAGCGAGGCCACTCCTCCCTGGTTGAAGGCCATCAGTGGCGTTTCGATAGAGCAATTGGAACGGGACCGAGTCAGACCGACCAAGAGCCTCGACGAAACGGTCAACAAGCGATACCTCGCCATAGCAGAGTTGGTAGAGGATGCTGAGGAAATCCTTTCAAGCGACAATCCCGAATCGATCATCAATGCTCATGCCGCCAATCAGTCCCCCACCCAGAACGCGGCCCGTTTGAGGCTCTGGTTTTTCACCTATCTGGTGTTTGGCCGTTCGAAGTGGGCGCTTATGCCCAAATTCAACCGCTGTGGGAGCTGGAAGAGGGATCAGGTCGCAGGCGGGCGGATGTTGGGAAGAACGCCAAGATCGGGACGCAAATCCAGATATCCGGCAACGCCCGAAATGCAGGCTTCTATCCACAAAGGGTTTACCAAATACAATGATAAATCCAAAACTAATGCTGAGATCTATGGCACCGTGCTGGTGGGTGAGTTCGGTTGTGTTCCGCTAACAACATCCGAAAAAAGCAAAACATTTTATCATCCTGAAGGAAAACCATTCCCTACATGGGGTCAGTATGATTACTACCTCCGAAAGTCTATAAACACCAAGGCCTACAGGAAAGCGCGTGGAGGCCCCGGCCGCGCTCGAGCTAAGGCCGGACATATTGGAAGTTTTGCTCATGGTTTGGTTAATGTGAACCAAGTTGTTGAGTTTGACGGCTATAATCCCAAAGATAAAATGTCTGGCTTGCTTGAAGGGTCTGCTCTTGATTCAGCTTGCATAGTTCGAGGCGTTTGTGATCTGTCAGGTGCCGTCGTTGCTTTGGGATTTTCCGAGAGCCACGAGAATATGGAGGCTTATCGTATGGCCTTGTTTTCGATGGCCATTGACAAGGTTAAATATGCTTCCTTATTAGGGTTGACGATCAAAGCAGAAGAATGGCCCGCTTTCGGCTTGCCACACAACGTTATTTTCGACCGTGGCCCTGGCTCCTCAATGGGCGCGCCGACTCGTTCAAAAGCAATCTCGTACGGCGACATGATGAGCTGGCTATCGAGTCTTGAGGTGACTCCCACCTATTCGGGTCAGTCTAAAGCTACGGTTGAATCGTCACATCCTCGAACCAAATCTGATAATGATCAGCCAACGCACTTTCATAGTTCCCTTAACTTTGTGGAAATGTGCAAGCGGCATATTCTTGAGGCTATTTATGATAATGAGTCGTCTAAATCTGAAGAGAAGATGACGCCTGATATGTTGGAGGTGGGCTTTAGCCCTACCCCGCATAATATCTTCAATTTTTATGATGCTCTTGGTTATAATTCGGCAACAGAGGTTAGTTTTGATTGGGCTGTTCGGGAGTTTCTGACACCACATCCTGCTCGTATTAAAAGAAGCGGAGTGTTTTTCTATGGTCGTAAGTATAACTCCTCAAAGCTGATCGATACTGGCGTCTTTGACAGGATTGCGCTGAACGGCCAGATACCGGTCACGGCGTATGTAATGACGATGTGTGTCAGACATATCTGGATTGAGCTTGAGGGCGTCCTATATGAGCTGGATTTCGTGAGGCCTGCGAGCGTTCATCCCAGCAGCGTCGACATTACACTGTCGGACCTTCAGGTACTCAATGAGGGTCGGTTGCGTGGCAATGCGCAACTTCGTGAGGACGCGCCGGCCATCCTCCAAGATCGTAATAACAAGTTTTTTTACTCAACAGGTAAAGCTTGGGGCAGTGGCGTCCGCAAGCTTGGTAGCCCTGCGAAGGGCGGAGCAGCGGAGCGCGATGCTGCCGATCAAAAGCGGTTGATGGGGAAAGGCTATGAGTAACGTGTTCTCCACTCGTTTTGCTGGACTGGACACGCTGGCTGACATCCGACGTTTGGTTACGGTGCATCCAGATCCAGTCACTGGTCTTGAGGAGCTAAGCCCTGCGTTGGCCGCCCATCGTCTGTTGGAGACACTGGAGACAATTTTCCTTCCCAACCAGTTTTCTTTGGACTTCATCAAAGACAGCATCGATCGTGCGCGCAGCTTTTCGGTCGAGAAATTTCCCACGGATCGGCAATATCAGCACTGGCTGTACAACACCTCTGAAGATGAGACATTTCCTATTTGCCTTACTGGCCTTGCCGGTATTGGGAAGAGCCAAACCGTCAATGCGCTCAGGAAGGTGATGCCTGGGCCTACGTTTTATACATCCGCCCACTACACCGAACCGCATAGCTTAATTTCGTACTGGTATGCCAGCGCCAGAGGTAAGGCTGGTGGCAGACAGTTGCTGGTGGACCTCCTTGGCGGCGACGCGGCAGGAGCGAAAGCGAATACCTCGGAACTGCTAGCGGTGTGCCGGCGTCGTATGAATCGGGACGCCGTATCGCTACTGATGCTAGAGGAAATGCAGTATCAGGATATCGGTCAAGGGATCGCGCGTGCCACGGATATTCTCCTCACAATGTCCGGACTCGGAATTCCAATGATTTACGTGGCCAATTACAGCCTAGGCCACAAATTGCTGAGCAGGAACAGCGAAGACAAGCAACGGCTTCTTTCTGAGCCTCGCATCATGCTGCCGGATCATCCCGATTCAAAGGTTTGGGATGAATATGTTCGAGAATGCATCCGGGTAAGCGGAGGCCGCGTGTCTGCAGATCCTGCCGCCCTTGTGCATGAGTTGTATCGTTGGACGTTTGGCATAAAGCGTATGGCGGTTCAACTGATCAAGCTGGCATATCTTGAGGCCCGTGCCGCCCGCCGCTATTCGATTACTCTGGATGACTTCAAGAATGCATACCTTTCGGCCGCCTACTCCAGCAATAGGACCGACGTCGAGGATCTGAATCGCATCAGCGTGGAGAGGAGCAAAAAACGTGACCGATTAGATCTTCGGTGCCCGTTCCCGGTGCCGGTGCCATCGAACGTCTTGAGTTTTATAAAGGATGACCGTGCCTCTCGGGTAAGCGAGAAAGTTTTTCTTTCATCTCTGACAGCCGAAGAGCGAACGAACTTTGAGCAGATCCACCCACAGGGCTCACCTTCCAATCCTTTGTCGAAGCCCAAGCGTGAGAAAAAACCAGCACTGCCCAAGCAAACTCGGGAGGGCTTGGAGAATGCATACAACCGACTGCTTCGAGAGTTTGAAGGTTCATCTAAGCCGCGCGGGCCTAAACAGTAGCCTGTACGAAGGCGGTAGCGCCTTTTCTGAAATGCTGGCGACCTCGCTTATGTAGGGATTTTCGCCTCTGCAGTGCCAGCGATTCAGGTTGCTAGCCGTTGTAATCAGCGAAAGGAATCAAGTAGTACAGGCTTTCCTCGCTTGCGCACGATAGCCGTAGGCTTTCGATCCTTACAGATGTCTTGGCTTGATCTGGCTTGGTCGACCGCTGATCGGCAAACGTGTTGAACCGAGTAAAAAAGAGCATCCTTGTTCGGGGCGATAAGCGTTTGATGAGTCGGATAGCTTTTTTCTGACGCCAAGCTGATAGGAGTGTGAAGGAGAGCGCAAATGACGATGCCGGTGGAGCGTACCCGTAGTGTTATTCAGACGGGAGATTTCCTGCGTGAGCTTTCGAAAAGTCAGCAGATTCCTGAGCGGTTGCGCCTAGAGGCGGCGCGCCTGCTTCGCCATTACCCAGAACCAGGGTTGCTGCTTCACGCAGGATTGCTGGATGAAGTGATTCATTCGACAGAGCCAGGTGATCCGCGGCGGGAGCTAGCTATCAGCGGATACCCGGAGCTGTTCAGTTCGAGTCTTGATGAGTGAAGCTCGTACTGCCTAAATCTGACTGGCCAGGGCACCGCTGACGCGAGGCAAAGTGGCTAAGCTCCCGTTCTTCAGTCTGCAACTGCCTATGGAGATGTTGGCGATGAAGATTACTGAGCGAGTAGAGGTTGAAAGCGTTGTCGATGTGACATGCGACGTATGTGATACCTCCACTCGTATCGAGGAAAGCGGATACCAGTTTGGGACGCTACAAGCGCACTGGGGATATGGCACCCAGCATGACGGAGAGCGATACGAGATGCACCTCTGTGAGCATTGCTTCTTCCAGGCTCTGGCAAATCTTAAAGAGCAGCGGCGAGTGGAGCACATGTTCAGTGATGATCCGCAAGAACACTCCAACGATCTTGGCCTCGTTGCCAGGAGCGACTTTTTTAAGGAGTCTGGTCCCTGATACGGATGACTGGGCAATCATACCCGGCTTGGTAGAAGGGCACTGGTGAATCCAGTCTATGAGGTGCATATGAAGGGGCGCCGCAAGGCCAGAACCGACAAGTGGCTGCTTCGCGATCAGTTCATCCGGGAAGCCCGGGCCATAATCTCCGCCCATCACGATACAGGCCGTTTTTTACGTATTGCGGCTCAAACGCTGCTTGATGAACCTGTCGGGATACTCGCTGGAAGCCGGAATTCCGCTGACAAGAGAGAGAAGTCACCACGACTGAAACTCCTTCCTTCATGCCACCACCGAAGCGAGCGTACGCAGTGAGTATGAAACTTTCAGCGCACCATAGGGTTAATGTCGATAAGGAGGGTGCGATGTATGTGATTACAGCGAGGCAGGCGAGGGATGGACTGGAACAGGCGTTGGAGGATGTTTGTCGGGATCGCGAGCCGCTAGTCATCATGCGTGAGCGCGGAAAACCTGTCGTGTTACTGGCTCTATCCGACTATGAAGGACTTCAAGAGACAATCTACCTATTGAGCTCCAATGCTAACGCCAAGCGCTTGAGGGAATCGATTGCACAGCTTCGGGATCGCGGTCATTGAGTACGAATGATCATCATCCCGGCTAGAGGCCGCTAGGCGTTCGATCGGTGGTTGGCTCACCGGCTCGGAGGCTGCTCCGTCAGCGGCTGTAAAGACGCGGACACCTGCTCATCGGGTGTTTGATTGCATGGAGTTGACCACTCATTTGCATTCGACCTGCCCAGAGTTGTTTGCATCGGATTTGACCAGCGCACCGGGAGCCCTTGAACAAGTCCACGGCTTGCTCAGGTCAAGCTATGAACCTTCAATATGTCTCCTAGCCCTGGATACGGGCCAAAACAAGACCCGTTCAGGCCGCTATCGATGTCCTAAAAAATGAAGCCTTATTGAGGGAAGGAGCAACGGTAGGCAGGCCTCGAAGGTCTTGAGCCAACTGTCGCTTCCGCCTGATCATCACTTGACCAATGTCAGAAATGAATACAGACTTCTGACATTAACGTCATCAGAGTTGCCTCAGACTTATGAAAACCCTTCCCGAATCTATCCTTGAGCAGAGCAGGTGTTTGCCTGAGGGCGGCTTGCTGACTCCCAAGGAGTTTCTGCACCTAGGAAGCCGGGCTGCGGTAGATCAGGCGTTTTCACGATTGGCGAAGGCTGGACTGCTCATCCGTGTGGCTCGTGGACTCTATTTAAGCTCCAGAGCAACCCCTGCCGTGGATAAGGTTGTTAGCGCTCTGGCTTCGAAGAGTCAGGAAGAGATCGCCCTTGATGGGGCACGTTCCGCAAAGATTCTGGGCTTAACGGTTCAAGTCCCCGACGGGAACGTGTTTTTCACCAATGGCCGTACCCGGACGCTTCAAGTGCGAGACCTCACAGTCGAGATCAGACATGCCCCTCGCTGGATGTTGGCGCTTGGTGCCACGACCGCTGGTGCTGTCATCCGAGCGATGGCTTGGCTAGGGGAGCAGCGCACCGGCGAGGTGATAGGGATGCTGCGTAAACAGCTGACTCCCATCGACTGGAAGGCGTTGGCCTCGGTGCGGTCGCTATTGCCGTCTTGGATGGCTCTGGCAATCGGCCGTGAGCTGGAATGAAAGGTTGCAGCTTGGCGGAAACTCGAATGTGGGCATTTAAGGCCGCTCGAAAGTGAACTAGGCTACGCCGCCATGCCAGTTGCCCTGTTCCAGTGTTAGCTTCGTGTTCATAGAGAAATTTAATTGGGAATGGAGTGCCTAATTATGAAAATTAAAACGTGACACAGGTTATTGAGCGAGTGTAGCGAGACAGGATTTGTCGAATGTCTGCATAGGTCTATAAATCAATAACTTACAGGGTAGCAACCATGGCCAATGGGAAAATTCTACGTCAGCTGCTCCGAGCAGGTACTACTGGCGATGCCGATGCGTTTCGGATTGCATCGAAAGCGGTGATAGAGGAGGAGCGGCAAAAGCAGCATCACCTCTTGGCTAACGACCTAGAGCAGATCCTCTATGGCAGCAGTCTGAACCTCAAGGTATCCAACAATGCGCCGCGAATTCACTATGACGTTCCGGTAGATAAGGAACGAGGCTTACCACTGCTTGATATCAGAGCTCCAAAGCGGTCTCTGGATGAAGTGATACTGCCTCCCAGCAGTTCTGCTGCGCTGGAAGAGATCCTCGAAGAAAATCGGCGTGCTGATGTACTTCGCAGCTACGGGATGAAGCCTGCTGGCAAAGTGATCTTCTTCGGCCCACCTGGCTGCGGTAAAACCTTGGCAGCAGAAGTCGTGGCATTCGAGCTGGATCGCCCTTTAGCTATCGTCCGTTTGGATGCGCTGATGTCTTCTTTCCTGGGCGAAACAGCAGCCAATCTGCGCAAGGTCTTCGATTTTATTGCGCAGCACCCGTTTGTTGTTCTATTCGATGAATTTGACGCTATCGGCAAGGAACGCGGCGATGGCAGCGACCATGGTGAACTTCGACGCGTTGTAAACGCCGTCCTTCAAATGATGGACTCATACGAAGGTCGCAGTTTGATCCTGGCTGCTACCAACCATGAAAAGATTTTGGATTCTGCCATTTGGCGTCGATTCGATGAGTCGATCGAGTTCCCTCTTCCGGATGAAAAGCAACTGAAGGAAATCCTGTCGCTTAAGCTGCGAGGAATTCGCCGTCAATTCGAGATTGACGACAAAGAGGTATTGAAGGAATTTAAGGGCAAGAGCGGTGCGGACATTGAGCGAGTCGTTCGCCGTGCTGCCAAACGGATGATCCTGCGAGAGCAAGAGTTTCTGACCATCAAGGAGCTGAGAAGCGCCCTTGTACGCGAGGACCTCAGGAAGTCCTAAAACGTGAACCCTCAAGGAAGAAGCAGTGGCAACCTACAAGCATCTGAGCATTGCTCGGGAAGTTCTGGATAACTCTCGTCGCACCAAGAATCCCCCTCACTTCGTCACCCGTGACGACCGGAGGGGCCACGGTCAAAAGCTCAACGCATACTTCGCCACAGCGGAAGGGATAGCCAAGCAGCAGATAGGCTCTTCAGATAAATCCCCGTATGTCCTTAAGCTGGAGTATGAGGGCGCGCTAACCTTCGCCAACCTGGATACGCATGGATTGGAATTTGTTAGCCAGGAAGGCAAGCAACTCTGTGTGGTGTTCGCGAGCGAAGAAGGCCTGGCCAAGTTCACTGCGCATCTGCAAAAGCTCGGCGTCATGGACACTAGCCTGAGCCATCGCCAGATTCTTGAGGCTATTGCAGGGGTAGAGGCTTGGTCCGCTGAGGATCGGAAGAGTTGGGCGTTGAAGAACATCGGGTTGCCGGAAACCCCCACCTTCAAGCTTGATGTCGAACTGTGGCCTATTCAAGTCGCACATCACCCGAATCGTGTTCAGCTCACGAACTCGTTCGAGACCTGGCTTGCCGCCGAGCACATCCAGAAGCTTGACCGGATCAATCTGGACAGTCTGCTCATGTACCGGGTCGAGGTAACCCCTGCGCAAGCACAGTTGCTGCTGAACCAGCGCGATGTTCGCCTGGTGGACCTCATCCCAGCCACTGGGATCAGCATTCAACAGCTGAATCGGGACATCAACGAGTTGCCTCTCAACATCCCTGCACCGCCCATCGACGCAGCTCGCGTCTGCATTCTGGACAGCGGCATTAACGGGAACCATCCTCTGCTGAAGTCTGCAATGGCTGAGAGTGCCTCTTTTGTCGATGAAGAGGGCGATACAGATGAAGCGGGCCACGGCACCGCTGTAGCCGGCGTTGCCCTGTATGGCGACGTCGAGGGTTGCAACAACTCGAACTTCTGGCGGCCAGAATTTTGGATCTTCAATGGCAAGGTAATGAAGAAATGCCCGCACACCGGGAACGCGATCTATGACGAGCTAACACTCGAAGTATCGCTGACGAAGGCTGTAGAGCATTTCGTCGAACTTGGTTGCCGGATCTTCAACCTCTCGCTGGGCAACAGCAATGCCCCATACGATGGTGCTCATGTTCGGGGGCTGGCCTACATCCTGGATGTCCTCTCTCGGCGGTACAACGTTCTGTTCATCGTCTCCACGGGCAATTTTTGTGGCTCTGATAACCCACCGGTACCAACCAACAGCTGGCGAGAGGAGTATCCGGAATATCTGGTCGCTGCGCAGAGCGCGATTATTGATCCCGCACCTGCAATGATGGTGTTGACTGTGGGAAGCATCTCCCGGCACAACTCCACAATCGATAGTCAGAAATATCCGGAAATTCACCATCTCTCACCAGCTCTGGAAAACCAGCCATCGCCTTTCACACGGCACGGCCCGTCGATAAAAGGGGCTATCAAACCTGAGCTCGTCGCGGTCGGCGGCAACCTCGCCAGCCCCATGAGGCAAGCAAACGCGCAGTGGGCGCCGCACATGCGGGGATTGGGCGTGCTAACGCTTAACCATCAGTGGCAGGGGAATACTGTCTTCAAGGAAATCAGCGGAACGAGCTTGGCGGCGCCATACATCACTCACTTGGCCGGACGACTGCTGAACGAGTATCCAACAGCGTCAGCGAACATGCTTCGCGCAATGCTGGTCAATCAAGCGTATCTGCCTGATGCAGTGACCTCGGCGTTTTCTGAGGAATTCAGAAAGAGTTACAAGAAGGCGAAGGCAACCCTGAACCGCGACGTTGAAAGGGATGTGGCCGGTTACGGAGTGGTCAGTGAGGCGGATCTTTTCAGATCGTCCGATAACGTCGTGGTTTTGATGTCAGAGGAAAGCATTGAAAACGACGGATGTCAGTTTTTTGAGCTGCCGTTGCCAGAGGATTATCTGCGATCCGCCCGGGGAACGCGAGAGCTTTCAATAACGCTGGCTTACTCGCCGGTAGTCCGAACCACTCGGATTGAGTATCTGGCCACCCAGATTTACTACCGCCTGGTCATAGGCACCTCGCTTGAAGAGGTTCAGAAACACTTTAGCCAAGAGATGAAAAAGACGACGGATGTGCTCAAGGAAGCCAAGAGCACCAATCGTGACATCTCCGCTCAGATGAGAAACCACGGTACGGTCCAGTCGTCTCGTTGGACATTCAAACAAGGTAAACCCGGCGAGAAATGGTTCGTGGTCGTGGTCCGACAGGATCGTGACTGGAATCCTTCAGCAGCAGAAAAGGAACAATATTCTCTGGTGGTGACGGTGGCGGACCGCGACAACGAACAAGCGCAGCTCTACACCCAAATACAGAATCGACTAGAGCAACAGGCCGTTGCCAGAGAGCAGCACAGGGTTAAACAGGCAGCTGCTCGATTACAAAATCGAGGGTGATCAGCTTTCGATGTGATTTTTCGTCACTAAATGCCTACCTGCGCCGCCAGGGCGCAGGAGTACGAAGGAATCACGCTCCATGAACCTTGCCAATCTCGTGCGCTTAAAGGTTGCAGATCACTGGCATTTATCAACAGCAGAGAGATAACCGATGCTGGAACATTTACAGGCATTTTTCAGCAGCAGCGAAGCAGTGGGGGTAGCAGTATTAGGGATGATCTTGGGAGCCTACAAAGCTGCCGGTGTACTCAGCAACGCTATGGACCTCCATGAGCAGCATTTCGTACGTAAGCGCCACAAGCGGTTGATGGAGTTCAAGGTAAGCGTTGACGATGCAGGCCCTTTTGCCCCTTATTTCAACGAAGCGATCCAACTGGAAGCTTTCCGTAAAGAATTTGGCATTCATACCAGCCCATTAAAAGCGAGAGCACTCTTGAAACTGTGGAAATCCGGCCACTGGGAGAGAAACCAGCTCAGCCAGATTTCAAGATATCTTTCCGTTCATCCAACGGATAATACCTTCGCAATCGAAATCAGCAGCTTCGACAGATTTGGTGCCCGACTTGCCATGGTCGCCACTTTAGGGATGGTGATATTTGGCGGTATCCTGTGGATCGCGTTGAGTCTTTCCAGCAAAACGCCCGCTGGCTACTTCATTGGCATGGCTGTGTTTCTTGCATTCCTCTTAAGCGGGCGCTTGTTTGCTCCAGGCTTTGGCCGCTACAGAAATGCACAGCGCGCACAGCGATACATTCAGCACCAAGGCGATGACTACAGGTCAATTTCAAATTGGCCAGACCATCAAACCGTGAAGCTCCTAACAGAAAGCAGCGTATCCGCCCTCGCGGTGGCTGATACGGTCGTACATCCAACCCCTGCGAAAGAAATGACGACTGTTCAGTGCCCGAACTGAGGTGGCTCTGTTTCACTGGACTATGGCGATTACGCTCTCCCCATTAGACGAACCCTCTACACATGGCAATTGAAAAGCGTAATGTCGGACTTCCCACCCGAGCGCGGTTGGCCTAGATAGAACGTTGATTCATCCTGGCGGATAATGCTTCCGCGCTTTCTTTTCGCTCCGAGTAGCGATCCACCAGATAGCTCTCACGACCGCGAACCATCAGAGTGAATTTCACCAGTTCCTCCATCACATCGACCACACGGTCGTAGTACGGAGATGGCTTCATCAGGTCTTTGTCATCAAACTCCAGATACGGTTTGGGCACCGACGACTGATTCGGGAGGGTCAGCATACGCATCCACCGACCCAGAACACGCATCTGATTTACTGCGTTGAAGGACTGCGAGCCGACCTGCATCACCGCGAGAGTCTTACCCTGTGTGGGGCGTACAGCACCCATGGTCAGGGAAATCCAGTCAATCAGCGTTTTGACCACCGCTGACATCGCACCGTGACGTTCCGGGGAGCACCCACCTGACCGTCTGACCACAGCACCAGATCGCGTAGCTCCTGCACCTTAGGGTGATCGACTGGCGTGTCATCTGGCAATGGCAGCCGGGAGGGATCGAAGATCACCGTCTCGGCACCCATGTGTTGGAGCAGATGTGCAGCTTCATGATTCAGCAGACGGCTGAACGACCGCTCTCTGGTCGACCCATAGAGCAGGAGAATGCGTGATTTGATGTTCGCACCATCTGAAAGGCCCAATTTTTCAGGGATCGGCAGATCTATCAGCGACAGATCAAGGGCTGGAAAAATATCCGCAAAGTCCGTATCAAATTCACTCATCATAGGGCTCCGATCCAGAGCGTGCTTCAGATCAGCACCCTGAAGCGTTCTTAGATCCAAGGTGAAGAGCGCGGCGAATCGCCTCTTGATGTGTTCAACCGTCGCATTAAATGCGGCCTGAACATCCTGATCGGTGCTGTCTACCTCAGACGGATCGGACAATCCCCAGTGACTTTTGATGGCCGGGCAGAAGTACACCGGGCAAGGTTCGCCGTCTGCCTTGTCGCACACGGTGATGACGACATCGGGTGGTGTGTCTGCGAAGGCGTCCGAGCCTTTGCTGTACAGGCCGGACGTGTCGATTCCCAATCCTTGCAGAGTTCTCACTGCACGTGGGTTGAGTTTGCCACTGGGGAAGCTGCCCGAACTGATGGCTGTGAACCCGTCCGGGGCTACAGTGAGGCGCTTGGTGAGTGATCTGCTGGTGATTTTAGGGGCGGTGGCTCCCCGTCAGAAAGCGGTACGTGAAATAGAAGATTGTTCGCGATGATGTCGAATTGCCCTCGCGACCGCTAGGGATTTAGTATTGAAATATTCCTCGCCCATTGGTGACCGAGGCTCCGATCAAGGAAGAGAACAAGATATTTATGAGCGACCAAATCCTACTGCGTTTTTTGAGTGCAGGACTGATTGATGTAGGCGGCGATGATGCCAAGCTCTCGAAGCTGGTCGAGACAGCTTCCGACCTAGCTGCTGTATTAAAAAAAACGCCATCCAAGACCTCCTCATTTGCTCTGATTGCCTTTGATCCTGCATCACCCGAGGAGGATCCAGTCATCACAGAGGTGTGTGATGCGCTCAAAAAGCGGTGGCCGACCTACATCAACACTTTTTCCGGTACACCTATGCTGGTGCTACGAGCTCTGCTGCTCGATGCGCTCGTTCGGGCGGCGGCTGACGAAGGGGTCGGTGTTGCGTTTGTTACCTCCGCTCGCAATGCTCTGCCCTTTATCGAGGCCGATAATGAGCAAAAAATCTGGGCAGAGGCTGTACTGGAGATAGAGGGGCGAGTAGATGCTCGTGCGGAGGCAGAGTGGGCGACCCCAGATTCAATCACTGCTCCTGAGTTGAAGTATTCGGCACCACCTGCGCTCGAACTCATCACGCAGCCTCTGACTATCGACACAGAAAGCCTAACGGCCACTTTATACGCAGCTGCATCGCCGAACGGAGCTGGTCCCAACAAAAACCGCTATTGGAATAATGACACTCATAATTGGGCAGTTGACTTTGGGCGCTTGGCCGCCAAAGCGATAGCCGGTGCAATAGATGCTGCCAGTGAGGATGTTCAAAGCGAGCCTGTAGATATCTCCGGGCCGCTGAGCGCCCTATCACAAGCAGTGGCAACGCATGTTGGAGATACGTTGAAGCTTGTGAGTGCGGCAACTGCAGGCTTGCAGCGAAGAACAAATCTGATCTGGTGGAAAGAGACCCTTTTCTCTCCCAGCGTTCGCGTCAGCTATCGTGCGCTTCCCGCGTCGTCTGTAGGAGCGCTGATGGCTTTAGACCTGCACCAGCTAGTGCCCACTTTTTCGCCCGTTAGTGTTGCTGCATTTCTAAGCGAAACTGTTTTGAGCCTGGATTCTGTGGATCCGGAGAAAAGGCACTCTATACGTGAGCTCGTTGGTGAGGCCGTTGAATCAGCGGAGTTAGGCCCATTGCGGGCGGCCGCACGTCACCTTTTACCGGAGCTAAGTGGGCGAGGCCCTATTTTGGCGCTGCTGGCAGAACAGGAGGGTAAGTTTAAGGTAGACGACGCCCAGTTCCGCAGGAGGGTCGGAGTATCCGCGGAGACGGCCCTGACCATCTCAGAGTGGGCCACTTGGATCTTCAGAGAGCTGCAGGCTGCTCGTGCTACGCAAGAGGTGGTGAAACCTAAGAAGTCTGGAAGTAAAGCCTGATGAGTGCTTGCTCGCGTCCCTCCTGCTATGCCCCTGAATGCAGCTGCGACATGGGCAATATGAATCACACCAAGTGCCCCAATTGGGTGTCAGGGCATGAAGGTGCCTCGGCATCTGCGGTGGCAGACGCAAACGGCTTGCTAATTCCTTGGTCTGGAAGTGCTCTTGGCCTTTCAGATCTAAGCTTTGTGGCAGGCGCAGGGAAGCCAATGGTCGTCGGGGTGGTTGGGCCGCAGAATGCTGGAAAAACCACCTTGCTCGCGGCTTGGTACCTACTTATCGGGCGGGGTGTGGTTTGTTCTGAGAAACGCCGTTTTGCCGGGTCATATTCATTCGCAGGTTGGGAAGCGCTGGCTGGCTCGCTGCGGTGGAGCCCCGGCAACCTCCCTAACTTTCCACCACACACCTCAAGCCGGGGCGGGAGAGCTCCGGGGCTTTTACATGCTTCATTCAGAGGTAACTCAGGCGATGTCCGCAGTTACCTCTTCACCGATGCTCCGGGCGAGTGGTTCAAAAAATGGTCCATGAACCGAGATGCACCTGATGCCGAGGGTGCGCGTTGGGTGGCAACGCATGCGGATATGTTCTTGCTGATTGCCGATCGCCAAGCGCTTGCCGGAGAGAACAAAGGATCAGCACGTAGCGCCCTGCAGGTGTTGGCTCGCAGATTGGCAGCGGAGTGTAGCGATCGTCCAGTTGCGCTCGTGTGGACGAAGGCTGATGTGCCCATCGCGCCAGAAATTGAGACGGCTGTCCGGGATTCCGTATTGAAGTTAATGCCTGATGCTCTTGAGTTTTTTGTCAGTATCTCTGGCCCCGGCGATGACGAGAACAACGGGCAGGGACTTCTCGAACTGCTCAATTGGGCCCTCGAGATTCGCCGAGCACGCCTTTCCTTGCCGCCGCCCCAAGCAGCTAGCACAGACCTTCTGTTCATGTTTGGAGTTAAGTAGCCATGAGCGTCAGTGATAACTCAATACTGCTTATAGGTGAGTCGGGAGTTGGCAAGACCCATTATGGTGCCCAGCTTCTAAACCGCTTAATGAATGGTACGGGCAAATTACGTATGGATGGGGCTGCGACGAACCTTCAGCCTTTTGAATCCGCTATGGGACGTCTGAGCGAGGGCCTTACTGCGGATCATACGCCCACGACTACCTACATCGAAAGCCTTTGGCCAATCAGTGATGAAAACGGTACAAAGGCCGAGTTGGTCTGGCCTGACTATGGCGGCGAGCAGATCAAAACTATGTCCTCAACCAGGCAAATTCCTGCAGCTTGGCGAGATCGCGTGCTGGCATCGCCAGCTTGGCTGTTACTGATTCGCCCTCAACAAACTCGAATGAGTGAGGATATTTTCACGCGCCCTATGAGCGATATCACCGGTGCAAGCGTTGACAATCGAGAGGTACAGGCGTCCGATCAGGCGCGCCTCGTAGAGCTACTGCAGATGCTGATCTACATCTGGAGCGCGAGTACTGCGAAGCCGCTTGTGAGCCCTCGTTTAGGCGTAATTTTAAGTTGCTGGGATGAGTTAGGCGCTGACGAGCTGAAACAGCCTCCTGCGCAAGTCTTGAAGTCCAGGCTTCCTATGTTCTCGAGCTTCATTCACAGTCTCTGGGCTGAGCCTTTGGTACTAGGCCTTTCTGCATTGGGGCGAGCACTCACGCCGAACAACAGTGATATGGGGTATGTCGTTCAGGGCCCTGAACATTTTGGCTACGTCGTGCTGGCAAACGGAGATCACACCCCTGATCTTACTCAACCGATCCAATCGCTCTTAGCGGCCAGCGCTCCAAAGGTTGTGGGGTGAGGCGGTGATAGTTGACCAAGCCATTTTTGGTGAAGCTCTTGGAGGACACGGACTTCGGTCGGCAAGCGATGTCTCGCTAATTCCTCCAGAGCTCGCCGCCCGTCTGGACTTGCCCGATACAGCACCGCCGGGAGTCGTATGGTCTCCCTATGTAAGTGGCTTTGCGCTCGGCGAGTGGTATGTTTTAGCGCGTACCTTTGCAGATCCTTCTGCGAGCAGACCTGGAATGGTCATCTCGCATGCCGTCCTCGCTCCGCTACAAAAAATGCTCTGGTGGGAGAATCTGAGACCGCTCTTTGGGCTTCTTATAAACTCTCCCCATTCTCCGAATGCACTGACCTCGGTTGAGTTGCATCCCACAGAAGAAGTGCAAGCTACTTCGTCGGACCTGACTGCTACGGCGCAAGCGCTGCTTACTCGTGGCGAGGGGCCCGTCGTACGAATTGGTCTTGACGGGTGGGAGGATCTGATAACCGCTCTCTGGGCTAACTGCTGGCCGGCCATCCGCGCGCGCTTTGCTTTTCGGCTCAGCTTTGGTCCGCATGATGTAGTTGAGTTACCCGAACCAACGATTGTTTGTTCGCCCTCGGTGCTAGCCGCACGTTGGGGAGGGCATCGCATCGTGGGGACTGGTAGTTCGAGCGCCATCACGCGCGCTGCAGCAATGCTCAGCGGTAATAGTGAGGCCGCGCCCATTCTTCGTTACGCGCAGGAGATTGGTGCCCAGGTAACGCAGTTTGCGGATCTGCCAATGCTTGAGCGTGTCTTTGAAGCAAGCACATCGGTGACGTCGACTTTTGAACAGTGCTTGGCATCCATCCGTCTGATCGAGCGGCTTTCCCCAAATTGTTCGGATGGCCCAGTGGCGAAAGAAGTGGTTATCGAGAAGTTTTTGCTGCAGCTAGACAGCGCAACTGTAGAGCAGGTCCTGCAAATGCGAAATCTCAACGCAGCCGGTTTTGCTCCATCGAGCAAGATCTGGGTTGCGCTAGAGTCTTGGGCCGCAAAGAGAAAGTTCGCTCCCCAAGAAGATGCGCAGATGCTATCTGCTATCAAGGATGCGCTGTCGACATCGGATGCGCTCGAGCCTTGGCGCAATGCAATCATAACCGGTATCCATATAGCGGCCTGTACGACTGCGAGTGAGTTCTCGGCCGCATTTTGGCGCTGGGCAGCGGAGAGCGGCGATATTCTCCAGGCACTTTCCATACATTTACCTGCAGACGGCAATTTGGAGGATCGACTCGTCAAAGCAGCACCTGCGAAGGTTACTGACACTGTCGGCGATGTGGTGATGCAAATCGCCAGTAAAAAGAAGTGGTACGTGCTTCACGGAGCGGCAGCAGGGGCCTGTCTCGCCGTGAGGGTTGCCGTTGATCGCCAGCTTTCGATCGATGTGGCGGTTGAGTATCACGGTGGGCTTCGAGCTGTTTTACGTAACGTAACCTCTGCGCAGTTGCTTGACACAGCTCTGAGTGTGGTGGAACCGCGACTATTGCTCATTGCTGCTGAGAGGGTTGCCAAGAGCCCCGAGCTCTTGAGCGACGTGAATATTGCTGAAGCTCGAGTACAAGAGCTTTGGCTCAAAACTCTAGAATTTAATGCTGATGCATGGGAAGGCCCGCGAGAGCCGCAGAAAGCATTCTTCTGTCTCCTGCAGAACCTAGTGGAAGGTAGTGCAGTTAACCGACAACTAATCACCAAGCTCTCCACCACACCGTTAGCAGATCTTAGCGAATATCCGAGGGCGGCGGAGGTGTGGGGGCGAGTGCATGAGCCCGCCCTAGAGAGCTTACTGCGTGCCACGACTCTTGGGTGGCTCGACCACGCTGTGAGGGGGAGCATTTCGACACCAGATGCACGACTTCAAGCTTTCATGCTTGCTGGCCCTGACTTGTACCTTGCTTTGGAAAGGCGGATTCCCCCAAGGGAGAGCATTCAGATAATGGGGATCTTTCCTCAATTTGGTGAGTCGCGACTGATTGGTTGGCTCGATGTTTGGGCGACGTCGCCAAATATGCTATCCACGTCTGAGGCTGAAGCCCTTGGTCAGCTAATTCTAAAGCGAAATTTGAACAGGGCCGCCGACACGCTGTTTACGCTTCGTTCTCGCCGCAGTGACATCTGGCCAGCATTGAGACTTTGCTCCGATCTCTTAGGCGCGATAAATCGTTGGAAGGTGCGGCTCTCGTCGCGTTCGACGCAGGACGATTGGGAATGCCTGGAGGCAGTGGCCGTAGAGCTATATCCAGGAGGACCAGATCACGAGGAGCTCTGGAGCCGTGCAGGCGGTCGCAATGCTGACCTGCAGCACGGTGGAAGTGGGCGAAGTCGTTGGTATCACACGCTTGCCCAAATGAAGAATGGAAAGGGCGTTCACGTCAGAAGCTTGGTGAAAGAGATGCGGCGTGAATACCCATCAAATGAGCTTCTCAGAGAGCTAGATAATGACGCGCATTTTTAATGGTGCTAGCTACTAGCTACTGGAGCAAGGATGAATACCCTCGAGGTGATCAAGATGAATGAGAGCAAAAGTTTTAGCGGTGGGCATGCGTTAGTTATTGCCGTAGCAAATTATGTGCAAGCCCCTGTTCTGCCTCATTCTGTTCTCAACGATGCCCAAGATGTTGTTGCCACCCTAACCTCTGCTGCTCACTGTGGTTACGAGCCGCAGAACGTCAAGCTGCTACTGGATACTCAGGCAACGCTGGATGCGATCCGTCAGGAGCTGGACGCTCTGGCGGCTCGCGCCCAATCGGGCGACTCCGTCCTGATTTTTTTCTCTGGCCACGGTGCCCGTATAGGCGAGGAAAGCGCCTTGGTTCCCGTTGATTGCGAAAGCCAGCGTGTCGCGCAGACCACATTGGTGGAGCAAGAGTTTTCCGCAGCGTTAGCCCGTATCAAGGCACAGCGTCTGGTGGTCCTAATTGACGCATGTCATGCAGGCGCAGCTGCGAGCTTTAAGAGCACTGACACTATGCTGGACCTTGGTTTCAATGAGAAATCGCTCAACCAACTAGCTCAAGGCACCGGGCGAGTAATGATCGCGTCGTCTAGGGCTACCGAGTATTCGTATGCTTTGAACGGAGCGCGCAACAGCATTTTCACAGAGCATCTCCTGGGGGCTTTACGGGGCGCAGCACGTACCCATGGTGATGGGGTGATACGTGTTTTTGAGGTGTTTAATTACGTCAGCGAACGGGTGCGTCAAGCCATGCCCGATCGGCAGCATCCCATCTTCAAAGCGAGCAATTTAGAAGATAATTTTGCAGTCGCGCTTGAGCTCGGCGGAGTAAAGCGCCTCGATTCTCCATCTGGCGTTGTGGAGAGTGACAAGGTGTGGCGCGCACTCGAAGAGATTCTGTCAGACCTATATCCAGCGGGCCCTCAAGACCAAGAGCTGTGGTTACGTGCCGGCGGCGATACCTCCCGTTTACGCCTGGCCTTAACCGGCCGCGCTAGCTGGTTCGCTGCATTGAGAACACTAAGGCAAGGCGGCGGCGGGGCTGGGATAAACCAAAATTCCCTAATCGACACGGCCTTGCAGGACTTCCCACATCATCAAGAGCTAAAAACATTTGCCAACGGCTGTTGATTGGCCGAGGTATGCCAGTGTGGTCAGCTTTATGGAGCTGATTCGTAAGCGTCCGGCGAATTCACCTTCCAGACTCCAGCATTAAAGGCGATGGTGTCCGTGTATTTTTAAGCGGACGCGATCACTTTTATCGCCAGGATTTCCATGTGCCAACGAAGCTCTTAACCCCTAGATTTGCCGTATTCTCCCCTGTCGTTGACTAGATTTTTTTAACCGAGCCAAGATTTTCTTAAAATATGGGCCGAGTACTCAGAAAATATTAACCGAAAGGGGTGCCGCATTTGCTCTTTAGCGGTCGTCCCCCGTGGTAGCCCACCCAAGGGCTTCGTCGCATAGCGGCTGTGCATTCGCGCCGAGAAAATCAATAACTATCACATGGTTACAATGGTTCGACAGTTTTTATTTAGTGAGCGATGTGACTACACCTGCTGAAAACGGTGTTGCGACAGTTTTTATTTTTGCTTCCCCTCCCGGCCAGCCCCTGTATTTACTGAATCCTCTGCGACAGTTTTTATTTCGTGGGATCATTAGCAAGAAGGAGCATCACTGCTCCTTCTTGCCATTCATTCCTCCACCCCAAAGCATTCTCAAAGTTATCAACAGCCACGTTTTATTCCGTTGATCTGCTGCCTCTGCAGATTCTCGATCCGCCCCGCACCACCGGCCAGA
>JAAIGE0100189061.1_pt1 | contig 24437 bp, 16 predicted proteins | sample 6487951 | NCBI WGS metagenome assembly JAAIGE01 (sample SAMN13974128, study PRJNA590717) | phyllosphere metagenome | biome: tomato field; feature: multiple bacterial spot infested tomato fields; material: tomato leaves; isolation source: leaves from tomato fields | host: Solanum lycopersicum ...
ATCGCCGTGGTGCACAGCACGCCCGCCACGCCAAAGCCGACCAGCAGCGGCTTGCGCCCGATGCGATCGGACAGCCAGCCTGCCATGGGTTGGAGCAGCATATAGATGAACAGCGCCGACGCCATGATCGCGGTAGCGGTCTGTCGGCCAAAGCCCGCGCTGTTGACCAAGAACTTCTGCATGTAGGTGCTGTAGGCATAGAAGGCGAGCGTGCCGCCCGCGGTCAGCGCCATCACCAGCAATACCTCGCGCGGGTGGCGACGGATGAGGTTGAGGCCGCTCGACCGCGGCTGTTCGCTGACTGCTGCATTTTGGGTATAGGCTTCGGTTTCCTTGAGGCCACGGCGCAGGCGATAGACGCCGATCGCCATGAACCCGCCGATCACGAACGGGACGCGCCAGCCCCAGCTTTCGAGCTGATGCTCCGTGAGGAAGAGTTGGAGCAGAAGCAGCACGCACAGCGCCAGAAGCTGCCCCGCGATCAGCGTCACATATTGGAAGCTGGAAAAGAAACCGCGCTGACCCTTTTGAGCCATTTCAGACAGATAGGTCGCGCTCGCGCCATATTCGCCGCCGATCGACAGCCCTTGAATGAGCCGTGCGAACAGCAGTAACGCAGGCGCCGCGACACCGATATCGGTATAGCTGGGGATCGCCGCGATCATCAGCGATCCGCCAGCCATCATCATCACCGACAGTGTCAGCCCCGCCTTGCGCCCCTTACGATCGGCATAGATGCCCATCGCCCAAGCCCCGATCGGCCGCATGAGGAAGCCCACGGCGAAGATCGCCGCCGCGTTCAGCAGTTGCGCGGTGCTGTCGTCGGACGGGAAGAAGATCGGCGCGAAGTAAAGCGTGAAGGCGGAGTAAACGTACCAGTCATACCATTCGATCAGGTTGCCGATCGATCCACCGAGGATGGATTTGAGGCGGTCCCGGCGCGAGATGCTATCAGTTGCAAAAGACGAATCATGGTCCATTCCCGCTTATACGGACGGACTTGCGCCTTTCTGCTAATTATCGTCCGCAGAAACCAGCAAGATCGAATTGTCGCTGCCGGGGACGGCGCGGACGCCGAAGCCGCTTTCCAGCGCGTCGACGAAATCCTGCGACCGGTCGAGGCGGAAGGCACCCCCTACCCTGAGGCTAGCGATTGCCGGATCGCCGATGACGAGCGGATTTGCGCGGTAGCGATTGAACTCCTCCACTGCCTGCGCCAGCGTGTCGCCCTGAAATTCCACCATGCCTTCCTGCCAGGCGATGCGCTGCTTGATCTTGGCGGGCTCCAGATGGGTGACGGCGATGCTGCCGCTGCGAATGGCGGCGCTGCGACCACTTTCGATCCGGCGGACGGCAGACGCGCCGTTTCGGACGGCAACGATCCCCTCGATCACGGTCAGTTCCGTGACATCGCTCCGCAGGCGCACGTTGAACATCGTGCCCACCGCCCGAACCAGCGTGCCATCGGCATTGACGATAAACGGTCGCTTCGCGTCATGGGCGACGTCGAACTGCGCCTCCCCCTTCAACAGATTGATCGAACGGACATTGTCCTTCAGCGAAACCTCGATCGAGCTGTTCGTGTTGAGGTGGACGATCGATCCGTCGCCGAGGCGCACGTTGCGCGTTTCCCCGAGCGCCGTGCGATACCGATCGACGGTCCCCACCAATCGCAGGGTGACGGTAGAAGCGATGCCCACCGCAGCAGCCGCCGTCGCAAGGCCAAAGAGCATATGCCGGCGGTTGAAACTGCGCGGCGCTTCCTGTGGCGGATCATTCGTTATGGACTCAGTCCGGTCGATCCGGCTGGCGGGAAGCTCGTTCAACCGCTCGCTCAGTTCCCAGCCTGCCTCCGCCTTGGCAAAGGCAAAGCCGTGCGCGGGATCCTGCGCGACCCAAGCATAAGCCGCGTTCCAGTCTTCCGCCGCGTCGCTCGCCCGCGCGTTAAGATACAGGCGTGCCGCTTCGGTCTCGATCGCCTGCATCTCTTCTGCGCTTTTGTAGCGACCATCCAAATCCAGAACCCTCAAACTGTCCGATCGCCTGCATTATCTTCACCGCCGCGCGCGTCAAATGCTTGTCCACCGTAAAGACGGACAGGCCCATCTCCTCTGCTATCTCCTTCACCGGTTTCTCGTATACACGGCGCAGGATGAAGGCGCGGCGACATTGCGCGGGAAGCGTATCCAGTATCGCCTGGAGATGGCGCAATTCGTCGCGCGCATGAAGCGCGTCCTCGGTCGAATTATCAGCCTGAAGCACGTCGAATTCGGCGACCAGTTCGAGCGACACGATCTTTTCACGCCGCGCTTCGTCGATGAGGAGGTTGCGCGCGATCTGGAACAGGAAGGCTCTGCCGCTCTGGGGCCGCGAAATATCGCCGTTCGCATAGGCGCGGGTCATGCATTCAGCGACGATATCGTCGATATCATGCCGATGCGACAGCACCCGGCGCAGCCGGGATCGCAGCGCCCCTTCATGCGGCAGGATCGCCTGCTTGAACCAATCCAGTCTTGCCCTGATGGATTGCGCGTTCACCCCGTTACCCCCTGCATCGTCATGTTCGCTGGATCGATACCGAACAGCCTCTCGTCACGAAAATGAGATATTTTTAAGTGTCGATACCAGAAACGCGAATGTGCCCCGTATCCACTACTGACGACCAGATAATTTGCGGTCCAATCATTTCACGGGGGATATGATGACGCGTCATTTTCAGCAGCTTTCTGTGTGCGCCATAGTCGCAGCCGCCGCCTGGAGCGGACAGGCCACCGCAGCAGAACCCGCCAGTTTCAAGATACCGGCTCAGTCGATGCAGACCGCCTTGCCGCTGTTCGCCAGGCAATCGGGCATCCAGCTTCTCTTCCCCTATGATCAGGTGGCGGGACTTCATGCGCAATCGGTCAATGGCAAGATGACGCCCGACGTCGCGCTCCAGCGATTGATCGCGGGATCGGGCCTCAAGATCACCCTGTCCAACAATAGCGTCATCGCGCTGTCGCTCAGCCACCAGACGCAGAAGAGCCGTCCGGTCGAAGTCGCCAGCCTTGGCGTTACTGCCCTGCCCTTCGCGGTGCAGGCGGCTGCGACACCGCAGGCAAGCGGCGCGGCGGTGGACGAGCCGGTCGGCGCGGCCATCGTCGTCACCGGGTCGCGCGGGCAAGCGCGCACCGTGACCGACAGTCCGACGCCGATCGACGTCATTTCCGGGGAGGATCTGAACCGCACCGGCAAGGCGGGCGTGTTCCAGGCGCTGAACACGCTGGTCCCGTCCTTCAACCTGCCGGTGCGCGCGGGCGGCGCGACCTCCACCGTCATCGCGACGGGCGGCCTGCGCGGCCTCAACCCCGATCAGGCGCTGATCCTGGTCAACGGCAAGCGGCGGCACAAGACGTCGTTGATCAACGCCGTATCGACGCTCTACAACGGCTCGGTCCCGGCCGACCTCGACATGATCCCGACATCCGCCGTCGATCATATCGAAGTGCTGCGCGACGGCGCGGCGGCACAATATGGGTCGGATGCCATCGCTGGCGTCATCAACATCATCCTCAAGGACGATGCGAAGGGCGGATCGGCGAACTTCACCGCCGGTCAGAATTTCGACCGGTCGGACGGTGAACTGTATCAGGCCGACCTCAACTTCGGCATGAAATTGGGCGACAACGGCTTCGCCAATTTCTCGGTCAATCTCAAGAAGCAAGAAATGTCGAACCGCGCCGAGCCAATCGCGGATTGTTCGGTGACGGCGACGACAACCTGCTTCTATCCGCTGGTGAACCGTCAGCTCGATCCGCGCGATGCGGCGGCCGTGGGTACGGACCGGCTCGTCACCATCAGCTATGGGGTCATGCCCTCGCGCAGCATCAATACCGCGCTCAACGCGGGCTACGACCTTGGCGGCGTGCAACTCTACGCCTTCGGCACATACAGCCAGCGCCGGTCGGACCTGTGGTACAGCTATCGTTACCCCAAGGACATCAACAACGTCATCGGCATATATCCCAACGGGTATCGCCCGCACGTCAAGATCGACGAGGAGGATTTCGAGCTCACCGTCGGCGCGAAGGGCGAGTTGGCGGGCTGGGACTGGGACTTTTCGACCGGCTATGGCCGCAATCGCGCGCGGCAGTCATCGGAAGGAACGCTCAATCCCTCGCTGGGGCTGCTCAGCCCTACGGAATTCTACATCGGCACGCTCAAATCGTCTGAGTTCGTCACCTCGCTCGACGTGACGCGCGGCTATGATGTGGGTGGCGGCAACCTTCAGGTGTCGGCTGGCGCGCAACAACGCCATGAGCGCTACCAGACGTTCGCAGGCGATCCTGCAAGCTATGCCGTCGGTCCTGCGATCGTGTCGGGCATGACGCCGGGCGCGCAAAGCTCCGCGGGCTTCCAGCCGGACGACGCCGCTTATATGTCGCGCGACAATTACGCGCTCTACGCCGATGTCGCCTGGGATCCGAGCAAGGATGTCACGATCGGCGCAGCGACGCGCTTCGAACATTATAACGACGGCAGCGGCGATACGCTCATCTGGAAAGTGAATGGCCGCTACGCCGCGACCGACTGGATCGCATTCCGCGCCGCCGCCAACACCGGTTTCCGCGCGCCTGCCGTCGCCCAGCAAATCTACACGCAGACGACCAACCAGTTCCGCACCGTCAACGGCATCCCGAACCAGCTACTCCAGATCAAGACGCTGGCCGTCGATGATCCGGCGGCGATCGCTCTTGGGGCGACGCCGCTTCAGCCCGAAACCTCTTTCAATATCTCGGCCGGTGTGGTGCTGACCCCGCTGCCCAATTTCAATCTGACGATCGATGCCTATCAAATCGACGTCGACGATCGCATCACCATTACCAGCACGCTGACGGGTACGGCGATTTCCAACATCCTGATCGCCAGCGGTGTGCCGGCAGCCGAAGCGCGCACGCTGACCGCTCAATATTACACCAACGCGATCGACACGCGCACGCGCGGCATCGACGTCGTTGCATCCTACAAGCACAATCTGTTCGATACCGTGAACATGCAGTGGAATCTTGGCTTTAACTACAACAAGACCAAGATCACCAACATCATCGACAATCCGTCTCAACTCGCTGCACTCGGGCCGGACTATGTGTTGTTCGACCGCGCCCGCCGCAGCAACATGACCAACAACCTGCCGCGCACGAAATTGTCGATCAGCAATCTGGCAACGATGGGCGACTTTACCCTGTCCACCCGCCTGACGCGGTTCGGCGGGTTCAAATCCTACCAGAACGGTGTCGTCGTGGGCGGCGTCACCACCTTTCCCAATGATCGCAGCTATGAGGCCAAGTGGCTGACCGACCTGGAGGCAAGCTGGCAGGTGACGCCGCTCGTCAACGTCGCGGTCGGCGCGAACAATATCTTCAACGTCTATCCCGATCGGAATCCGGTCGGCGACGTCAGCGCGACGCTGGGCCAGGGCCAATATCCCGGCACCTCGCCGATCGGCTTCACCGGCGGCTTCTACTATGCTCGTGTCGGGCTGACATTCTGATCCATTGCATATGCCGCGCCGCTGGAGTGTCAGCGGCGCGGACCCTGACCTAACAGGAGATTTTCCGGCTATGCGCCCCACCACGATCTGGCTCGCGGTCCTTGCCGCCTCGTCCGCCCTTACCGCTTCGGTCGCCGCGCCCTCGGGAAAATGGGGTGGGGGCGAAATATTGTGGGACAGCTTCGGCGTGCCGCACATCTTTGCCAAGACTGAGGAAGGCGGCTTTTACGGCTTTGGTTACGCTCAGACGCAAAGCCATGGCAACTTGCTGCTACGCATGTATGGCGAAAGCCGCGCCAGGGCCGCCGAATATTGGGGCGACAAATATGAGAGCCAGGACAAGTGGCTGGTCGCCAATGACGTGCCCGCCCGGTCGATCCAGTGGTTCAGGCAACAGACGCCGCAGATGCAGAAGAATCTCGAAGCCTTCGCCGCCGGGATCAACGCCTACGCCGCCGCGCATCCCGATAAAATCGGCGCGGATGTGAAGGTGGTGCTGCCGCTCACGGGCGTCGATATCATCGCCCACGCGCAGCGGTTGATGAATTTCGGCTATATCGCGTCCGATCGGAAGGTGCTGACCGATCCGTCGATCAATGAGGCGGGCGGATCGAACGCATGGGCCGTGGCACCGTCGCGATCGGCAAGCGGCAAGGCAATGCTGCTCGCCAACCCGCATCTGCCATGGGCACCGAGCCAGCTCACTTATTACGAGGCGCAGATCACCGCGCCAGGCATGGCCATCTATGGTGCGACGCAGGTCGGGCTGCCGGTGCTGCGCTTCGGCTTCAACAATGATCTTGGCTTCACCAACACCGTCAACACGATGCAGGGCTTCACCAGCTATCGACTGACGCTGGAGGGCGAAGGCTATCGCTTCGATGGCAAGACGCTGCCGTTCAAGTCGGTCACGAAAAGCTACAAGGTTCGACAGGCCGACGGGACGCTAAAGACCGTGAGCTTCGAACAGAAAAGCACGGTGCACGGTCCTGTCTTCACCCTGCCCGATGGCAAGACGACGATCGCGCTCAAGGTCGCGGGTCTCGACCGGCCCGGTGTGCTCGAACAATATCTCGACATGGGCAAGGCGCGCGACTGGGCGACGTTCGAGAAGGCTTTGCGCAAGATGCAGGTGGTGATGTTCAACATCGTCTACGCCGACCGCGCGGGCCATATTCTGTATCTCGACAACGGGCTGTTGCCCAAACATGCGAGCGGCGACCTCAAATACTGGTCCGCGCCGGTGCCGGGCGATACGTCCGCGACGCTGTGGAAGTCTGTCCACAGCTATGACGACATGCCCAAGCTGCTTGATCCGGCCACCGGCTTCGTACAGAACGCCAATGATCCGCCCTGGCTCGCGACCTGGCCCCGCGCGCTCGACCCCAAGAGATTCCCCGCCTATGTCGCGCCCGTCGGGCCGATGAGCCAGCGCGCGCAGATGTCGGTCAAGCTGATGACGCAGACGCCCAAGATCAGCTTCGACGATTTCGTGTCGCGCAAATTGACCACGACCTCCTTGATGGCGGAGCGGATGCTGCCCGAATTGCTGAAGGCTGCCGCCGGGTCGGATGATGCGGATGTCAAAGCGGCGACGGCGCTGCTCAAGGGCTGGGATCGCCGGTTCGAGCCGGACAGCCGTGCAGCGCTGTTGTTCGAGACCTGGGCGGGCCTGTTTGCGCCGAAGAACTTCACCGACCAGTCCAACTATGCCGTCAAATGGACGCTTGACGATCCGCTCGAAACGCCGCGCGGCCTGAAGGATCCTGCCGCCGCGGTCATGATGCTAAAGCAGGCGGTCGCCAAGACCAGGCAAACATATGGCGCGATCGATCGCCCCTATGGCGACGTTTCCCGCTTCCATATCGGCGACGTCAGCGTGCCTGCCAATGGCGGGTTCGGCAACACGGGCGTGTTCCGCACGATCACCTGGGGGCCGATGAAGAATGGCGAGCGCACGCCGGTTCATGGCGAGACTTGGGTGTCGATGGTGGAATTCGGCACGCCGATGAAGGCGGTGGGCCTGATGAGCTATGGCAATTCGAGCCAGCTGGGGTCGAAGCACAATAACGACCAGTTGCAGCTGCTCGCTGACAAGAAATTCCGCACCCTCTGGATCGATCGCGCCGATATCGAGGGGCACTTGGAGGAAAAAACGAACTTTTGAAACACAGCGCGGTTTCCGATCGACGGTGCCGCGCTTCCGCCCGTTCCGGTTAAGTTTATACTGGCGCGCCGCAATTATATACCGGATGTTTCGATCCTCATGATGCTGGCGAGGCGGAAGGGGGGTGGCGGAAATGTTGGGTCCGGAGTTGCTGTTCCCCGCAAGCGACGCTTACCTCTCGACCCTGATCGCCCATCTGCACAGGCAATTGGGACGTCCCGCGATTATCGGTCTGTCCGGCGCTCAGGGTTCCGGCAAGTCGTCGACTGCTGACCGATTATCATCCGCTCTTTCCGCCACGGGGCTGAGTGTCGCGACGCGATCGCTGGACGATTTCTATTTGACGCGGCAGGAACGGCAAAGTCTAGCGTCAGACATTCATCCACTATTGGCGACGCGCGGCGTGCCGGGAACCCATGATATCGCTCTGGCCAGGGATGTCATCGATCGACTTCGCTGCGCCGGCCCTGATCAGCGGACCGCCATGCCGATGTTCGACAAGGCAGCGGACGATCGAGCATCCGCGGCACGATGGCCGGTCCATGTCGGTCGCGCCGATATCATCCTGATCGAAGGGTGGTGCGTCGGCGCACGCGCGCAACCGGATGCGATGCTGGCGGCGCCCGTCAATGCTCTGGAGCGCGACGAGGACGGCGGGGGCATCTGGCGCCATTATGTCAATCACCTCCTCGGCTCCGATTATGCCGCATTCTTCGGCTTGTTCGACCTGATGATCTATCTCCGCGCGCCCTCTTTCGATCATGTGTTCCAATGGCGCGCGGAACAGGAAGCCGGGCTGGACCGCAGCGGTGATGGCGCACGGCGGCCAATGGACGGTGCCGAACTGCGCCGCTTCATATCCCATTATGAGCGGCTGACGCGCTGGATGATGGAAAAGCCAGATTGCGACATCCTGATCGATCTGGATGCCCAACGCCGAAGCCGGGCCATAAGCTGCCACGTCCGCTCTTGATGGCACGCTGACGGCGATCCGCAGTTTGCGACCCAATGCCATTCTAACCAAACATTAATTTGTGCCGACGGACGCACCTGATATTTGGCCGATATCTTGTTTGATCTGACTAAACACCGTCAAATTCCAGTATTCTGTAATTAACGGCAAACTTCTCTTCGGGGAGTAATGCTTCCTATGCTTACCTGCGTCGGCTTGCGACATTGGCGGAAACTCGTCCTGCATATCGGCATGTCCGCGATGACATTTGCGCCGCAGACCGCGCTGGCGGCAAGTCCCGCCGATCAGGTTTCCATCAGCCTCGACAACGCGATCGCGCTTGCGGAAGACGCGAATATCGACGTCATCCGTGCGCGGCTGGCGTTGAAGACGGCGCGAGCGAACCTGCGCAGCGCGGATACGGCCCCCAACCCGGTTTTGAGCGTCAATGCGCTTCAGATCCGTCCCTCTCAGGTCGGATCATTATCCTACCCCAAACTGGTCGATACGATCGCGCGGGTCGATGTGCCGCTAGAACGTGGGGGGAAGCGTCAGGCAAGAACCGGGTCGGCAATGGCTTTGATCAACGCGGCGCAGGGCGACTTGGCCGGCGCGCGCCGCGACATGCGCGAGGCTGTGTTCGATGCCTATTACGACCTCAAGGCCGCAGAGGCCAAGATCGCGACATTGCAGGCGATCGCCCAAAGCTATGGCGAGAGCCTGACCATTGCCACCACGCAGCGCAAGGCGGGGGCGCTATCGACCGGCGACCTTGAACGCCAGAATGTGGAAGCGTCGCGCGCCAGGTCCGATCTGATGCAAAGCGTCACCGACCGACATGCCGCGCAACTGGCCCTCGCCACGCTGATCGGAAAGGAGATGGAGGCGGGCACGCTTGCGACGACGGGTGACTGGCCGGTTGCACAGACACAAGGCAGCGAAAGTCCCGACGCGCTCGCGATGCAGCGCCCCGAAGTGATCGCGGCCCATGCCCGAGTGGAGGCGGCGCGCCGCGACCTGATGGGCGCTCATGCGTTGCGCTATCCCGACGTCACCGTTGGCGTGCAATATGAGCGGGCGGACGGCGATGTCGGCGTCGGCAACAGCGTCGGCCTGGGCGTATCGGTGCCGATCCCGGTCCGAAACCAGTATCGCGGTGAAGTCGACGCGGCGGGTGTGGCGCTGGCCCGAGCCGAAGCGGAAGAGCGCAAGGCGACCTCCGTCGCGACCGCCGACATCATGATCGCGCGACAAGCACTGACCGAAGCCAATCAACGGCGGCAGGAATTCGAGCAGGTCCAACTGCCCGCCGCGCGCAAGGCGGCAGACGTCGCCGAATTTTCCTACAAGAACGGGGCCACATCCTTGATCGAATTACTGGACGCTCGCCGATCGTTACGCGCGGTCGAACTGGGAGCGATCGACGCGCAGTCCAATCAGGCGCAAGCGATCGCGAGGCTGCGGGCCGCGGAAACGACGGGGGACGACCAGTGATGACACGCTATGGCCCTATCCTTTGCGCGACGCCGCTTGCCCTGCTGATCGCCCTTTCCGGATGCGGTGAGGCCGATGCGCCCCCGCCACCGGCCCCCAAAACATCGCCCGACATGATCAGCTATGCGCCCGGATCGGCGGAGCTGGATTCGATCCAGCAGGTGACGGCGCAGGCTGGCCCCCTGCCTGTATCCACCGACCTCAACGCGCGTCTGGGCGTCAATGAATCGGCCACCAGCCGCATCGGCGCTCCGGTCGCGGGCCGGGTGACGCGTGTAGCCGCCGATATCGGGCAACCGGTGAAAGCGGGACAGGCGCTCGCCTATCTCGACGCGCCAGACCTCGGCCAGGCGCGTGCGGACCTGTTGACGGCGCAGGCGCAACAAAATCAGAAAGCGCGCGAGATGAGCCGGTCGCGCATGTTGTACAGCGGCGGCGCGATCTCTCGCCGAGATGTCGAATCGGCAGAGGCCGATGCCGCAACATCAGGGGCCGAGCTGGAACGCGCGCGGCTGCGGCTGCGCAATCTGGGCGGGGGTCAGGGCGATACGCTGGCGCTGACCAGCTCCGTCAGCGGCTATGTCATCGACCGGCAGATCAATCCGGGCCAGCAGGTGACGGCGGGCCAATCGCCGCTCTTCACCGTGTCTGATCCGCGCCGTCTGTGGCTCTATATCGATGTGCCGGAGGATTCGGTCGGGCGTGCGCGTGTGGGCGAACAGATCGAATTCAACGTGTCGGCCTATCCCGATCGCAAGTTCACGGCCAAAATCACGCAGATTGGCCTAGCGGTGGATCCGGGTACGCGCCGCGTTCAAGTGCGCGCCGAGGCTGCCAATCCCGACCTTGCGCTCAAGCCCGAAATGTATGCCCGCGCCCGGTTGGTCACTGACGACGGCAGGCGCGCGATCAAGGTGCCCAACGCCGCCATCTTCGAATCCGGCATGAAGAATTATGTGTTCCGCGTCGAAGGACCGGGCAAGTTCCGCCGCATTCCGGTAGAGGTCGGCGAACGCGGCGACGCCTTCAGCTATATCACCGCTGGCCTAAAAAACGGCGATCGCATCGTCGGCGAAGGCGCGCTTCTTCTTAACGCCCAGCTTTCCGGGGACTGACCGCGATGCTCGAAAGACTGGCGCGCTTCGTCGTCGAGAAGCGCATGTTCGTGATCGTCATGGTGATCGCGCTCGTCATCGTGGGCGGACGAGCGGTGACGACGCTGCCGATCGAAGCCTTCCCCGACGTGCAGGATGTGCAGGTCGTCGTCATCAGCCAGCAGGCAGGGCAAGCACCCGAAGAGATCGAGCGATCGATCTCCCTGCCGATCGAGCGCGCACTGGCGGGCACGCCAGGCGTCAACGATATACGATCCGTGTCGATCACGGGGCTGTCGGTCGTCACTTTGATCTTCAACGACGGAACGGACGATTATTTCGCCCGGTCGCAGGTGCTGGAAAAGCTGCGCGATGCTGACCTGCCAAGCGGCGTCACGCCCAGTCTCGCCCCGCTGTCGACGGCGGTGGGCGAAGTCTATCGTTATGTGCTCGACAAGCCAGCGGACATGCCGCTTTACGAAGCGCGCGCGATCCAGGACTTCGTGGTGCGTCCCGCATTGCGCATGGTCCCCGGCGTCGCGGACGTGACCAGCTTCGGCGGCAGCATCAAGCAATATCAGGTGCTGATCCGGCCCGATCTTTTAAAGCGCTATGGCGTGACGATCGCCGATATCCAGACGGCCATCGGCAACGCGAACTCCAACGTGGGTGGCGGTGCGATACCGCGTGGCGACGAAATGGTCGTCGTGCGCGGCATCGGACTCTACAAGGATATCAAGGACGTCGGCAACACCGTCATCAAGGCGCAGAACGGCGCGACGGTGCGCGTCAGCGACATCGGCGATGTCCAGATCGGAACGCCTGAACGCAGTGGCATGGTCGCCTACGATCGCAAGGACGATGTGAGCGAGGGCATCGTCACGATGGTCAAGCGCCAGAACGCTGCCGTCGTGGTGGACGGCGTGCGCGACGCGGTCGACAAACTCAACGCACAGTTCCGTCTCGACGCGCAGCGCACTGGCCACCAGCCCATTCAGATCCGCCCGACCTATCAGCGGACGAAGCTGCTCGACCGCACGGTGGAGACGGTGGCGGAAAATCTGGTCGTGGGCGCGACGCTGGTCACCGTGTTGCTGCTCGTATTCCTGCGCAACTGGCGCGCCGCGCTGGTCGTGGCGGGGATTATCCCGCTGGCGCTGCTGGCTGCGTTTGCCGGCCTCAACACGGTCAGCGTCCCGGCGAACCTCATTTCCATGGGGGCGGTCGATTTCGGCATCATCATCGATTCCGCCGTGGTGCTGGTCGAAGCGCTGATGGTGGCGCTCGCCATGGAAGCCGCGCGGCATGGCGGGGTCCAGCCCGACAAGTTCCGCCGCAACCAAGTGCTGCGCAACACAGTCGCCAGCCTGGCCAGGCCGATCCTGTTTTCCAAGGCCATCATCATCATGGCCTTCGTCCCGATCTTCACCTTCCAGCGCGTGGAAGGAAAAATGTTCTCGCCCGTGGCGCTGACATTGTCCTTCGCGCTGGGGGCTGCGCTGGTCCTGACGCTGTCCTTTCTGCCTGCCGTGCTCAGCTTCTTTGTCGAACGTTACGACATGGCGGAAAAGCATATCGGCTGGATGGACACGCTGCGGAACAAGTATCGAGACATCGTGCAGCGGGCGGTGCCTCGCACGAAGATCGTGTTCGCAGCGTCGATACTAGCACTGGTCGTCACCATCGCTCTCACACCGCGTCTGGGTTCGGAATTCCTGCCCAAGCTGGACGAAGGCAATATTTGGCTGACGGTTCAGTTGACGCCATCGGCATCGATGCAGACGACACGGGGTGTCGAGGCCCGCATCCGCAACATCATGCTCTCCTACCCGGAAGTCGCGCATGTCGGGTCCGAAGCCGGTCGCCCGGACGACGGCACCGATCCCAAGGGGCCGTCCAGCCTTCAGATGCTGATCGATCTCAAGCCGCGCAGTGAATGGCGGTCGCAATTCCCGACCAAGGCGGCGCTGGAAGACGACATGCGCAAGCGGATCGACAAGATACCCGGCGTGCCCACCAATTTCAGCCAGGCGATCGAGGACAGCGTGGAGGAGTCGCTCTCCGGCGTGAAGGGGGAAATTTCGGTCAAGATCACCGGCAGTGACCTGCATGTGCTGGAAGCCCTGGGCGAAGAGACGGCGCGCGTCGTCGCCGCCGTGCCGGGCGCTTCCGACGTCGATGCCGTGAAGATCGGCGGACAGACCGAAGTGCGTGCCACGCTCGATCGGGATGCGATGGCGCGATATGGCCTCAATCCCAGCGACGCCAACACCGCCATCGCCACGGCATTCGGCGGCGCGACCGTAGGCACCGCTTATGAAGCGGATCGCAACTTCGACATCGTGCTGCGCTTTGCCGCCGATCAGCGCGACGCGGTGGACGATCTCGCCCAATTGCAGGTTCCGCTGCCCAAGGGCGGCACCATTTCTCTGGGTGAAATCGCGCATATCGACGTGCAGGTCGGCGCATCGCGTATCAGTCGTGAAAATGGCAGCCGGAACGTCGCGATCAAGGCCAATGTCGATGGACGCGATCAGGGCAGCTTCGTGGCGGACGCTCAGAAGGCTGTCGCTGAAAAGGTGAAACTGCCGTCGGGCTATCAGATGACCTGGGGCGGGCAGTTCGAAAATCAGCAGCGCGCGATGAAGCGGCTGGAGGTGATCGTCCCCATCGCTCTGTTCGGTATTTTCATCCTGCTGTTCGGTGCGTTTCGGTCCGTCCGGTCGGCAGCGCTGATCCTCGCCATGGTTCCCTTCACCACGGTCGGCGGCATCGCGGCCCTCGCGCTGGCCGGGCTGCATATGTCGGTGTCCGCTGCGGTCGGATTCATCGCTGTCGCGGGGATTTCCGTCCAGAACGGCGTCGTCATGCTGGAGCACATCACGCACCGGTTCGACAATGGCGATTCCTTCCTGATCGCAGTGGTCGAGGGTGCCGTCGATCGATTGCGGCCGATCCTGATGACGGCGCTGATGGCTGGGCTTGGCCTCCTGCCAGCGGCATTGTCGACAGGCATCGGCTCGGAAACGCAACGCCCCTTCGCTTGCGTCATCGTCGGTGGCATCGTGTCGGCCACCCTGTTCATGCTGGTGCTTCTGCCCCTTTCGCTGATCGCGCTGCAAAGCCGGAAAGAGCAAAGCGACGGACCAATCGCCGCCTAATGGCCATTCCGTCTGCGACCTAAAATAGTGGCCGCATTGGCTTCCTAGTCGAGTTAGGTACCTCATAAATCCGCACGAAATACTCGTAAAATTAACATGGATCACTTGATTGGATATCCCCGTACAAAGGACATAGTAGATTTTCGTGCGGCACTCCAAATTTTCAGAATTGCCTGGATATTGCGGATTTGACTTATCCCGCCCATAAAGGAGCGCTAATTTCCGACGGGAGTTAGTCCAGCACTATGGCTCCTGATGGAAGACGTCTCCTTTATGACCACGCCGACCGACCGCCGCACTCCAACGGGCAACGCCGGCCTGGATCTGATCCTGAAGGGCGGCCTTCCTACCAATCGACTATTCCTGATCGAAGGTATTCCCGGATCCGGCAAGACCACGCTCGCCATGGAGTTTTTGCTGGAGGGGTGCCGAAAGGGTGAGCCGGTCCTGTACATCACATTGTCGGAAACCAGCGAAGAGTTGACGGCGGTGGCGGGTTCGCATGGCTGGTCGCTCGACGGCGTGGCCCTGTTCGAGCTGGCCTCCGTGGAGGAGGTGCTTGGCGTTGGACGGGATCAGTCCATTCTTCATAGTTGGGAAATGGAACTGGGCGGCACGATCCAGCTGATCCGGGACGAGGTGGAACGCGTAAAGCCCAAGCGCATCGTGTTCGACAGCCTGTCGGAAATGCGGTTGCTGGCGCAGGATCCGCTTCGCTATCGTCGACAATTGCTGTTTCTCAAGCAGTTCTTTTCCAAACTCGATACGACCGTTCTGCTGATCGACGACATGACCGGCGCCACCGGCGGCCGGGACAATCATTTGCACAGTCTCTGCCACGGCGTCATCACGCTCGAGAGGCTGACGCTGGATTTCGGCGCTGCACGGCGACGAATGCAGGTGCAGAAGATGCGCGGCGTCGATTTTGTCGCTGGATATCATGATCTGATCATCCGCAAAGGTGGCATCGACATATTCCCGCGTCTGATCGCGGCCGAACATCATGTTCCCTTTGTCGGGGACGCGGCACCCAGCGGCATTGCCGAACTGGACGTCATGCTGAACGGCGGTCTGGCGCGCGGGACGTCCACATTGATTAGTGGTCCGGCGGGCGCTGGAAAAACCACACTCGCATTGCAATTCGTCTCGGCGGCGTGTGGGCGCGGTGATCGTGTCGTGATGTACGAGTTCGACGAACGGATCGGCACGATGATCAGCCGCGCCAAAGCCTTCAACATCGACTTGCAGGCGATGATCGATGACGGCCTGCTGCTGATTCAACAGGTCGATCCAGCCGAGATTTCGCCGGGCCAATTTGCCGCGATGGTCCGGGCGGAAGTTCAGGACCGTGGCGCGGACGTCGTCCTTATCGACAGTTTGAGCGGCTATGTCGCATCGATGCCGCAGGAACAGCATCTGACGCTGCAACTGCATGAGTTACTGTCGTTTCTTGATCAGGCTGGCGTGCTGACGTTGATGATAAACCCGCAGCAGGGGTTCTTCGGAACGATGCATACGGTCGGGTTCGATGTGTCCTATATCGCGGACGTCGTGATCCTGCTGCGCTTCTTCGAAAGCGCCGGTCGCATCCGCAAGGCGATATCGGTCGTCAAAAACCGGAGCGGTCAGCATGAAGACACGATCCGGGAACTTCGCATCGACAGGCAGGGCATTCGCGTGGGCGAACCGCTTATCCACTTCAGGGGTGTTTTGACTGGCACGCCGGAATATGGCGGCGCGACGGCACCGCTGATGGAAGACCGTAACTAGTGTTTCGAACAGCGTCCGAAGGTCACCGCGTTCTGGTCAACGCACCCTATGGCAGCGACGCGGAAAGTGTCGCGATGCTCCTTCGCGATGGCGGATATGATGTCGATATCTGCGGATCGTTGACGGACGTCGCGACGAAGATCGACGATCATACCGGTGTCGTCCTGCTGACGGAAGAAGCGCTCGCGACCGATTTGACCCTGCTCCATCGCAAGCTGGACAATCAGCCTTCCTGGTCCGACGTGCCGTTCGTGCTGCTCGCCGGACGGCAGGCCGGTCGCTCATTTACAAACGATGCCATCAGGCGACGCTTGCCTGACAACGCGCTCAACGTCGTTCTTCTGGAAAGGCCGCTTAGTAGCGAGTCCTTGCTCAGTGCCATTGGATCGGCGATGCGAGCACGGCAAAAACAATTTCAGATACGCGACCAATTGGCTGAATTGGTGATGGAGCGGGGGAGGCTGGTGACGTTACTCGATGCGCTCCCGGTCGGCGTGGCGTTCGTCAACCCCGACGGTAGCACCTTGCTGTCCAATCCCGAATTTCGCCGGTTCCTGCCGACGGGGGAAATACCACGGCGAATCCCAGGCAGCGAAGTCCAATGGGAAGGCTATGAGGCCGACGGTAGCCGGATTCCCCGCGAGCGGTTCATAACGGCGCGGGCTTTGCGCGGCGAGCATGTTCCCGGAATCGAATTTCGGTATCATCCCGAAAATGACGGCGACCCGATCTGGACGCGTGTCAGCGGCATCCCGCTGACCTCGCATGGAAAGGTAACCGGTGCGATTTCGGTCATCGTCGATATCGACGAACAAAAGCAGAGCCAGTTCGCGCTCGAAAAGGCTGCCGAACGGCTGGAACAGCAGGTGTCCGAACGGACCGACGCTCTACGGGAAGCGCTTGCCAAGCTGGAGGCCGAGGGCGAAGAGCGTGCGCGGGCGGAAGCGGCGCTGCGCCAGTCGCAAAAGATGGAAGCGGTCGGTCAACTGACCGGCGGCATTGCGCATGATTTCAACAATATGCTGACCGGCGTGATCGGCGCGATCGACATATTGAAGCGAAGGATCGCGTCGGGTCGATTGGAGGATCTCGACCGGTTCATGGACGCGGCAAGCAGTTCGGCGCAGCGCGCGGCGGGCCTGACGGCGCGGCTATTGGCCTTTTCCCGGCGGCAGTCGCTGGACAGCAAGCCGACCGACGTCAACGCCCTGATCGCGTCGTTCGAGGAACTGCTCCGCCGCACCATGAGCGAACAGATCGAGGTGGCGACCGTCATCGATGCCGCCATTCCCCCTGCGATCGTCGATCCCAATCAACTTGAAAACGCCATTCTCAATCTTGCGATCAACGCGCGCGATGCGATGCCGGACGGTGGTGTCCTGACCATCGAGACCAGCCTTGCGGTGCTCGACGAGACATATTGCAGCGCGCATCCGGGATCGGAGCCGGGGCAATATGTCGTGATCGCCGTGTCGGACAATGGCATGGGTATGGATCGTGACACGCTGGACAAGGTGTTCGACCCCTTCTTCACCACCAAGCCGATCGGACAGGGCACCGGACTGGGCCTGTCCATGGTCTATGGGTTCGCGAAACAATCCCATGGTCAGGTCCGTATCCATTCCGTGCCGGGCGAAGGAACGTCCGTAAAAGTCTTCCTCCCGGTCGCGCATGACGTGCCGCAGATGCAGGGCGGCGCTATGGAGGTCGTGCATGATGGACAGGGCGAATCCGTCCTTTTGGTGGAGGATGATGCTTCGGTGCGATTGCTCGTGCGCGAGGTTCTGGCCGAGCTTGGGTATCGCATAACGGAGGCAGGCGATGCGCAGTCGGCAATTCCCCTGCTTTCGGCGGGGCAGACATTCGATCTGCTCATCACGGACGTGGGATTACCCGGCATGAACGGCCGACAACTGGCGGAGATCGCGCGCGACCATTTCCCTGACCTGCCGATCCTGTTCGTCACCGGCTATGCGGAAAATGCGACGTTGCGATCGGACTTTCTGGGCAAGAACATGGATATGATCACCAAGCCTTTCCAGATCGAGAAGCTGTCGCGCAAGATCAGCGATATGCTGTCCAAAGCGGGTTGAGTTTTTAGGCGCCTGAGCAAACGCAAGACTATCGTTCGAGACAAAGACGACACAGAAATGGACATCAGAGACGTTGTCCCATCCATGGATGACGTCCTATCCGACCGCGGCGACATTTGATGACTTGCAATTGCGAGTCGTTCTCGTTATCGATCACGTGTCGCTTCGGGGGAATTGTTCACATATGCATGGTCATGCAGGCGCGCGTTCCCGCGCCCGAAAGCCTAGTCTGAAAGCCTTCTGGCTCAAGCAATTGCACACATGGCATTGGGTCAGTTCGGCAATCAGCCTTATCGGGCTGCTGCTCTTCGCTTTTACCGGCATCACCCTCAACCACGCGGCCGATGTCGAAGCCGCGCCTAAAACAGTAGAGCGTACCGCAACCCTGCCCCCCGCCCTTCTGGCGCAGCTCAGCCCCGACGATCTGCCCGACACGAAAAAGCCATTGCCCGCTCCGGTTTCCAAATGGGTGCAGGAAAATGTCGGCCAGTCGGGTGATGGAGACGCGGAATGGTCCGCCGACGAAATCTATCTGGCTCTCCCCCGTCCGGGTGGCGACGGCTGGGTATCGATCGACCGGCATGACGGGAAGGTGACGAGCGAGGCGACGAGCCGCGGATGGATCAGCTATCTCAACGATCTCCATAAGGGACGCAATGCGGGCACCGTGTGGGCATGGTTCATCGACATCTTCGCCGTGGCCTGTTTCCTGTTCGCCATCACCGGCCTGCTGCTGCTGCAACTTCATTCCAAAAAGCGACCGACGACCTGGCCGCTAGTCGCCGCCGGGCTCGCGTTGCCAGCCATTCTGGCCGTCATCTTCATCCATTGATCACAAAACGGGGGACCAATCATGCAGATTAGACATCGCCTGCTACTGCCCGGCGCGACAGCGCTAAGCGTCGCAAGCGTGGCTGCGACAAACGCCGACGCACAGACGCTCAACCTGTCGGTCGCGATCCCGCGCCTGTCGGTCGCGGAATATCATCGGCCCTACGTCGCCATCTGGATCGAAAGGGAGGGCGCAGCTCCCCGCACGCTTTCGGTCTGGTACGACCATGACAAGCGGAATGGCGAAGGGACCAAATGGCTGCGAGACGTGCGCCAATGGTGGCGGGCGTCGGGCCGGACGATGAATTTCCCTGCCGACGGCATAACGGGTGCCACCCGCGCACCGGGCGAGCAGAAAATCGCCTTCACGCCGGGCAAGGGGCCGCTCGGCCCGATGGCGGCGGGCAATTATACGCTGGTGGTGGAAGCGGCGCGGGAAGTGGGCGGACGTGAACTGCTTCGCCTGCCATTCGCATGGCCGCCCAAGCCGGGCGCGACGGCAAAGGCGCAGGGCAGCAGCGAACTGGGCGCAGTCGCCCTTTCATTCAGCAGGTAAGGACAGGCGCATGAAGACCAGAATGATGATCGCGGCGACACTCTCCGCGCTTGCCCTCTCCAGCGCAGCGGGCGCGCACCGCCAATGGATGCTGCCTTCCGCCACCACCCTGTCGGGTACGGATAGTTGGGTCACCGTCGATGCGGCGGTATCCAACGACCTCTTCTATTTCGAACATTTTCCGATGCGCACCGAGAATATCACCGTGACGCTGCCCGACGGGACCGCCGGAAAGATCGAGAATGCGGCGACGGGCCGCTATCGGTCCATGTTCGACGTCCACCTGACGCAGCCGGGTACCTATCGCATCGGCAGCATATCGACCGGTGTGATGGGCAGCTATATGCTGAACGGCAAGCGGGAGCGGCTGCCGCGGGGCACGACCCGCGAAACGCTGGCTAAAGCCGTCCCGGCGGGCGCAACCGACGTGCAGGTCGCCGAGGGGAGCAATCGCAACGAAGTCTTCGTCACGCTGGGCGCGCCGACCACGACCATCTTCAAGCCGACCGGCCAAGGCATCGAATTCGTGCCCATCACCCACCCCAATGATCTGCTGTCCGGCGAAGCGGCAAGCTTCCAGTTCCTGCTGGACGGCAAGCCTGCCTCGGGCCTCAAGGTCACGATCATTCCCGGCGGCATTCGCTATCGCGACAATCTGGGGCAGATGGACCTCGTCACCGATGGAGAGGGCAAACTCTCGGTCAAATGGCCGCAGCCGGGCATGTACTGGCTGAACGCCAGCGTCGCCGGGGGACGGGAAGGCGGCGCTCCGGGTGAGAACGCGCAACAGCAGCGCCCCGCCGCGCCAGCCGGGCCGCCCCGTCGCGCATCCTACATCACCACGCTGGAAGTGCTCGCCCCCTGAGCGATGCAGGATAGACTCCTTCGCGTCGCCGTCCCGCAGAATATCTCGCCCAGCCTGTTCGCCGGTCGCCGCCGGTCGGGTGCGATCGTCCGGCTGGGCGGGCAGACCATGGGAACGGAATGGTCGGTTCAGGCCGTCGATCCGCCGGAGCATTGGCGCGGCGTGATCGAGGCGGTGTTGTCGCGCATCATCGGCGAGATGAGCAACTGGGAACCGGCGTCGGACATCAGTCGCTTCAATCACGCGCCCGTCGGGCAATGGGTGACACTGCCTCACGACCTTTTGCATGTTCTGCGGGCGGGACTGGATATGGCAGCGATCAGTGGCGGCGCTTTCGACCCGGCAATCGGCCATATCGTCGGCCGCTGGGGTTTTGGGCCGGACAGCCGGACAGGGAACGAGGATACATCCTGCTGGCGATCGATCGAGGTGGAAGGGTATCGCGCCAGGCGACATGCGGATGTCGCGCTGGACCTGTCCGCCATCGCAAAGGGCTTTGCCGTCGATGCCGTGACGCAGGCGCTGCTCGACCTTGGCGTCGCCAACCTTCTCGTCGAGATCGGCGGCGAGGTTCGGGGAGCGGGCATCAAGCCGGACATGCAGCCCTGGTGGATCGACGCAGAAACGCCGCCGGGGCTGGCAGTCCCGACGTTACGGGTGGCTTTGAGCGGCCTGTCGGTCGCCACATCGGGCGATTATCGGCGCTTTCGCATGGTCGATGGCCGTCGACTGTCGCACAGCATCGATCCTGAAACGCGCGCGCCGATCGCCGGAGATGTGGCGTCCGTCACCGTTCTGCATGAAAGCGCGATGTGGGCGGATGCGTGGGCGACGGCGATCACCGTCATGGGGTGCGATCGTGGCATGGTGATCGCCACGCGCCATGGCATTGCCGCCCGGTTGATCCGCCGCAACGCCGGCATAGGACAGGAATATATGACCCCGGCGATGGCCGCCATGCTGGAGGAATAGCGACGGTCAGGTATCGGCCCAACGACGCAGAAGATTATGATAGACGCCAGTCAGCCTGATGACCTCTTCATGCCCCTGCCCCATCTCGGCCGCGACACCCTGAACGCTGCGGTCGAGATCGAACAGCATTTGCCGGGCAGCATCGTCACGGATCATCGACTGAAGCCAGAAGAAACTCGCGACGCGCCTGCCGCGCGTGACCGGTTCGACCCGATGGAGCGAGGACGAGGGGTAGAGCACGGCATGGCCCGCCGCCAGCTTGATCTGCTGGATGCCGAAATTCGTCTCGATCGTCAGCTCTCCGCCATCATAGGCGTCTGGCGGCTCCAGAAACACTGTGATCGACAGGTCGGATCGCACGCGGAACCCGGTGCCGGACTGGATACGAACGGCATTGTCGACATGAACGCCGAACGCCTGCCCGCCGGCATAGCTGTTGAACAGAGGCGGAAAGATCCTGAGCGGCAGTGCAGCGGCAATGAACAGGGGTGACGCGCCAAGGGCTTCGAGGATCATTTGCCCCGCCTGACGTGCGGCGGGCGCATCCTCGGGCAATTGCAGGTTCCGCTTCGCGAGCGCGGATTGATGGCCGGACGTCGCATTGCCGTCGATCCATTCGGCAGGATCGATGAGCGCGCGGATGGCGTGAAGGCGTTCGGCGTCCAAAAGATCGGGAATGGCGAGCAACATAAGAGGAGACGTGTTCCGTTAGCTATCGGCGCGCAGAACGAACGGGATTTCGACCATTCCCTTGACGCGCATGGGCTGTCCGTTGCGCAGGACAGGCTTCCACCGCCATGACTGAACGGCATCCCTCGCCGCATCGTCCAGCCGCTTGAAGCCACTGCTCTGCGCCAGCGCAATTTTTTCCACGGCACCGTCGAGCGATAGTGTCAGGGCAAGCACGACCGTGCCCTGCTCGCGCTTGCGCCTGCTATCAATCGGATAGCGCGGCGGCTTGCCCGACACCATTTGCGCGCCAAGGTCGCCAGCTTGGACGATACTCGGCGGCGCGGGCGGAGCCGCGGGTGCTGGGGGCAGAGGAGACGGCGGTGCAGGGCGAGCATCGACAACCGGGACGGGCGCAATTTCTGGCGTCGTTTGGATCGGCGGGCGAGCGATCGGTGTCTGCACGATCGGGAGCGGAGCGACGACCTGTGGCGCGGCGGGTGGCGGCGGAGGTGATTTGGGCGCGGGCGGCGGCGGCGGGGGCGACAGGTTGACGACGGTAAGCACGTCTTCCCGTACATGGCGCCTGTGGGTCCGCGCCTGAATGACCGCTGCGAGGATCAGGATATGAGCAATGACGATGGCGGCTATGACGGGGACATTGAGCCGCGACCGCTGCGCGTAGCGCCCCGGCTCGATAGATCTGTGCTCCACGATCGGGGAGACAGTCAAGGCGACAGGCGGCACGTAAGCTGATGCACGCTCATCGACCAGCTTGATTGCGGCAGACAACATGAAGCGCCCCCATCGTCAGAAAAACCGCCCTGGCTCTAACGCGAACCATAATGCGGATCAATTGCAGTTTTTAAGGCGGCGGTCTCCTGTGGTTGATCCGCCGCCTTATTCTACCTCAAAGGACGATCAGAACTGATAATTCAGACTGAATACGGCCGAGCGGGTCGGGCCTGGCTGCGCCCAGCTTCCGCCGACATTGTTGCGGACCGTCGTTACATATTTTTCGTTGGTGAAGTTCTGGACATTCACCTGCGCCTTCAGGCTATCCGTGATCGGATAGGACGCCATGAGCCGGTGAATGGTGTAGCTTGGCACATGATAGGCGACATAATTGCCCGCCGTAAGTTGGGCCAAGGTCGGCTGATTGAGCAGGAACCTGCCCTGATGGGTCAGGCCATAGCCGAGCTCCAGCCCCCAGTCGAAACGATAGGTCGTAAACAAGCTGCCGGAATGTTTGGGCGTGTTGGCAAGGGCATACCCCGCCGTAGGATCGGGGAAGGCGGCGCTATTTCCGCAACCCGCAGCGCCGGGATTCTCCAGGCAAAAGTCGGAAACGCCCTGCTGGATTTCGCTCTTCAGGTACATATAGTTGGCAGAGATCGTCCAGTTCGACGTGATGGTGCCTGACGCGCCGAACGAGATGCCCTCCACCCGTTGGAAGCCGTCGAGCCGCTGATCGGGCAGCGTGGGATCGTTGGAGTTGACCCGGATACTGTCGCGATCGTTGCGGAACGCCGCGAGCGTCAATTGCAACTGCGCATCGAAGAGATCGGCCTTTGCGCCGAGCTCATAATTCTTCGTCGTTTCCGGCCTCACGTTGCAGTTGGCGACGGTACAGGAACTGTCGACTGACGTCTTCGATGGCAGTTTGGAATTGCCATATGCGAAGTAGATGCTGGTGCTGGGGGTCGGCTTGACGACGGCGGCAATGCGATAGGAGAACAAATTGTCATCGACACGAAATGGCCCAGTCGCCGTCGTGAACTGGCCTAACGTTGCGCCCGTGATTGCATAGTTGAAGGTCCGGTTGAAGCCTTCCGCCTTTTCATAGCGGACGCCGCCATTGATCTCGAACCAGTCCGTGAATTTCATCGCGTCGAACAGATAGGCGGCATAGCTGGTCTGTTCGCCGACGTTCCTGCTGGCCAGGATGAAGTTCACCGGGCCGGTATAGTCGTTATTGCCATAGGTGAAGCCCGCTGGCCCCTGAACGATGGCGCCAGGATTGGATATGGAGACGAGCGGAAATGGCGGGGTCGAGCCATCGGGATTGCGTGGCAGCGTGCCCTGAGTCTGACGATAATGTTCCCACAGCGCCGAGACGCCCAGGACCAGAGTGTGCTGAATGCCCGCCGTGGTGAAATCCGCGCTCAGATCCAGCTGGTTATAAGCCGTCTCGTTGCTGATGAAGCGCTGAACGCCGCCGTGGAAGCTGCCCGGGCAGGTGAGCAGGGCCGTGGTTTTGCGGTTGTCGCCTCGGAAGTACGC